>JACLAD010008951.1_pt1 | contig 19844 bp, 7 predicted proteins | sample 8027901 | NCBI WGS metagenome assembly JACLAD01 (sample SAMN15725071, study PRJNA655200) | protist metagenome | isolation source: fluorescence activated cell sorting (FACS) single amplified genomes of... | place: Spain: Blaines Bay Microbial Observatory, Mediterranean Sea | collected 2016-07-05 | reverse complement strand
CGGTCTGGTGAATAATAATGCCCCAAGCTTAGCTTAAGCTATTAATAGCAAGGCAAGGGATGATGGTGTTTGGCGAGCTCGAGGATGAATGATATCATCGCTCTAATTCATTGGATTATTGCGGATAATTTTGCAAGCAAACAGATTACATATACATCTATTATTGTGCCCTGTGAAATCGACCCCCAGCACTGTAAAGTGTAAATGTTGCTGCGTCAGCGTTGCTGATCAGTATGCGTCAGATTTTTTTGAAAAATTAACGTACAGACCACGCATTTTGCTGTGTGAGCACCAAGTTCTGGTTTCGTTCCAAAAAATCCTTATGACTTATCCTGACGCGGTGCAGAGTCTAAACTCGGTTGAAAAATTACGAAAGGCAATAGATGATTGCAACAATGAGAATGATATGTTTCGCTTCCGTAAGCAGCTCATCCATATGTATATGTCGACTTGCAAACACTTGAATTCAGATTCAGACGTACAACCTAATAGTAAGAGCAACGGTGTTCTCTTTCAAAAGAGGGACGCGTTGTGCGCATTAAGTGGATATGTAGAAATAATGAATAAATTAGGCAATATATGGGAGCCAAGTCTGCTAGAGAGTCTTTTTAAAGGTTTCAAGTGGGTTTTTGAAGGGCATCTAAACAACAAAAACGACAGTACATGGAGTAGCGCGTGCCAAATGTTTCTCAACATTGTCTCGAGCTGCACTAATCACATTCTAGAAAGTATAGGAGCGATGTTAGATGATAAAGATGGATCTCTCTGCAGTACATTGCTAAAAGCGCTGCTGCAATTGGACAAATTTGTAGGGCAAAATTTTGCTTTGATGAACTTCGTTTGGAAATCGATATCAGCAACCTTTGGTGTCGTTCGCAAGAACAGAATATCTGAAAAATGCGTTGAAGATTTCATGGATGGCATATACACGGCTATTCTTCGTCATCTTGAAGATGGCGCCACATCGTTTCAGCATATACTGGATGTAAAGCTTGTGCTTCAAAATGCCACTATCCCAGATGTTATTGTCAGAAAATCTAAACTAATAAGATTTTTCCTGCAGCATCTAAAGAGTTTGATAGGCTTTTCCCCTAAATTTTTGAAAGGAGAGCAGGCTACATGGCTTGCAAGAGTGCTGGAATCGTGCTTAGTACTTGGATCCGGTAGAGTTACGGAACGAATCATTTCAATGGACATGAATAAAGATATCGTAGCTAAATACAAACACTTCATTCCGAAAATTGAGCAATATGTTGAAAATATCATTTCTATATTGGTGACGCACTGTGATGTCAAACCTCCAGTTTTTGTCATATTTGCTTCTAAATTTTCTATATCTATTGAACAGATCCAGAAGCAAATGAAAGAAGACAAAAATGTTGTCGAGTTGCATAAAATCCAAAAAATGTATGTTGGAAAATTGAAAACTCTATCAGTTTTCCTGAAGAATGGCTACAAGTCATCGTCGGAGTGCATTCGACGTTGCGTACGAACAAAATGTAGAAGTTCCATGATAGCAATTCTGCAAGTTTGTTACCCTAGCATATTTAGCTTTGTTCCCAGAAAATTGGGAAAGAATTTTTGTCCCCTATTTTTCCTTACTCTAGCACAGAGTAACTTACTCAGTTTTTTGGATTGTGATTCAATTGCGAATAATGGAGCGAATCAACCCAAGAGAGTTGACATCGATCAATTAATTGTATTCATTCTTGGTCACGCCACTCATCCGCACATTGCATGTAGAGAACTAGCAACGGCTACCTTGAGCCTATTTTTCAGTGTGGGTAGCATAGAATCCAATAAACATGTATTTGGGGTGCTTGCGGGTCTGCTTGGCAGTGTCTCCCGTTCGCATCGAGGCAAAATAGTTGATCTGATTTCCCGAAGCATATGCCATCTTCCTAATAATGTTTTGCTGAACGTGATTAATAGATACATTGTTATAGAAGATTTGAAGAATCTTAGGCTAGGCAGCATTTCAGTTTTGCTTGTGGAGCACATGCCATTTCAACATTTGGATGATGGCATATGCGAAACGATAGTTCCAGCAATACTAGAATCTTGCTTACTTTTTCTGCGCGAAATGATAAATGGCACGAAAAATCGCGGAAGCCAGCTTGTAAACACTGCACTATCCGAAAAGATCATTTTGTGCTTAAACTGTATGCGTAATGCGATGAGGTCTGCATTTTATGAGAAAATTGTAAATGAAATCCAGAGATCTGCTTCATTAACGAGTCTTTTAAAGTGTAAAAATGTTATCATTGATATCTTACGACACAAGCGACTCTTTAAGGTTCCGATAATAAAGTCGAGCATTGAAGCTGCCGCTAGTTTGGTTCCTCATGTAACTGTGAATGAAGCTTTTATGATTTTGCAATGTGTCGCAGATTCTGTCACTAGTGATTCTCAATTTGGCATTAATGTGGCACTGTTTTTAGTGGATAGTCTACCGACGTGGGCTCGCGTAATGTCTCTGAGATCAGAAGCACTGCAATTCACCGAAACTTTAGGGAAAGTCATTCGTTCTTTATGTGAATTAGTCTCTCAAGAATCCTCTTTGTTACTTATGAAGACCCTAATTTTGCGCTCTATGCATTATTTATTGCGGCATGTTCCCAAAAACACAATAAATTTATTGTTTCCAAGCAATTTACGCGAAGAAGTAATTGATTATATAAAATTTCAAAAAGAGGGAGGCTATAAATTTGTTTATGACAAATTGATCTTAGAAGGTAAACAAATATTTAGAGATCCAAGAGTTATTCATAAGAAAAATTCGGATGTACAAGTTTCAAACAATGCTGAACTAATCTGCAATGGTTTACATGCAAGTGTTCAGAGTGCGCTTGCTTTATTGAGAGATGAAAATGTGGAATGTCGAAGGAAGTTGCAGATCCGGTTACAAGAAATAATTGCTCCCTTGGTTAAACAGAAACAAAGTAGTGGGCAAAATTTGGGTGGGAGCGCATATATAGATTGAAATGTGTTTCGTTCTACGCTCACCGCCACTTTACACCAACACAGGATAGTATAAGAACGCCTTGTTCTGATTCATAAACATTTGATAACGGACTGCTACCTTTTGTAGATTTCCGAATATATGATGATAACTTTTTTGTAGAAGAAAGCTATTATTACCTAGAAAGGATTTTATTGTTTTAGATTATATCGGTGTTTTATATGTCCAGCGTTTACTATTGTGCGAAAACATATCATTTCCAAATGCTATTAGCTAAAGTTCAACTTTTTCTTTTGGGGTTCCCACGATATGCTGCTCTCCATTAGAGCCCTTATGACTATTGTCCATTTCAAAGACTCGCCCTTGAGCATTTATCTCCATGTTGGCACTATCGTCAATCGCTCTTGAAAATATCCGCACATTTGATCCAGATTTGGGCAGGGTATCATAGCCAATTCTTTGTAGTGGCAATCTGCCATATTCAAATGTCCAGCATAGCAATTCCAACTCACTGTTACTCGAAGAAGCGCTCCCATTCTCTTTCAATTTTGTAACAATTGCAGACTTTTTTGTATCTAGTGTTTCATCCAGCTTGCAAGGGACATATCCATCGTTTGCTGGATGCCACTTGGTAGCATTCCCATCAAATGAAACTTCAACACTACCAACAAAATTATCATCGACGGCCCATCCACTCGCATATATGTATGGGTATTTTGACTTTGGATCCAAACGCAATTCCGCGTGCGTAACACCAGAAAGAGGAGGAGTAACATCTGTGGAAGGCGACGCAGTCACTAAATCATGTTGTAAAGTTTCCGGTTGAACGCCCATATCTGCCAGAAGATTAATGGTTGCTTGCTGAATATTTTTGTCTGCTCCAGACTGATCATAATCAATTCTTGTGTTGTATATGTTCGCACGAAATGGATCAAGATGGGAAGAGGAGTCATGAAAATCATCAAGACCCCAACTAAATTGACATGTACCGGCTCCAAATACAATTGACGAATTTTTCCCGCTTACGTGCTTATACATGACGAGTCGATGCACACCTGTACCAGAATCAAATATTGATCCGTGATCTTGTATCATTTGAACATTATGTACAATTGTTTTAGAAAGTCTTTGAAGTCCAGGGGGTCTGTATCCGTTATCAAGATCTTCGTCCCATTCGTGCCCCAGGATACCCTGCTTTATGATGAGGTTTTGTCCTTGTTTCATTTTTGAGACTTCGGTATTTCGCCAAAATCGATGTTTGGAGTAAATTGAAGGAACTTCAAGTGCGTCATTTCTTTGTGCATTTACAGTCCAAATGGTCCCAGTGAGACCATTTTCAGGAGAAGGGCCCTCAGGATTGATTGGACGAGAATCACGCCATGTACCAGTCCATACTTTTTTAAGAGGATCAATTTTCTTATTACTTTGTGATTCCTTGTAACATACTAAGGTTCGAAAATCATTACCTTCCATATCAGCTTCAAATCGAACCTTCCAGTAAAATTCATTACCACTAAGAAATAATAAATTTACCCCAGCATTGCGTGCTGCTTCAATATTATTTCTTTGTACACCAGATACATATTCATCATGACCTACCGAAATATATATTTTGCTTCTCATTATTAGCTCAAAGCCGTGGCTCTGTGCTGCGTCTACCCCGGTCATATACGCAACATTAAAACCATTTCGCTCAAGAAATCGAATTAGAGGAAGTTCGTTATTGAATGGTGCATTGACAGGTCGATATCCTCGTGTGATGAGTGGAGTATTGAGAGATCTTTTAAACGCGCGTTGGGTTGCATGGTCTGGATCTGTCACATTCATGAGTTTTATATCTGGTAAATGATAATAGGGATATGCAAATGATCCATACGTTGTTAATCCTCCAAAGCCATTATACGCATGAGCAGTTATATCACTGCTTTGTACAATGATGTCATAATCTACGATTAAAACATTCGCACAGGAGAACATTTATCATTGTGAAAAAAAAGTAAGCATATCAAATATGAGCTCAGCGCACCTCGTTCAGCAAGAGGAAGGACATGAAAATAGACCAGAGAAGCGCGCGGTTCCACAAGGGCAAAAGACTCATCCAAAACTCCATGACCTACAGCACCATATGCATGGTGAATTTTACCCTCTGCAACACCTGACTGAGGATGTTCAAATGGGTCGCTGAAAGGTATTGCGTGGGCTGGATCACTCATTTTGTAGCTATTGTCAGCTCTCCAACTTTCTCTAACTCCGTCGCTTCTTGTATCTTGTCTAATTAATCGTGCAATGTACTGGCCTGAAACAGCTGAAGCGAAAATTAAATGATTACATAGTCACTTGATTTGACATCATCCTGATCAAATTATAAGATGTATTTGAGCAAAGTACCTTCAAGGGGTATGTTCCATTCCACATTTGCGATCCAGTTGCCACAGTCATAAAGGTGAGTATCACGTTCGTAATGACACCGCTCTTGCTTATACGAGGACATTTTTATGGGAGTAATGGTATCTATCTTGCGAGCTCCAAAACTTTTGTAATATCCTATTCTGTAAATATCGACACGCCAGTCAAGTGAAATCGTATCAACCTTTAATACCATCTTCTCACCTGGAAGATAACTAGATTTTGATGCAAATCCTTGAATTTCAGGATCACCTTCTCCATTGACGTCCCAAAAACGAGAAGCTGCGACACCTTCTTGTTTCAAATTTTCTTTAACTATTGGGTTGGATCGTGCAGACTTCAACGCAGACAGAAATATCATACATGAAACACACGTCCACGTGCAGAGTTGTTTACGTTCATTACACGATGCAAACATTCTCAATTTTACTCACAGCTTCGCGATATAATATGACGCTTTATTAAGTGCCCCTTTTACCTCGATTTCTCAACAAAATACCAATATATGAATTATTTTTGAAGTGCGTTGGTCTTGGTGGTGGTGCCAAGGTTGATTGGAAGAACTTTTGTAGCTGACGGAGCTCCGCAAGATTTCAAATAAATTCGACTAGCGTTTTTTACGAGTCTTTTTGTACAATTTTTCAAAATTCAAAAGTTGCAAGTTTGACTATATAGCTATGAATAGTAGAATACTAGTTAGTCTAATTAATCAAAGTACTATCGATTTACGATGGTTATTTTGGAGCAAATAAAAAATTGGCCAAATCTCAAGAAACAAAGCTTGAAAATCTAGAAATGGAAATCAATCTTATCGATACAATGCTCTTTTGAAATCTTTGTTAAGCTGCGTCTCATGAAATCTTTGAAAAACAGTTGCTTGTACGTTCGCAATACTGCTGAATAACGTTAGCAGTCTCAAGAAGATATGAATCCATACATCGTGTCTATCACCATTTTGGTGACCTTACTTACGATGCTAAACGTTGTGTCACAAATAGTTGTGCCACAAAAAGACATTGAACTCAAGTTGGCAGCATTCAATGTTCAAACTTTTGGCAAAACCAAAATGTCAAAGCCTAGTGTTGTTGAGATTCTTGTCAAAATATTTCGAAGATATGATGCTACTTTTATGCAAGAAATTCGAGACATCAGTGGTGAAGCTATTCAAGAACTTCTTGAAAAGATAAACGAAGGCTTGGTCTTGGAAAACCAATACAAACTACTATTGAGCCCCAGACTAGGGAGAAGTACGTCAAAAGAGCAGTATGCGTGGATATACAAAAGTAGCAATATGGGAGTGCGGAAGTATTATGTTTACAATGATACACTAGACATTTTTGAGCGTCCACCCTTTGTAGTATGGTGGGAGCTGAAATATAGAAACACGCTCCAAGTTCCCATCAATATTCTTACGATTGGTATGCACGCGAAACCAGACGATGTTGTAAATGAGCTAAATGCGCTTCATGATGTATACCATTCGGCGAGGAACATTGATCCCAAATTTTCACCTGATTTGGCTATCGTTCTTGGTGACTTTAACGCGGATTGCACCTATGTAAGACAAAATTCATGGACATGCATAAGGTCCCCCACGTGCGAAGATCTTGTCATGCGCTTGTGGAATAAATCATCTTGGATTTGGTTAATTAATGATGCAGCAGACACTACAGTAAAACAGACAGATTGTGCTTATGATCGTGTGGTTATCCGAAACTATACATCTCTTGGTACACTTCCCAAGGCTAGCGTATTTTATTTCGGCGATTTGTACGAATTAAACAGTGAAGAAGAGGAAAAAGTGAGTGATCACTATCCAATTGAAATATTTATACCTCTTGCTTCAGTTTTTCCAGAATATTATGTCGATTCACATGCTGAAAAGCTCTCTTTTATCAATCGCGGCATTGTGGCAGCGTGCCTTACATCAGTTTTAATATATAATCTCTATGTTTAAATTATTTCACGCGTGATGAAGACCCAGGGAAATAAAAACTCAAGAAACGTACTCGTTTTAGATGTAATTGAATGGATAGATTTATGTATCCACTTAGAATGCAGTATGTAGAAAACGCTGTTGTAATACACCCTTGAAACATTAAACCAACAATATTGCATCAAATACATCTTCTTTTTCATAATCCATCTCATGAAAACGGTGGTAACAATCCCAAGATAATGGCCGGTACTTCACCGAAAAATTTTCAGCGCGAATGAATGTACCATCACGATGATTGTGGTTATCATTCACCGCATAGCCTTCCCGACTTCCTAATTTGGCTGCATTGTTGTGCCTGAATATTGCCGTGAAAATTCTGTGCATATCTTCTGTCTTGATTTTTCTCCTTAAAGGCTGCATTAGTTTGGGAAGTGTGATAGATGAAGTCGATGGATCGAATGATGCCATTACATGCCAATAAAAAGAAGTTATCTTGCCAAGTTCTGTTTCAAATGAGGAACCAGATGTCAGAACTGGTATACATGGTAGATCTGATGAGGTTCCACCATTCAATGCTAGATGTGTTCGTAAATCCATAGCAATTTTAGCGCATTCAATCACCTTTGGATTATCGTATATCAAAACCGGAGGACCACATTCAGGCTTGACCTTATTTTCAAGCAAAATCATTCTAACATCACCAATAAAGTAGGGATTTTTATCGATGACATAACCAACATTTTTATTGTAGTTTGACCATTCAGTTTTAGACGATGGCATTTTAAAGTTTGTTGAGCCATGCAACTGGTTAATACGATAAACCAAAAGTGAATGGCACAAAATTGTATGATATATATTGATGAAAAAGCATTGCAACTCTTGCTGTGTGCCTAATCGGCGCAACTCGATTTTTTGTAAATAAGATACCATATTCTCAAATGCCATAAATTTTGCAATGAATGAGGACATGTTTTCATCTATCACATTCATTGCGAGCAGATCTAAGCACTTGCGCAAGTAAAAAGCTGAAAGAGTGCACAATCCTTCTTGCGACTCAACATCGACCTTGTTAAGCTCGGTCAGTCCGTCGATTAGAGAGGTAGAACAACTTGGGTCTTTTATGTTAAGCAACAAACGATGTTGCCACTTTGCATATATGCCCCACTTTCGAGCTTGCTGCTTGTAACGAGTGACGTGAGAAAGAAATATCAATTGAGGGTTAGGCAATCTCGCTTTTGATAGGGTTAGCACTTCTAAAATTGCCGAAATCCACCAAGACCTTTCTGATTTAGTTCGAAAACCTAAAAACACTATTATGCCACGCATTTCTATTCTCATAGTGTACGCAGAAGGGAATACAAGAGTGGCTAACTCTATCGAGGCAACACTAGAAACATCTTTCAGCACGTCAATTTCTATTTCTGCTATTTTTGAGTCAATTCGATATAACTTAATGAGTAGATTTTTTCCCATAAACTTTCGTGCTGTAGCCCATTGTACTCTCCAATGGGTGGCCCACATACATCTGAGGACAGGGACACTTTGAAAATCAGCCCCAGATGTTTGTAGGTGAGACCCAGGTATTCGTGAACATGTCAAATGTAATCCTTGTTTACTCGATTGAAATAAATCCATGCATGACATAGATTCTGGATTTTGCGAGCAAAATGAATCAAGAAGTAGATGATTGGGATGAGCTCCTTGCCCGTCATTTCCAGGCATTGACAATCTTTCAAAAAAATAATTAAGCCTGTTCATCTGTCTTTCAATCTCCCATGCACCATTTCGATGATATCGCCGCACATTTTTCACGTTATACTTCCAGGTTTGTTTGTCAGCCTGTAAAAAAGTTTCAAGAAAATTGTTCCACTCCACAAAGGTCACTCTACTGCATTTATGTAAGGCGTCATCGATACAGACAGTGAAAACAGCCTTCCTTGCCTGCTGTTTACTACACCAGACTTCCACCCATGAATGAATTCTTACTCTGTTATTTGGCTGATCTATTTTGCTAAGTTCCTGTAAATCCAAATTGCCAGGTGAATTTTTTTCTTCCTGTTGATTCAAGTTTGCTTCCTGTTGACCCAAGTTTGCTGTATTGCTGCATGTGACAATCGAATTTTCAACATACAGACCAACACTGCCACTTTTTTCATCAGAAATACTAACAGTTATGTTGGCATCTGGATGAGAGCATTTCAAAAGGGATTGATTTCCGTTTGTAGACAAAGGATTGGCCTTGGATATACTTGTTGTATATGATTGTTCAAGTAAATCCGCGTGTAAGTCCTTTGTCACACGGACATCTACGGATTTAATAATTCTATTTATACTATTGCGTTGCACAGATTCTCTGAATTCAAACTTTCGTCTCTCGCGGTGGCCCGTTTTAGAATGTGACAGCTTAAAGCATGTATAATATATTTTTCTCGATTGGGCATGATATTTCGGATGCGTTTTCTTTTTTTGTAGTATTTGGTTGTACTCCGCATTTTCTTTATCATTTCGTATTTCATACAGCACAAATTTTAGCCCCTGTTCTTTCCAGAAATCATGAAGTGATCTTCCACGCATTCCGACTACCTTTGCGATTTCCCAGTTTGCAAAATCTATATATGGACTAGTATATGAAAAGGAGTAAATATGCTTGGTAGTATAACGCACATTCATTTTGCCACTTCTTCTGAATTTTCTGAGTTTGTCGGACTCAGGTAGCACCTTTCCAAGGATAGGAGGAGTATGCCCAGGTGGAGTCTGGACAAATCTGTCTGCCATTAAGCACATTGGAAAACAGATGTGTGGCAATTCTCCGTTTCCACCAAAACTAAAATGTAGGCCTTTGCTCACCGCTTGGATAAATTTGAGAATCATTGAAGACAGCTGACGAAACATAATGTTAAGCTTCATAGGCTTTGAAATTTCCCCCCCCAGAAACAAAATGCCTTTAGGAAGCTGCTTGAATTTACCCTGAATCTGTACCCAGAACATTCTTTGTTTCCCTCGGAAAGCATCTTGAAACTGTTTTTCCATATCGTCATCATTCTGCTTCCGGAGCATAAACATCATCTTTCCCTTAAACAGGGCATTCTCAAAACATAGAGGTACCGGAGTGTTGAACAAGAGGTTTGGCTTTTCCTTCAGCATTTCATTATTCGCATCTACTGCAATGTCATTCGTAAGAAGGACGTTGGGAAATTTCACTTTTTCATACCATTTGATTTCATTATATTCTTGGTCGTTTTTCGCGTGATCCTTTTCTTGTACCTCCTGGCTCTCGCATGTATCACTTTGTGTTGCACTGGCAGATATCTCAGTTGTCACTGTACGCATGCTTACACTTTGCCTTGTAAAATTGACTGATTCTGATACTTGCCCGTTATCAGTATGTGATGAAGGACTGATGGCTTTGATGCTATCATCCGTATCTTCACGTTTTATAGTCACTAAATCGTCCAACTCTTCTTTCTTTGTCTCTGCAATTTCTTTTTGGTTATTTATCTTTTCTTCGGGTTTCACGGTTAATCCGCTGAAATTCTCTTGACTATTATATAATACATATTTTTTTGTATCATTCGTGTTTGGGGAGCTGGAATCTCTTTCTAAACCCGGCTGTTCAGTAAGTTCTTTTTTGCCAGTTAAAAATATGTATATTGTTTGACAAACATCAAGTGTAGGTCTGTCTAGTTGAACCGTCGGAAATAAATATAATACGAGCCAAGATGTAATATATGCAGAGAATCCAGAAATAGTGCACCAAAAAATGAATTTAGCGAGCATTTCTGGAAGTAGATAGTACATACAAAAGAGCAAGAACCCTCCACATAGACTAATATATTTTGAGTATCCCATCATTTTCTTCAGACAAAACAGGAAAAAATCCAGCTCGTGGTACCGTGCGTTGATATATGTAGGGCGCCTTGAAAACACGAGACAAAATCTAAAGACATTGGAGCCCACGCTATGCTTGCAGATGAAAAGAAAAGTGTGTGCCCATTGGCTTGATTGTGGGGGGGCGGGCCTCCACGTAGGAAGAAGAAGAAAGAAGAAAGCAGGAAAAAAAAAGAGAGAAAAAAAAGAGAAAAAACATACTCTCGATATTGTTAAATTTTTACTGGAGCTAAAAAATTATTCACCAGTATTAATTTTCTACAGGTATATCACTAAAGAAAGCAACCGGGTCAACAGAATTAGGTAAATCATTTCTCAAATGTATCTAACTAGCGAATAAAACAGATAAATTCTATCAGCGACAAGGCTAGATACATTAGAACCAAGCATTAAAGTAGTATTCATATCTAACTTTTGTTTAAAGATTGAGTTGGGTTTAGTATAAGAAAAATAACTCTATGACGGGGTTGGAGTGGGGACGGACGGACGCAGTGGGGTCAAATTTCGAAAATTGAGTGGTAAGACGACGACGAATACGACCACTTTTTTTGTACACGCGTTTTTTAATCTTCTAGTCTTCTAGTTATTTTAACAAGCTAAATCAAAATACGTGTTCTATTCAATAGTTATTGGAACTACCATGAGTTTCTCAATTTTTTTTTTTGCCTTAAAATTTTTTTTCGCTTCATCTATATAATGACGTTCAACCATCTAAAAAAAGAAAAATATAATTTTTACATATCACAGTAACCACTCTTTATATGACATTTACCATAATGTTATTAATATATATTGTTTGCTTATCAAATTCTGGACACATTTTAATATATTTACTACTATAATCATCAGTATATTTTTATCTAGTCCAATCACTATACATTTCATTATTTTTCATCATAACAACTCTGGGTGTATGAATACCCTACAACATGCAATTTACATGCACAACTACACTTTATATTCATTCACAATTAAGAAGTGTGGGCCCCGGCGCAGCCACTTGGATATTTGAATGATGCGCAAGCAAGTATCTGCGAGAAGATTTCATAGATCAATCACCATCGAACTTGTAGTGGAAAACGTTTCTGTTGTTGGCTCGATTTTAGTCTTACTTTCATTTATGTTTGCTCTATGGTTTTGATCAGCGAATCTTTTTTTGCTATGCGACCTGTGATTACCTTGAGTTTCATTCACTGTCGCATCTCCATTTACAGAAGACGTATCTTTTTTCGAGTTCATATCTAACGGGCGTACCTTATTTTTCTTTAAGCTCATAGTTCGTGAGCTTGGTCCACCTTTCAAAGGATTTTTGGCATTCACAAACGCAGCTTTCTTGTACATGGCTTTCATTAATGCTCTCTTTTTAGCCCACACAGCGATTCCACTAATTAATCCGATGACGACTACTCCACCAATAATGATTCCTACAATCATACCAGTGCTATCTTCTTCACCTGATGGGTTGTTGGAAGCAACCGATTGTTCCACGTTTTGGAAACTTTTAGAAGATGTAATCGCCATTGCTGAATTATTAATAGGGTAAGAAGCCTTATCAGCATATTTTAAAGAAGACGTAGTAAGCTTTGTGGATGCACCATTAACAGTCTCTGAAGGTTGACAAAGCCCTTCTCCAATGTTACATGGTCTTTCATAGCCTTCTTTATAAGTGCATTCTTGTCCGCCATGTTCAGCATTTTGACTGATATGATATGTTAAATTTTGACAATCTTCAAGGCATGAAAGCGGACGAAAATTTCCCATGCAATTTTTCATTTCAAGACAAATACCATCCAGTAAAATGAAACTAGGGTTACATGCACCACACTGATCATGCTTTACTCTTCTTTTTTGCTCAATTAAAAGACCATTCGGACAGTTTCCAGCATACCCGACACACGCAAGTTGACTGTCAAGGTAATAGCCAGGATTACAAACAACGCAATGATTTTCTTGCGTCCGATCTTGCTGTGGTGCGAGATATCCATTCGCACAAGATCCCCCATACCCTTTACATTCATCACTAGTACTTAAGTAGTAGCCGGCATTGCATGATCCACAGTGACTGACTTTAGTTCTTTCTGTGATCTTACGGAGTTTCCCATTATTGCATGACCCGCCATACGGAACACAAGACTTGCTTGTAGTGAGATAATATCCAGAATCACATCTTTCACATTGATTATCTTGTATTCGCATTGTTTGAGAAGACAAAGTCCCATTAGCACATGCGCCACCATAAGGCATGCACTTACTGTTTTGCAGATTATATCCCGCATAACAAGAACCGCACTGATTGTCTTGGATACGCTCCGCCTGTGCAATCAAAGTTCCATGACTACAAAAACCCTCGAATGGAACACATAATCCATGAATCAATTTGTATCCATTGTCACATGATCTGCATTGATTATCCTGCACACGGTTTACATTTTCGACACGTGTACCATTGTAACAGTGCTGTGAAAATGGCACACATCTTGAATTATTTGAAATGTAAAACCCTGAATTACAAGATCCACAATGATCAAATTGGATGCGTTTATCCTGGGAGATTAATCCTCCATTTGCACAAGTACCCCCAAAAGGCAAACATGTATTTTCATGTAAATAATAACCATCATCACATCTTCTACAACTACTGGTTCCATGTGTCACGCAAACCCGAGATTTAGTACCATGATAGCAAACACAATTATTCTCATTGCACTCACCAAGCCATCTACCTTTTATGTTATCCCATGCCAATAGTCCATGATATCCTTCATTACAAATGCAACTCTCGTTGAATCTAGAACTGTTTCCAGGACACAAATCAGACGATACATTTTTACAAGGTCTGTCGTCAATTTTTTCTGAATACGTGAATTTTTTGCACGTAACACACGTTGCAGATTTATCACTGCTCAGATATATGCCTTCACCGGGCGCACATTTCATCGAAGAATTGCACAGTACCGTATTGCTTTCAGAACATTTTTCACACGTAATGTCCATATTGGTGCTATTCAACGACTCTGCTTTTACAACTGTACCTTGTGGACATTTTTTCCATGGATTGCAAAGACTCATACCTGAACTATTTTGAAATCTACCTGGAGAGCACACGATGCACGATTCTTTATTTCTATCGTTTTGAAGAACAGGTTGATATTTACCAGGCTCACATGCAATACATTTGCTCTGAGCAAGATAAAATCCTTGATTACAATGTGCACAATGGTTATGTTGGGTTCTTAGCATTTGAATAGGTAATATACCATTGATGCAAACACCACCATATGGCATGCAGCTTCTGTTGATTAAATAATACCCATCATTACACACTCCACAATGATTGTTTTGCCTTCGAGATCTCTGCTGTACCAAAAACCCATTTGAACATAAACCACCGTATGCGATGCATCTGCGGTCCTTTAGATAAAATCCCTCGTTACAAAGTCCACAATGGTTCTGCTGTTTTCGTCTAGTTTGTTCGATGAGACTTCCGTTTACACATATCCCTCTATATTTGCTACAAGCACGCTGTTCCAAAAAATACCCAGGGTTACATTTTCCACAGTGATTATCTTGCAATCGGTTACTGATTTCTCGTAGAAATCCATTTGGACAAGTTCCCGCATATGCAACGCAAGACAGATTGTTAAGAAAATACCCTTTCATACATGCACCACAATGATCATGCTTTACTCTTCTTTTTTGCTCAATTAAAAGACCATTCGGACAGTTTCCAGCATAACCGACACACGCAAGTTGACTGTCAAGGTAATAGCCAGGATTACAAACAACGCAATGATTTTCTTGCGTCCGATCTTGCTGTGGTGCGAGATATCCATTCGCACAAGATCCCCCATACCCTTTACATTCATCACTAGTACTTAAGTAGTAACCGGCATTGCATGATCCGCAGTGACTGACTTTAGTTCTTTCTGTGATCTTACGGAGTTTCCCATTATTGCATGACCCGCCATACGGAACACAAGACTTGCTTGTAGTGAGATAATATCCAGAATCACATCTTTCACATTGATTATCTTGTATTCGCATTGTTTGAGAAGACAAAGTCCCATTAGCACATGCGCCACCATAAGGCATGCACTTACTGTTTTGCAGATTATATCCCGCATAACAAGAACCGCACTGATTGTCTTGGATACGCTCCGCCTGTGCAATCAAAGTTCCATGACTACAAAAACCACCGTAAGGTTTGCAGTATCTTCCGTAATAACCGGTTTCACAACTTTCACACATATCTGGAAAGGAGCATTTTTTGCACTGTGCAAAATATGCATTACACGAAAGGCAGCTAGTATCTTCCCCGTTTATTTCGTCTCCTGATGCTCTGACTTTTCCAATTGCACATTGTACACAGGATTTGTTTACAACATGCATATTCGTCTTACACTTCATTGCTCCACATAACGTGTTACCTAGCATAGCATTATCACCATCATAAAAATGAGGTGCATCCCCATCGCTTGATTGTGAACTCTTGGATGCATTACATGGAACACAAGTATAATTAGAAACGTGCTCATGCAGTCTGCACCGGACAGGGATACATTTTGTATCAACTCCCGCCGCCTGGTCACCCTTCTCATTTTTTGATCCAGGAGGGCATTGCACACATTTGTGATCTTTAACGTGCATATTTTTTTCGCAAATAACACTTTTGCACATAGTATTGCTTCCAGTCGCAAGATCGTCCAGAAGATTTTCTGTACCTTTGACACAGTTCATACAGGTGTGATTGAACACATATTTGCCTTTACCACATATAATTGTGGAGCATTTTGTGGGGCCAAACATGATGACATCGCCCATTTTGCGGACACTGCCAGGAGCACATCTACTACATTTCCACTTTGCATAGGTATGATCGGAATAAAAGTTTTCAGGGCATATTGTTGGATAGCATTTCCCATTTTTCAATTCATATCCATTAGCACATTCATTACACACAGAAACACTGTCACAAGATATGCAACCGACAAGAAAGTCATCGCATGGTGTACAATACGTATTGATTCCCGCTGCGACTGCACCTGCTTTTGAAGTAGAGTGCTTTGGGCATTCAACACATTTGTGATACAATACTCGATGGTTGCCTTTACAAATACTCTCTATACACTTCGTGTCTCGTCCTGACGCAGGTGCACCACCGGCGCTATAATCTCCAAATGCACAAGGAATACATCTATGATTCACAACATACTCATTTTTACGGCAAAAGGTAGTGACGCAGGTGGTATTTTCTCCACTTGCATCATATCGTTTCCCTTCGGTAGTTTTGCCAGGTGCGCATTTTTTGCACTGGTTATTTGTCACATATTCATCTACTTTGCATATTATAGGCTTGCATTCATAAGGATCCATAATCCATCTGCCTGCATCGGCTGTCATTCCTTTACATTCCATTGATATAAACTTGGGTGTGGTTGAAATGGATGGTTCGCTTGAGTAAATTTTCATCCCTGGAAAACATTGTGTTGTGCAACGATCACCCACCTGGCTTTCTCCTGTTCCACATTTCCATTCTTCAGTGTAGGATACCCGAGGTTTAGCTTTACAATAATTTGGGATGCTAAATGAACATAGCTTTCCACTTTTAGCGTGTCGATATCCATTTTGGCATTCACAAATAAAATCGTTGTAAAAATCTGTGCAAATACCACCGTTTTTACACGGCGAAGGTAAGCAGTCATTATCATCTTTGTCCTTGATAAGAAAGTTTGCACATATTTTGTCGCTATCAAGATCATTTTTATGATCAAATGCACAACTATCAACGTCGCCACATAAATCATCACTGTCAATATCATTATGAGCATCCAATGCACAACTATCAACATCAGCACAGATACGGTCGCTGTCAATATCATTCTCCTCATCATATTTACAGCTGTCAACATCACCGCACATTTTGTCGCTATCTGCATCATTTTCTTTGTCATATTTACAACTGTCAACATCACCGCACATTTTGTCGCTGTCAATATCATTATGAGCATCTAATGCACAACTATCAACATCAGCACAGATACGGTCGCTGTCAATATCATTCTCCTCATCATATTTACAGCTGTCAACATCACCGCACATTTTGTCGCTATCCGCATCATTTTCTTTGTCATATTTACAACTGTCGATATCACCACACACTTTGTCGCTGTCAATATCATTATGAGCATCCAATGCACAACTATCAACATCAGCACAGATACGGTCGCTGTCAATATCATTCTCCTCGTCATTTTTACAACTATCCATATCCCCGCATATTTTGTCGCTGTCGACATCGTTTTTGTTGTCGTAAGAGCAAGAGTCAATATTGGCACACAACGCGTCACTATCATAATCATTTTCTGCATCTGCTTCGCAGCTGTCGATATTGGCACAAAATGCATCACTATCGGCATCATTAAGACTGTCCATGGGGCAAGAATCGACATGGGAGCACAAATTATCACCATCGACGTCAGAGTCAAGTATAGACACACTGAAATTGCACATTGCTATATTTTTTGAGGAGTCTTGAACATTGCACAAGATAGTATGAGCTCCTTTATGAAAAGTGTCACCGGAGTTCTTGTCACAAGAAGGTATTACCATTTCCCCGCTAGAATCTGTCGCTGTAACTGTCCAAGAAACATTGGCGCTATTTGAAGAACAATCAGGTAGCACGATGCTAATATCAGATGGACATTTTATTGATGGGGCTTCCACATCCTCGCACGGCTGCTGCGACAAAGACGACAAATTCCGTAAACGGGAACCAGGATTACATTGTACACATTCATCATGCCTTTTCCTCTGTGATTGGGAAGGGCAAGACTTACAATCAGTGGGACCCGATCCCGTCTTGCAAGTGTAAGGGATGCACTCTGCTTTTTCTAATTGAAATCCAGGTTTGCAAGATGTACAATCCTTCGAGCTTAAGCGATTTGATAGAGGAACACAAGTCTCACATGGAGCAATACATCCTAGATGGCAATTCTTAAAGCCTGGCGATGCCTCCCATGTACCATACATCTCTTGATCTGGGTTCTCTTTGCACACAATTGTCCCAGAGTGGACGTGTTTCGGTGGGCACAAAATGTCACATTGGGTCCCAGCCTTTGTAAATACGCCACATCCTGGCCCCGTGATACCTTTAACTTTATTTTCACCCAAATCCGTAATTGACGATCCATATACGACTTGAAGGTTTTGTGGAGAGGGACAGATATTTTTTTTTATTTTGCAGGATGCTGTGTCGATCCAGTTGCCATCTTTACATTGCATGGATCCAGCAATTACATAACCTCCATCATCTGTTTCCTGAGAGCATGTTAATCGACAGGCATACCCACTCACAACATTGCCACTACTCATCCCACAATAATTGTCTTGGTTATATTTTACACGACTATCATTCATCACTGTGATAGGCAAAGGACATCCTTTTCCTCCATCTGAAACCGCCAAAGTAGTCACGCCTCCACTTACTCCGCAGGGGGCTTTTGTTCCCTGTTGCTGCAAATTTATATCCGTGTCCGACGAGTCCACTTTGTAAGTACCTGTTGTGGCACCCTTCAGGTTTGCGACGTACCAAGTTTGTGTGGGTTTTGACGTTGTACTTTGTCGCAACTCACAAAATTGGTTCTCTGATGATTTAGCTACTCTCATGATTCGATTATCAGCCTCGTCTACGTCTCCTCCATCTCTGTAGCAGTCATATTTTGTAGCCGCGGCGCTGATGTTACTACAGTACTGTGTTTTGCTTTCAGAACCTATGATTGGCCGACAGAGAAGTGTATCATCAATGTACTCAGGATTCATGCAGCCTATAGCTTCACAAAAAACATGATAGTTTAATTGAGCTGTTACTCTAGTTTTATTAGACAATAAAGCGGATGTTGTAGGTCCCATAAATTTTACTGAATTCGTATATTTTTCTTTGTCTTTATCTGTCTTCCATTGTATACGCTTTGACGTTTTTTTGAACGTAACCTGATTTTTATTTGGTGGTATTCCATAACCATATGTGAAAGGAAATGTGTATGGAGTGCCTGTAACCAAGTTAGTTATATCAAACTGCCCTTCCGTTCCGTCACTAAGCCATTTATGATATGTCGCAGCAAGAAACATCATATTGCCTGGCCATGTGGGATTAGACCCCACACACAAACCAACTTGGTGGGGTCTAGCAGTTTGGATTTGCAGAAGCAGCAATACAATGAAAAAGTTGAGCATATTGTAAGCAAGGTTTGATGTATGAAGAGACATGTACATGCAATTTTTACAACTATGACAGCTGATAAGCTAAGTGAGGCGGATTAGCAAACACATAGCATGCACTGCGCATTCATGAGCGTGCTGTATGGCTTCAATATGGCAGTACAATCTTAACGCGTGCATGAATGAAAAATAGAAAGATAATCCAAACGCACGGCGCTTGTGCTGATCGTTGTTGTCCCTATCGATATCCAGTATCAACAATATCAACAATATCAACAATTGTGTCAAATGAGAGCGTGGTGGTGGTGGAGCCAACAAAGTGGATCGTTTGTGCGTACGCGCGTGTGTCAGTAATATGTAGAGTATTCTCTAGTTTTCTCAGACTTGCATGTTCTTACCCGCTCCTCCGTTGCTGCACCCCGTTGTGTTCAC
>JACLAD010001240.1_pt1 | contig 19847 bp, 22 predicted proteins | sample 8027901 | NCBI WGS metagenome assembly JACLAD01 (sample SAMN15725071, study PRJNA655200) | protist metagenome | isolation source: fluorescence activated cell sorting (FACS) single amplified genomes of... | place: Spain: Blaines Bay Microbial Observatory, Mediterranean Sea | collected 2016-07-05 | reverse complement strand
GAGGTCGCCGATCCATGCGTCGGTCCGGCGGCGGGCGCGGCGGGCCGACAGGTAGGGCACGTGGGGGAACCCTGCCGGGTGGAACAGCGCCACCAGGTCATCGGTCCGCTGTGCCACCTCCTCCTCGGGTAGCGGCACCCCCGCCCAGGCGCACACCGCCTGGCACAGCAATCGGGCCACTTCGTCGTACAGCACGACTTCCTCGTGCTGCGACCACCGGGTGGTCGAGTCCCGCCAGCCGGTCGCGAACCGGTCGGCCAGGTCGTCGATCGCCGCGGGCGTCATCAGCGACATGAACATCTGCTTGCGGTGGTGGTGCGGCGCGTCGTCCAGTCCCTGGACGCCGCCCTCCCCGAACAGGGTCCTGCGCGCGACCGCCGGGGACGCGCCGTCGCGCTGGAACCGGTCGCTGTAGAACACGCGGGCCGCATCGGCGCCGCGCATGCAGGTCACCGGCTGCAGCAGCAGCCGGGTCTCGAACACGTCCGAGCGGTATCGGCGAGACCGGTTGGCGAAAAACGCATACCCCTCACGGAGGAATGCGAGCGTGCTGTCGGGCAGGCGGTCGTGTGGCAACTCAGGCATGTCGGAACTCCTTGGATCACCGCTGTCGGGCGACGCCGTCCGTCGCCGCCTTTTCAGCTGCGTCGGACTGGGTCGAGTCGTCGGTGGCCATCGTGAGGAAGAGCAGCAGGACGCCGGTGGTGATGAAGACGTCGGCGAGGTTGAACACCGCGAACCACCCCGGGTCGACGAGGTCCACGACGCTGCCGCCGGTGGTGCGGTCGATCAGGTTGGCCAGGCCACCGCCGACGATGAGCCCCGCGGGGATGGGGCCGCCGAGGTGACCGCGCCAGGCCGCGACGGCAAGCGCGAGGACCGCCAGGCCAGTGAGGGCAAGGACGAGCGCGCGCGGCTGGTCGGCACCGAAGCTGAACGCAACGCCGGTGTTGTAGGCGACCCGCAGGCGGACCACCCCGAGGTCGACCGGTTCGCGCAGCCATCGCAGCGCGGCCAGCTTGGTGCCGGCGTCCAGCGCCACGGCGGTGGTCGCGACGGCGAGGAGCCCTCGATGGTGTCGGCTCATGATGCCCGTGCCAGGCGGGTGCCGTTGACGATGACGACAAGCTCCGACAGCTCGTGGGCGAGCACCGCCAGCGGCAGCCCGATCACCCCGAACAGCGCGCCGGGGACCAGCACGGCGAGGATGATGAACGACAGCACGAGGTTCTGCCGGACAACGCGGCGGGTCCGCCGCCCGATGCGGATCGCGTCGGTGAGCTTTCCGAGATCGTCGGCCATCAAGGCGACGTCCGCGGTCTCGATCGCGATGTCACTGCCGGCGGTGCCCATCGCGATGCCCACCGATGCGGTGGCAAGCGGGGGGGCGTCGTTGATCCCGTCGCCGACCATGGCCACATGCCCGAAGCGATCCATCAGGTCCTGCACGTACTCCGCCTTGTCCTGGGGTGACAGGGCTGCGCCGGCCTCGTCGATGCCGACCTGGTCGGCGATGAACCGTGCAGTGCGGGGGTTGTCTCCGGTCAGCATGACCACCCTCTCGATCCCCAGGCGATGCAGTTCCTCCACGGTGCGGGCCGACTGCTCGCGGACCGTGTCGGCGATCGCGAGGATCCCGATCACCTGGTGGCCGTCCGCCAGCACCACGACGGTGCGGCCCTGCGCCTCCAACTCGTCGATCTCTGCGCGCACCGCGGTCAGGTCACATCCTTCGCTCTCGACGAACGCAGGTGAGCCGATGCGGTGGACCGTGCCGTCCACCGTCGCCCGTGCGCCGCCACCGGTGACCGCCTCGAACGCCGTGGCCTCTGGGACCACGAGGCGGCGGTCGTCGGCGGCGGCCAGCACCGCGCGTGCCAGCGGGTGCTCGGAGCGCCGCTCCACCGCCGCAGCCCGCACCAGGACGTCGTCCTCGCTGCCGCCGGCGCCGGTGGCTCGGATGTCGACGACCTCCGGTGCCCCACGGGTGAGGGTGCCGGTCTTGTCCATCGCCACCGCACGCAGCCGTCCCAGCTCCTCCAGGTAGATCCCGCCCTTGATCAGCACGCCCTTGCGGCTGGCGCTGCCGATCGCCGCCACGTAGGTGACGGGGACGGAGATCACCAGCGCGCACGGTGCCGCGGCGACCAGCACCGTCGCCGACCGCAGCAGCCATACGTCCCAGTCCCCCGTCAGCGCCCCACCGACCAGGGCCACCAGGGCACCGACGGCCAGGACCGCTGGCGAGTAGATCCCGGCGAAGCGCTCCATGAACTGCTCGCCACGGCCCTTGCGCTCCTGCGCCTCGCTGACCAGCTTCACGACCTGGGCCAGCGTGTTGTCCGATGCGGTGGCGGTTGCCGTCACCACCAGTGCCCCCTGGGCGTTGGACGTGCCGGCGAAGACGCGGTCACCAGGCTGCTTCTCGACCGGCACCGACTCCCCGGTGACCGCCGACTCATCGATCGCGGTCCGTCCCTGCTCGACCACGCCATCGGTCGCCACGTTCTGCCCCGGGCGCACCACGAAGCGGTCGCCGACGACGATGGCGTCAAGCTCGACCTCCTCCTCGGTGCCGTCCGCATGCAGGCGGGTCACCCGCCTGGGCGCGAGGTCCAGCAGCTTGTTGATCGCCGCCCGAGTGCGGTCCTCGGTGAACTCCTCCAGCGCCTCGGAGATGGAGTACAGGAACGCAAGCGATGCGGCCTCGCCCCACTCACCCAACAGCCCTGCGACCACCGTGGCCACCGTCATCAGCAGCTCGATGCCGATCTCGCGGTCCTCCCACAGTTCCTCCACCGCCTCGGCGGCGAAGAAGCGGGCGCCGACGACGGTCGCGACCACGTAGATGCCGGTCACCAGCGACGTCGGCGCCCCGGCCAACCCGGCGACGAAGCCAGCTGCGAGCAGCACGCCTGCGCTCACCGACCACCGGACCGGACGTGACTGCCATGGCCGCTCCACCGTCGGCGGGTCCTGTCGCGTCGTCTGCCCCACGTCGGTCATCGCGCGTCCTCCGATGCGGTGTAGTTGTCGCACAGCGCGATCTGCGAACCGGTTGCCGCCAGCAGCACCTCGGCGGCGCGCAGCAGTTCCACCACCTCTGGCTGAGCAATCCGGTAGTACACCGCCCGACCCTCGGGTCTGTCGGCCACCAGTTCGCACTCCTTCAGGCACGCAAGGTGTGCGGACACGTTGGCCTGCGAACACCCGAGCCGCGCCACGAGGTCCTTCACGCGCAGCTCCCCCTCCTCGAGCAGGGCCAAGACGATCCCCAAGCGGGTGGGATCGGCGAACCCGCGGAACAGCTTCGCCGCTGTGACCACCTCCACCGTCGACACCACGACCGCCATGCCAGATCCTTCCAACTTGTTTCGTACGAGCAGGTTTGGATCATAGCGTTAAGCGATGTCATCGCAGAACACCGATGGAACCTCGTCCGCCGCCGACGACGACACGACCTCGCGTGACGACTTACTCCGCCGCGGGGAACGGTTGGAGACCTTCAGCGTCTCCTGGGACGTCCTGGAGGGCATCATCGCGACCATCGCCGGATTCGCCTCCGGCAGCACGACGCTGCTCGGCTACGGGTTCGAGAGCGTGATCGAGGTCACGGCAGCCGGCACGCTGCTGCGGCGGTTGCGCAAGGAACGCCAGGACGAGGGCGCGTCGGAACGCCTGGAGCGGCGTGCGCTGCGCATCGTCGGCGTGTTGTTCCTCGTCCTGGCCGCCTACGTCAGCTACGACGCGATCTCCAAGCTCGTCCAAGGGGTGGCGCCGGAGTCCAGCATCGTCGGGATGGGCATGGCGGCGGCCACCATCGTGGTCATGCCGCCGCTCGCCCTCGCCAAGCGGCGCACGGGCAGGAAGCTGGGCAGCGACGCCCTCGTCGCGGACTCCCGTGAGACCATCGCCTCGACATACCTGGCGGTCACGGTACTGGCCGGCCTCGGGCTGTACCAGTTGTTCGACTGGACCTGGTCGGATTCCGTCGCCGCGCTGGCCATGGTCCCCTACCTGCTGTGGTCCGGCGTCGACGCGTGGCGCGACGCCACCGATGACGGCGGCGGGAGGGACTGACGGGCCGAGGTCATGGACCGGCGGTGACGAGGAGCACTGCGGTGGCGAAGGCGGCGAGCTCATCGCGGTGAAGAGCGCGACTGGTCGGCGGGGTTGGTGATCGCGACGACCGCGCCGCACGGTCTGCAGTGCCACCGACGGGTGTGCCCGGTCCGCAGTCCTCCGCGTCGCTGCCGCGCTGGAGCGGCCCAGCCAGCACCCCCTTGCTGTGGCCGTCCTCATGGCCGCGTGCGGCGCCGGCCAAGTTGGGAGATGACAGGTCCACCACGCGGGGTAGGGTACCGGCGGTCCCACGCACGCTACGACGACGAATAGGAGACGAGATGGCGAAGGATCCGGTCTGCAGCATGACGGTGGAGGAGGGCGACGCCGTGGCGACGGTCGACCACGACGGCTCGACGTACTACTTCTGCAGCAAGGACTGTGCGGAGGAGTTCGAGGAGAACCCCGAGGACTACACCTGACGCCCAACCTGTAGACGATGCTGCTTCCGCTCGCGGGTGTACTGACCCTGTTCCTCGGCGCGTCGGCTGCGGTGCTCGTGGGCCGCTGGGTCGACGGCGCGCTCGGTCGTGCCCCCCTCTCGGAATCGCAGATGGTTCCGTTCACCGGGGGTCGTGAGCCGCAGACGCATGCGTGGAACCGCTATCACGTGCGCTACTACACGATGGCGGTGCTGTTCCTGGCCTTCGACATGGAGATGGTCTTCATGTACCCGTGGGCGGTCGTGTACGTGCAGGAGGGTGTGACCGCGCTCATCGAGATGCTGATGTTCATCGTCATCCTGCTCGTCGGCGTGCTGTACGCATGGCGCGAGGGCGCGCTGTCGTGGCAGTGATGGACGTGGTGCGCCGCCTCGCGGCGGCCGCCCCTGTCCCGATCTTCGTCCTCCAGGGCAGTGATGCGGGACCTGCCGGTGACGCCGAACTCCTGCGGCGCGATCCACGGCTGGAGCTTGTCGACTCCCCCCGCCACGCAACCGTCCTTCTGGTGGCCGGTGCACTGCCGCCGGAGCTCCACGAACCTGCAGCACTCGTGCACGACGCGCTTCCACACCCTCGGGGCACCGTCCGCTGGGGGGATGCGGATGACGGATTGGAAACGCCCTCGACGTCGCCATCCACCGCGAGCGACGGCGACGTCGCCGCGGCGGTCCTCAAGGTGCACCGGGGTCTCATCGACGGCACCCGGAGCTCGGAACCACCCCTGATGTCGTCGACCAGTCGTGAGCCCTGGCGTGGCGTCGGACCCTTCGGTCATGGCGGGTCGGGAATGACCGGCGGGGTACCACACGGCCGACCGTTGCCCGATCGTGCCGACGACCTGCGCGACGGTCTCAAGCTGGACGTGCTGACGGTCCCCGTCGGTCCGTTCTACGCGCCGTTCCCCGTGGGCCTGATGCTGGACGTGGTGCTGCAGGGCGACCTCGTGCAGGAGGTGCACGTCCACGGCAACCCCTTCGTGGCGGGACCCTCCTCGCCCGCCGACGTCTTCGCTCGCGCGGCCACCGAACCGGTACCGGTCGCCACGCTGGAGCAGGCCCGCGTGACCCACCACCTCCGGGCCATCGCCCGCACGTTGCGGCTTTTCGGCCTGCACGCCCTCGCGGCACGGATGGTGCAGCATGCGGACGGGCCGTCCGAGGAACTCCTGGCCGCCGGCCCTCGGCTGGTGCAGCTGCTGCGCCGGATCTCGGTGGAGCGGGCCCTGCCCCCATGCGGCACGCTCCCGGCCACGGCGTGGGACGGGCACGGGTTGGCGGCACGTGCCGCCGGATCCCCGATGGACGCCCGGTCCGCCGACCCCGCCTACGACGGTCTCGGCTTCACGCCGGTGTGCGCCGGGGGCGGTGACGTCAGGGCCCGGTGGCGCCAGCGCCTGGTTGAGATCGACCAGTCGATCGCCCTGGCGGCGGCGGCGGGTGCACGTCTGCACGAACCCGGCTCGGTCGTGGAGGACCCGGCATCGGTCACCGCCGAGCTGCTGCCGGTGTTGCCCGACCTCCTCGTGGGGCTGGAGTGGGGGGATGCCGTCGCGGTCGTGGACAGCCTCGACCTGGACCTGCGCCGCACCGTTCCCGTCGATCAGGCGGCGACGTGATCGGCGTCATCTGGGTCGCTGTCGGCCTGGCCGTCGGGGTCATCGTCTTCGCCGCACTCGATGCAGCCGTCGGCGCGGGGGTGGCCCGCTCCCCCGTCGGTCCTGCGTTGCGACAGCCGTGGCGGCGCGGCGCGCTGCAACTCGTGCAGCAGCGCATCGCCACCGAGCGACCTGATGCGCAGGCATGGGCCGTGGCTCCTGCGCTGCTGCTGGGACTCGCCGCGGTCATGGTCTCGGTCGTGCCGATCGCCCCGGACACCGTGCTGGCGCCGCTGCCCCACGGCATCGTGCTGTTCGGCGCCGCCGCCGCGCTGGTGCTGATCGCGGCGTTCCTGCAGGGCTGGTCCCCCAACAGCCCGTTCCCGATGATCGGGGGCTACCGCATGTTCGCCCAGGCGCTGTCGGCCATGATCCCGTTCGCGTTGGTGCTGATCGGCACGGCCCTTCCTGCAGAGTCTCTCGGCGTCGACGCGATCGTGGCCGATCAAGAGGGCCTGTGGAACGTCGTCCGTCAGCCCCTCGGCCTGCCGATCTACCTGGCAGCGGCGGTCGGCGTGCTGTTCTACGGCCCGCTCGCCACGCCTGCAGGCGCTGACCTGGCAGGCGGGGTCGAGCTCGAGGCATCGGGCGTCCAGCTGATCCTGTGGCGGATCGCCCACCGCGGCGTGGTCGTCGGCGCCTGCGCCGTGGGGGCATCGGTGTTCCTCGGCGGCTGGCACGGTCCCCTCCTGCCCGGTGTGGTGTGGGTGGTCATCAAGACACTCGTACTGCTCGCCGTCCTGTCAGCGGCCCGCCACCTGCTGCCGCGCGTCAGGATCGAGCGCTACGTCGTCCTGGCGTGGGTGGTGCTGCTGCCGCTGGCGCTGCTCGACGTCTTCCTCACCGGCTGGTGGCTCCTGTGAGCTTCGGTCTGGTGGCCCATGGCATCGGCGTCGTCCTGGGCGCCGTCGCGGTGCTCACGGGTTGGCTGGTGTTCCGCACCGATTCGATGGTCCGCGCCTCGTTCTGGCTGCTGGCGTCCTTCGTCAGCGTCGGCGGGATCCTGGTGCTGCTGAACGCCCGGTTCCTGGGCTTCTCGGTGATGCTGATGATGGCGGGTGAGATGGCCGTGATGGCCATCTTCATGGTGATGCTGATGATGAACCCCGCCGGGCTCAACCCCATGACGATGGTGCACCAGCACACCGTCGCAAAGGTCTCCGGGGTGGTGGCCTTCCTCGCGCTGGCCGTCGTCGGGGTGCTGGTCGACTTCCCCGACCAGCCGGCCACGCAGACGTCGGCGGAGGTCACCGAGCAGCTGGGGATCGAGGAGCTCGGCGACTCGATGCTGGTGTTCCAGACCGCCGGTGCGACGCTGCTGGCCACGATGATCGGATCGATCGCCCTCACCAGCCGCCGGGGCCGCTACGGCAACGCGGAGGAGGGGTCCGCGCCGCCCTCCCTGGTGCCTCCGGCAGCGGACATGCCGGAGGAGGCATCATGACGCTGGACGTGCTGATGATCGTCGCCGCCGCACTCGTGGGTGTCGGCGTGTACGGCGCGATCAGCCAGCAGTCCTTCGTGATGATCATGATGGGCATCGAGCTGATCATCAACGGCGCGCTGCTGGCCGGTGCGGCGCTGTGGGCGCACGCGGCGGGGGGCGTCCCCAAGGGGCAGATGCTCGGGGTGGTCGTCCTGACCGTCATGGCGGTCGAGGCCGCGCTGGGCTTCGCGGTCATGGTGGGCATCTACCGCGTCCGCAAGGCCGACATCACCGAGAAGACGAAGCGGCTCCGCGGGTGATCGCCGCCGCCATCCTGCTGCCGGTGCTGGGCGGCGCCGTTCTGTGGCCACTGGGCCTTCGGATCGCACCTCGCCGTCGGCGGGGGGCGCTCGGGGCCGCCGCCGTCGGCCTCCTGGCCGCCAGCCTCACGGCAGCCGCCGTGGCCGCCGTCACCGACGGCCGACTCGACGTCGTCTGGTCGGCACAACTGTCGTTGACCTTCACCGCCGACGGCGTCGCAGGGATCGTCGCCGTCCTCGTACCGGCAGTGGCCATCGTGGTCACCGCCTATGCCAGCGTGCACGAGGACGTCGGGGGGTTGCCGCGGCTGCTGGGCCTGATGGTGGCCTTCACCGGCGCCATGCAGCTGGTGGTGCTCGCCGCCGACCTGCTCGCCCTCACCATCGGCTGGGAGCTCGTCGCCGTCTGCTCCTGGGCGCTGATCGGCTCGGCGTGGAACTCCCGCGATGCGGTCGGCAAGGCCGCGCACGCCTTCAACGCCACCCGCGTCGGCAGCATCGGCCTGATCGTCGCGGCCGGGGCCGCCTTCGCCTCGACCGGATCGTTCGCCTACGACGCCATCGGGGACGTCCCCCGGCCGATGCTTGACGTCGTGGCCGGCGGCGTCCTGCTTGCGGCGATGTCGAAGTCGGCCCAGCTGCCCTTCTCCCCATGGCTGTTCTCAGCCATGGCGGGACCGACGTCGGTGTCGGCGCTGCTGCACTCCGCGACCATGGTCGCTGCGGGGGCCTACGCCCTCATCGTCCTCGGTCCATCGCTGTCGACCGTCGGCTGGTTCGGGCCGGCGGTCACGGCAATCGGGTTGGCCACGGCGCTGGTCGGTGGTGTGGTCGCGCTCGGCGAGGTCCACGGCAAGCGGATCCTCGCCGCCTCCACCGCCGCACAGTACGGGCTGATGTTTACCGCCGTCGGCGTCGGCGCCCCGGGTGCAGCCGCGGTGCACCTCGTCGCCCACGCGCTGCTGAAGTCCCAGCTGTTCCTCGCCGTCGGCGTGGGGATGTCGGCCACGGGCACCGGGGACGTCCGTCGCTGGCGGCTGGGCGACCGCATGCCGACGGTGGCGGTCGCCGCGGCGGTCGGTGCGCTGGCGCTGGCCGCCGCCCCACCGCTGGGCGCGGCGTGGACCAAGGAGCAGATCGTCGCCGCCACCGTCACCGCCGGCCCGGTCATGGGGGTTCTCGCGTTCCTGGCGGGTCTGCTGTCGGCGGTGTACGCGCTGCGGCTGCACCTGCTGGCCTTCGGCCGCGACCGGACCGCATCCGTCACGCACCCTGCGGGGCCGCATCCGCACCGGGTGGAGGTCGCCGGGATCGTCCTGCTTGCCTTGGCCTCTACAGCCCTCGGGGTGCTGTGGCTGCCCGGGGCTCGTGCGGTCGTCGAGCGGCTGGTCGGCAGCCCGATCGACGCAGGCCATCTCTGGGAGTTGGCGCTGGCAGTGGGGCTGGTGATACTCGGCGCTGCGGTCGCGGTGTGGGCGGTTCGTCGAGACGGCGACGTCCTCCCCCACCGCCTGGCCGATGCCGCAGCAGGTTGGTTCGGTGCGACGACGGCGGCTCAGCGGCTGGTCGTCACCCCCGTCCTGACCTCGGCAGCTGCCGCAGCCCGGTTCGACGATGCCGTCCTGGATCTGCCAGCCCGCCTCGTCGGTCGGGCCACAGGGGTGCTGACATCGGTGCTCCCGCGGTTCGACGACCGGGTCGTCGACGGCGCCGTCCGCACCGTCGTCGCCGCTGCACGGGCCGCGTCCCGCGGGGTCACCCGGACCTTGGAGCTCGGGGTCGACGGCATCGTGGCCGCCATCGCCGCCGCCACGACCTGGATCGGTGACATCTCCCGTCGGGGTGATGACCGCGGCGTCGACGGCGCGGTCGAGGCCATCGCGGAGCGGATCGGCACCGCCGGCACCCAGGCCCGTCGGTTGCAGACGGGTCTGGCCCACCACTACTACGTCATCGCCGTCATCGGGCTGGTCGTCCTGTTCGGCGCCCTCCTCGACACCTGACGGCCACACGGAGGCCCATCAGTGCTCACCGCATCCATCCTCGTGCCGCTCCTCGGTGCGGTCGCCATGCTGACCCTGCGCCGCACGTCGGAGCCGACGCAGCGCGGGGTCGCCACCGGCATCGCCGCGGTACCGCTGCTGCTGCTGATCGTCGTGTGGACGCAGTTCGACGGCAACGGCGGGTTCGAACTCATCGAACAGGCCCCCTGGATCCCCTCCCTCGGGGTGACCTACAAGCTGGGCATCGACGGCATGTCGTTGGTGCTCGCGGTGATGTCGGCGTTGATCTTCGCCGCATCCACGGCGTACCCGACCGACCTGCGCGGCCGCGGGCACGAGTACTACGCCTGGATGCTGTTCCTCGAAGCGGTGTCCCTCGGCGTCTTCCTCGCCCTGGACCTGTTCCTGTTCTACGTCTTCTTCGACCTGTCGCTGGTCGGGATGTACTTCCTGATCGGTGTGTGGGGCCATGGCAACGCCCGACGGGCGGCGCTGAAGTTCTTCATCTACACCCTCGCCGGGTCGCTGGTGATGCTGCTCGCCATCCTCGCGCTGTACCTCGCGACCGACCCGCGGACCTTCGACATCCCCACCCTCATCGCCAGCCAGCCGTTGGCCGGCAGCGGCCTCATCGGCGTGCTGGCGTTCTGGGGGTTCGCGATCGGTCTGGGCGTCAAGACCCCGCTGGTGCCGGTGCACACCTGGCTGCCGCCAGCCCACGTCGACGCGCCTGCACCGGCCTCCGCGATCCTTGCCGGCGTCCTGCTGAAGCTCGGGACCTACGGCTTCATCCGCATCATGCTGCAGATGATGGGCGAGCAGTACCAGCGCTTCGCCTTCCCCCTCGCCGTCATCGCCGTGGTCTCCATCGTCTACGGCGCCCTGGTCGCCCTCGGTCAACCCAACCTCAAGCGCCGGATCGCCTACACCAGCGTCAACCACATGGGCTACACCATCCTCGGTGTCTCCGCCGGTGCCGCAGCCATCGGCCTGGGCGACCGCGATGCCCAGACCCTCGCACTCACCGGCGCGGTGGTGGAGATGGTCGCCCACGGCCTGATCACCGGCGCGCTGTTCCTGATCAGCGGCAGCATCTGGCAGCGGGGCCAGAGCTACGAGATCGCCGACTACGGTGGCCTGGCCGCCCGCGCGCCCCGCATGACCGCGGCGACCGTCGTCGCCGCCTTCGCAAGCCTCGGGCTGCCCGGGCTGGCCGGGTTCATCGCCGAGTTCCAGATCTTCGTCGGCACCTTCGCGGTCTATCCATGGCTCGCCGGCATCGGCCTGCTCGGTGTCGTCATCACCGCAGCGCTGTTCCTGCAGGTCCTCCAGCGCATGTTCCTCGGCGACCTGCCGGACCGGTGGGGCGACTGGACCGACGTGGGCCGTGTCGAGACGGCGTCGCTGGCCGTCCTGTTGGCCCTCGTCATCGTCATCGGCGTCTACCCACGGTGGCTGCTCAGCCCCATCGAGACAGCGACCCGCGCGATGGGAGGCTGACCGAGCGTGGAGATGGACATGGCCGCGGCGGCCGGCGAGGTCGTCCCGGAGATCGTGCTGCTCGCCGGCGCCGTCGTCGTGCTCATCACCGCACTGTTCACCCCACGGCGCCTGCAGCACCACGCCCCGTGGCTGTCCCTCATCGTCATCGGCCTCGCCGCCGCGACCACCGTCCCCCAGCTCGGCGCCGTCCAGCGGATCGGGTTCTTCGACACCTACGCACTGGACGGCACCGCCGTCGTCGGCAAGCTCATCGTCCTGGCCGTGGCCGCCATCACCGTCGGACTGACCGCCGAGTGGTTCCGCAGCGACGACCGGGCCGGCGAGCTGCAGACGATGCTGCTGTTCGCAACCCTCGGTGCGGTGCTGCTGGCCGGCGCAGCCGACCTCATGGAGCTGGTGCTGGGACTGCTGCTGTCCTCCGTCACCGGCTACGTCCTCACCGCCTACCACCGCCAGTCCAAGGAGTCGGGCGAGGCCGCGATCAAGTACTACCTGCTCGGCGCCCTCACCAACGCCCTGATGCTGGTCGGCGTGGTGCTGCTGTTCGGTCTCGGCACCACCACCACCTACCCCGGGCTGTCACAGACGCTCCCAGGCGCCGATCCGCTCGGGGTGCTGGCCGGCACCGGACTGCTGCTCCTCGGCATGGCGTTCAAGGTCGGCGCCGTGCCCGTGCACCCGTGGGTTCCCGATGTCGCCGAGGGCGCGCCCGCACCCGCAGCCGCCTTCCTGCTGACCGCACCCAAGGTCGGCGGGATCATCGCCATCGCCCGCATCGGTGCGCTCCTCGCCGACGCCCCCGTGGGCTGGCGGCCCGCCATCGCGCTCATCGCCGCCGCCACCATGACGCTCGGCAACCTGGCCGCGCTGTGGCAGACCGACGTGCGACGGCTGCTCGGCTGGTCGGCGGTCTCCCAGACCGGCTATGCGCTCATGGCCCCCGTCGCGCTGGGCCGCAGCGACCTGGCCATCCCCTCGCTCCTGCTGTTCCTCGCCGCCTACGCCGCCGCCAACCTCGCCGCCTTCGGCGTCGTCGTCCACCTCCGGGGCAGGACGGCGCTGGAGGACTACCGCGGACTCGCCCGGACCCGGGCGTGGGCGTACGCCGCGCTCGTCATCGCCTTCCTCTCGATGGTCGGCATCCCCCCGCTGGGCGGCTTCGCGGGCAAGCTCGCCCTGTTCGCCGCCACCATCGACGCCGGCTACACCTGGCTGGCCGTGCTGGCCGTCATCAACTCCGTCATCTCCCTCGCCTACTACGCACGAGTGCTCGGGCCCGGCTACTTCGAGCCCGCGCCGGGACCCGTACCGGTCCTCGGCACGAGTGCGGCGGTCGCCACCGGCATCGCGGTCGTGGCCACCGTCGCGACCGGGGTGGTTGCCGAACCGCTCCTACGGACCTTCACCGACGCACTGCTGCTCCCCTGAACCCACCCGGTTCAACGAGTGCCGCAGCAGGTCAGGGTGGCGGCTCCGTCGTGATCGACAAAGTGATCTCCATCCCCTGCCGGCGGTGGCCCGGCAGCGTGCACCACAACGTGAGGGCGTCCTCTCCCCCCGTCGCAACCGTGATGGTGGTCGTCCCACCGGGCGGCAGCACGTCGGTGCGCACGTCGGCGCTGTCCCTGGCGATCCGCAGGTCATGGGCGGTCGCCCCGGCGTTGGTGACCTCCAGTGTGACGATCCCGTCGACGACACGATCAGCGGTGGTGGCGATCGCGAAGTCGGTCAGTCCGACGGCCACGGTGTCGACCGGGGGCCCATCGGCGGCGACCGTCGACGGGGCGGCAGGGGCCCCTGTCGGGGCGCAGGCACTGACGGTGACGGCGACCAGGACCCACATCGCGAGCTGTCGGTGCCCCCATGTCCTCACTGCGACTCCAGCAGCGATCGTGCCAGGGGGATCCCTGGGTGATCGGCTGGGGCGGCATCCAGGAAGCGCTGCAGGGTCTGGGGTGCGACCGGTGATCCATCAGTCATCAGGGCGAGCCCGAGCAGCAGCAGTCCGTCGGGATGGTCAGGCGCCTGATCCAGCACCGCCCGTGCCTGGGTGCGCGCCCCGCCGGTGTCCCCGACCTGGATGAGCTGGGCGGCCAGGTCCAGCCGGGCCGGGAGGTCCGACGGGTCCTGGTCGACGGCGGCACGCAGCGCGTCGATCTCGGCGGTGGCGTTGGGGCCGGCTGGTGCGGCGACCGGAAGGTTGCCTGTGGGGAGCTCGCCATCGCCACGGGGCGCGAGGTTGATGGCCAGCAGGCCGGTCACGAACACGCCGAACGCCACGGTTCCGCCTGCCCATGCAAGCCTCCGACGGACGGGGGCATCGCCCCTGACCGGCGTACCGACGATCGCGGCCCGCCCACGCCGCGCCACGGTGGTGGGTGCTGTGGATTCACGGCGCTGCGCGGCGATCGCCGCGGCCACCCGTGTCAGGGCGGCGTGGTGGGTGTCCGAGGTCGCGTCGCCGCCCTCGACGATCTCGGTGGCGAGATCCAGCGCGGCGTCCAGCCGCTCACCGGCGGGGGTCTGCGGCAACGCGAGCAGTCCCTCCCCGTGCAGGGTCACCAGTTCGCTTGCGTGCGTGAGGTCGGCCGCCGACACCGCGGTGGGGCGCCGCCTGGTGAAGGAGACCGCGACGCCGGCGCCTCCGAGGACAGCCATGACGGGTAGGCCCCAGAGCAGCCAACCGAGCCCGTCGGTGGATGGCGAGAGCAGGATCCACTCGCTGTACCGCGCCACGAAGTAGCCGCGGATCTCCTCAGGCGTGCGGCCTTCGGCGACCTGCTCGGTGATGATCTCGCGCATGCTCGCCGCGATCGGCGCGGCGGAGTCGGCCACCGACAGCCCTTGACACGTGGGGCAGCGCAGCGACGCGGCGATCGTCATGACCTGCTGCTCGGGGGTCGCCGTCGGTGAGTCGGTCGCTGCCCACAGCCCCAGGCCGGCCGCGCCGAGCAGGACGAGGACGGCGACGGCGACCAGCAGCGGTCGCCCCATGCGTGAGGGCCGGCCGAGGGCCGTCATGATGCGCCGACCAGTGGGCCCACGGCCTCGACGATCCAGCCCTCGGTCAGCTCACCGATCCGCTTGGCCCGTATGCGGCCCGCCGCATCGATAACGAAGGTCTCGGGCACGCCGAAGGTCCCCCACTCCACCGCCCAGCGGCCGTCGGGATCCAGCACGCTCGGGTAGGGCAGTCCTCCCATCTCATCCATGAACGCACGTGCGTCCTCCACCGTGTCCTGGGTGTTCATGCCGATGAACTGCACGCCGTAGGGTTCCAGCGCCTCGGCGGCGCGGATGAGCAGGGGGTGCTCGCGACGACAGGGCACGCACCACGACGCCCACACGTTGACCACGACCACCTGTCCCGCGTAGTCGGCGATGTCGGCGGTGCCGCCGTCCAGGGTCGGACCTGAAAGCGGCGGTGCGGGCTGGTCCATCAGCACCGTGTCGATGACGGTCGGGTCGCGCCCGAACCCCGTGCTCAGGACCGCGATGCTGCCGAGGACGAGGAGGAGGACGACGACGAGGATCGGCCACCGCCGCCGACGCGAGGCCAACTCCTCCTCAGCGAGGTCGGTGTCCTCCGGGTCCGTGCGCGGGTCCATGCGATCGTCGGTCAAGGCGGTCACGAACGCCCCTCCTGTCGCGCCGGTGCGTCGACGACCACCGGGTCCGGCTCGTGTCGCCGCCGGTCCGGCCAGGCGGCCACCGCCGCACCGGTGACCATGACGCCACCGGAGACCCACAGCCACAGCACCAGCGGACTGATGATGAGGCGGATGGTCGCCTCGGTGCGGTCGTCATCGACAGAGGACAGCAGCAGGTAGGCATCCTCGACCAGGCCCGTCCGCACCGACGGAGTGCCGATGGCCTGCGCAGCCGCCGGATAGAAGCTGAGCGCCGGTTCGTACACGCCGAGCGCATCGTCCCCGTCGACGATCGCAACCTGTGCGCTGATGGTCATCTTCCGGTCGGTGCGCTCCGGCGTGATGGAGTCCAGGGTCGCGGTGTAGCCACCCACACTGAAGGACTCCCCGATCGCGAGCGTCTGCTGCCCGTCCACGCTGTAGGAGGATGACGCGCCGATCGCCACGGCGGCCAGCACCAAACCCACATGGGTCAGCAGACCGCCGTACAGGCGCCGTCGGCGGACCAGGGTCCGCCACAGCGCCGGTAGCGGGGGCAACCCTGTCGCGGTCCGGGTGGCCTGCCAACCGGTCACGACCCGGTCAGCGATCGTGGCCAGGACGAACACGCCGATGCCGATGGTCAGCAGCGGCGCCACGCCGTCCAGGCCCGACATGCCGAGTGCGGCGACGGTCAGCAGGCCGAGCGCGGCAGGCACCGCCAGACGGCGACCGAGTGCCCGGGGGTCACCGACACCCCAGGGGACCATCGGGCCGACACCCATCAGGATCAACATCACCAGGGCGAGGGGGATGACCATGCGGTCGAAGTAGGGCGCACCGACGCTCAACCGGTCGCCGTTGACCGCCTCCACCAGCAGCGGAAACACCGTGCCGATCAGCACCGTGACCGCCAGGCCGACCAGGATCACGTTGTTCCCGAGGAACACCGCCTCCCGCGAGACGCCGGCCTCCAGTCGGTCGACGGGACCGAGCCGCTCGGACCGCCACACCAACAACGCGAGCACACCCACGAGGACGACGATGAAGAAGCCGAGGAGAGCCGGACCGATCGCGGACTGTGAGAAGGCGTGGACGCTGGCCACGACACCGCTGCGGGTAAGGAACGTCCCGAGGATGACCAGCAGGAAGGTGGAGGCCGCCAACGACAGGTTCCACACCCGCAGGGTGGCCCGGCGCTCCTGGACCATGACCGAGTGCAGCAACGCGGTGGTGGTGAACCAGGGCAGGATCGAGGCGTTCTCCACGGGGTCCCAGGCCCAGTAGCCACCCCAGCCGAGCACCTCGTAGGACCACCAGCCGCCCAGCATGATGCCGGCGGTCAGGAACGTCCACGCCGCCAGGGTCCAGCGGCGGGTGGCGACCAGCCACCCGCGTCCGGTCCGCCCGGTGATCAGCGCCGCGACGGCGTAGGCGAACGGCACCGTCAGGCCGACGTAGCCCAGGTAGAGCAGCGGCGGGTGCACACCCATGAGGGGATGGTCCTGCAGCAGCGGGTTGGGACCCGGTCCGTCAGCGGGCACGGGTGACACCGGCTGGAAGGCGTTGCCAGCGAACAGGGCCAACCCGAAGAAGAACACGGCCACACCGCAGATGACCGCCATGGCCCATGGGTGCAGCACCGCCGCACGGGGATGCACGTGACGCATGACCAGCACCGCATAGCCCGACAACACCAGCAGCCACAGCAACAGCGACCCCTCCAGGGCCGCCCACAGGCTGATGACGGTGTAGTACAGCGGCACCGCCCGTCCCCCGTTCTCCGCGACGTAGCGGACGCTGAAGTCATGGGTCACCAGTGCGTACACCAGCACCCCGCACGCGACCGCGGCCGAGACCGCCATCGCCATGGTCAGCCGGCGTGCCCGCGGGCGCAGTCTGGCGTGGCGCACCCCGAGGATCCACCACCCGGTCGCGGCGATCGCGGCGACGAAACCGAGGGACAGTGCCCCCGTGCCGAGGACGTTGTTCACAGGCGCTCATCCTCCGGAGCCTGGTACTCGTCCTCTGGAGCCTGGTACTCGTCCTCCGGAGCCTGGTACTCGTCCTCCGGAGCCTGGTACTCGTTGGAGTGCTTGACGATCAGCAGGTCCGAGCGGAACACGCCGTCGGCGTCGAAGGTGCCCTCGACCAGTGCGCCCTGGCCCTCCTGGAACACGCCCGGCGGGTCACCGCGATGCACCACGTCGACGTCGGACGCGCCGTCGGTCAGCACGAACCGGACGTCCGTGCCGTCACGGAGCACCGAGCCGGCCTGCACCAGGCCACCCAGTCGGATCCGTCCATCGGCACCGGACAGCGACGACGCCTCGGCCGGGCTGCGGTAGTACACCAGACTGTCGTCCAGTCCCGCCGCGGCCAGCAGGCCGATCGCGGCGAGTGCAGTGACGGCGACGACCAGCAGTCGCGTTCGCGGGCGTGTCATGTTCATCGGTCCACTCCCCTGCCGCTCCACCAGGCGTATCCCGCCCAGACCGCAGCCGTCAACGCGTAGCCCGCGACCACCCAACTCCATCCGTCCGTCATCGGATCCTCCCAGCGTTCACGGTCAACTCCACCAGCGGCGTGTCGCCAAGTTCCATCGGGGCGGCCGCACGGGCGGTCGCCAACGCCGAGACCCGGCGCACGTGGACCCACGCGGCGGCCAGGGTGAAGGCGAGCACACCCGCCAGCAGGGCCGCCAGCATCATCGGCTCGATGGCATCGGCGGGACCGCCGGGGCGCAGCACCGTTGGTGGCTGGTGCAAGGTCCGCCACCAGACCACCGAGTAGTGCACGATCGGGACGTTGACGAACGCCGCGATCCCGACGACCGCCGCCCGTCGTGCGCTGGCATGGGGGTCCGCCGACAGGCCCCGCACCCCCAGGTAGCCGACGTACACCACCAGCAGGACGACGGTGGTGATCAACCGGGGCTCCCAGGTCCACCACACACCCCACACCGGTCGGCCCCAGAGGCTTCCCAGCACGATCGCCAGCGCGGTCAGCCCGACGCCCAACTCCGCAGCCGACCGAGCATGTCGGTCCCACCGCAGGTCGCGGCGCAGCAGGTAGGCGACGCTCGCGGCCAGCACCCCCGCGAAGGCCAGGTATGCCACCCATGCCGCCGGCACGTGGACGTACATCAGCCGTTGCGGCTGCCCCTGCACGACATCGGGAGGGGCGACGACAAGGCCGAGGACTGCGGCGGCGCCACCGGCCGCCGCGGCGGCGGCACCCAGGACGGTGGTGGGTCGGATGCGCACGATCATTCCTCCAGCAGGGTCGGGAACACGGCCCACGCCACGGCGAGGGCCGCAAGGTCGTAGGCCAGGAGCAGCAGCAGCCAGGGTGAGGCGTCGACACCAGGCGTACTCGCCTGCGTACCGGCGACAAGGGCCGGGAGCCCTGCCGGCAGGACCAGCGCCGTCAGCAGCCCCGTGCCGGTCCGGCCGGCTGCCGCGGCCGTGGTGCCGTACACGACCACCGCACTCGACAGGCCAAGGGTGCCGAGCGCGGCCGCAGGCACCGACGACAGCGCCATCCCGGCACCCATCACGATGATGCTGAGACCCGCTGCGACGGTCCAGGTGGCCGTCAGCCACACCCACATCGCCGCCAGCTTCCCCCACAGCAGCGGGCCTGGGCCGGCCAGGCTGCGCAGCAGGTCCCAGCAGCCGTCCTCGCGCTCGGCCACCGCGACGGTGAGCGACAACGGTGCGGCCAGGAGCAGCACCACCAGCCAGGGCAGGCCGGGGGTGACCACCTGCAGCACCGACGGCGCCGGACCGAAGGCCAGGCCGGCGAGCAGCACGCCGGCCAGGGCGAACGGGACCGCGACCCGGGTCAGGTGCCGCCCCGACGCTTCGACTGCCAGCTCCCGCATGAACACGGTCAGCACCTTGCCGGCATCAGTCACCACGCTCACCCCTAGACCGGGACAGCTCGAGGTGACCGTCCGGTCGGCCCTGGAGCCAACGACGGTCATGGGTTGCGATCAGAACGGCAGCACCGCGGCGGGCGAGATGGTCGACGACCCCCGCCGCGCACCGTCGCCCGTCGGCGTCCAGATGCGCATCAGGCTCGTCGAGGCAGGCGATCGCCGGGTTACCGGCAAACACCGTCGCAAGGGTGACCCGTGTCCGCTGGCCCGCCGACAGCTCACCGACCGTGCTCGTGCGCAGGGCTGACAGGCCGGCGAGTTCGATCGCCTCCTCGACGTCCCCTCCGCCCAGCGCCGCGGCAACGACCACCGCCTGCCCGACCGTCTGCGACGCCCTTGCCCCGTCCCCCGCAGCGGCGTAGAGCGCCGGCTCGTCGCCGGTCCTCGCGCCTCCGGACGGCTTCAGCAGCCCTGCGGCGATGCGCAGCAGTGTGGTCTTGCCCGACCCGTTGGGGCCGGTGACGGTGCAGACCGCGCCACGCTGCACCCGCAGGGTGATCGGGGCCAGGGCCAGGACGGCGCCATATGACCGGTGGCAGGCCTGCAGTTCCAGCACGCAGGGTGACGCGGCGGCACGGCTGGCATCTGCGGCGGCGGAGGAGACGGACGGGGTGAGGGTCATGGTGGGGTGGCTGCCGACGCACGTCGGCGGCACGGCCCACTATGCACTGTCGTAGCCTTTGGTGCTCAAGCCAAGCGGGGGCATGACCAAGATCGACTGGCCAGGAGGAACAGGTGCACTGGAGTTCGGCAGGTGTGTTGGCGCTCGCGTTCGCCTTCCTGGCGGTGCTTGCGGGGCCGGCG
>JACLAD010001292.1_pt1 | contig 19850 bp, 31 predicted proteins | sample 8027901 | NCBI WGS metagenome assembly JACLAD01 (sample SAMN15725071, study PRJNA655200) | protist metagenome | isolation source: fluorescence activated cell sorting (FACS) single amplified genomes of... | place: Spain: Blaines Bay Microbial Observatory, Mediterranean Sea | collected 2016-07-05 | reverse complement strand
GATCAGTATTTTCGTAGTGTAGAAGTTGAGATGATGAATCGATTAATGACAAAGGATGGTAAGTACCAGAAAGCCTGCAAGATTGTTAGACAGGCATTGGGAGATGTTCTGACACAACAGGCCAAAAATGGCGTGTACAAGCTGCACAAGAACCCAACTGCTTCTCATGATCGCTCAGAGAGGTCCCATGGCAAGCACGACAAGTTTGCTGCAGCGAAACAAGAGGCTGACGCACAGGTTGAGTTTAACCTCAGTGATATGGATGCTCGAGAAGCAACACTAGTCATTCTGGCTGATGTACTAGAGCGCGCTGGGCCAGATCTAGAATTGGTCAGCAAGCGTATTGGCGGAGCAAACATACAGGTTCCTGTTGTCGTTAAGCAGCATAGAAGGGTTACACTTGCCATTCGTACCATCATTAAGAATGCCCGTGCTCGCATAAAGCAGATGAAGTCGATGTCAGCCGCGCTTACCGCTGAGATTCTTGATATTATTAAAGGGCAGGCTAAGACTTTGGTTGACAAGGAAAACTTGTTGAAGATGGCTCGAGCCAACGCTGTCTATTCTGGAATAAGGAGATAACTTGTGTCTGATCTAAAGCTTTACAGAAATATTGGTATTTCAGCACATGTTGACGCTGGTAAGACGACGACGACAGAGCGTATTTTGTTGTATTCAGGCATCACTCACAAGATCGGTGAGGTTCATGACGGTAATGCAGTTATGGATTGGATGGAGCAAGAGCAGGAGCGAGGTATTACGATTACTTCTGCTGCCACGACCATTAACTGGTCTGGTATGGACAATCAGTTTAAAAAGCATCACATTAATATTATTGATACCCCTGGTCACGTAGACTTTACTATTGAGGTTGAACGATCCCTGCGTGTGCTAGACGGGGCTGTGTTTGTGCTATGCTCTGTTGGTGGGGTTGAGCCTCAAAGTGAGACTGTCTGGCGTCAAGCCAATCGGTACCGTGTGCCGAGAATAGGCTTTGTGAACAAAATGGACCGCGCTGGTGCTGATTTTTATCGTGTCATTGATCAAGTGGAGAATCGATTAAATGCACGACCAGTTGCACTGCAACTGCCAATTGGTAAAGAGGAAGACTTCTCAGGTATCATTGATTTGGTGAAAATGAAGGCCATCTATTGGGATCAAGCCAATATGGGTGTTACGCACGAATATCAGGATATACCTGCTGAGTATGTTGACAAAGCACAAGAGTATCGTGAGGCGCTCGTTGAGGCAGCTGCTGAGGCTTCTGACGAAATGATGGAAGCTTATCTCGAAACTGGTGATCTCAGCGAGCAGCAGATCATTGATGGTATACGTAAGTTAACGATCAACATTGATATAATACCAATGTTTTGTGGGTCAGCCTTCAAAAACAAGGGTGTTCAGTGCGTTTTGGATGGTGTGATCAACTATTTGCCGTCGCCTGTTGACGTGCCTGCCATTCATGGCGCTGATGAGTATGCTGAGGAGACAAGGCCTGCCAGTAGTGATGCACCGTTTAGTGCACTTGCATTTAAGATAGCGACAGATCCTTTTGTTGGTAATCTGACATTTATCCGAGTGTATTCAGGTTCACTCAAGACTGGCGATACGGTTTACAACTCATTAAAGCAAAAGAAAGAGCGAATTGGTCGTATGGTGCAGATGCATTCTAACAGTCGTAAAGAGATTAAGGAGATCAAAGCTGGAGATATTGCCGCTGCTGTTGGATTGAAGCAGGTATCTACTGGTGATACACTTTGCGACAGCGATCACCCAATTGTGCTTGAACGTATTCAAATTCCTGACCCCGTTATTTCCATTGCTGTAGAGCCTAAGACAAAAGCTGATCAGGAAAAAATGGCATTAGCATTGGCAAAGTTGACCAATGAGGATCCATCCTTTCAGGTAAGCACTGATCATGAGACTGCGCAGACGGTTATTCATGGAATGGGTGAATTGCACCTTGATATCATGGTAGATCGTTTGAAGCGTGAGTTCAGTGTCGAAGCCAATGTAGGAAAGCCACAGGTTGCGTATCGTGAAACGATTCGTGGTTCTGTCGATCAAGAGCAGAAGTATGTAAGACAGTCTGGTGGTCGTGGTCAGTATGGTCATGTTTACATAAAAATTGAGCCGATTGATCAAGGCGGCGGATTTGAGTTTGTCAATAAGATTGTTGGTGGAGTGATTCCTAAAGAATATATTCCTGCTGTGGAGAAAGGGATTAAAGAACAGATGCAAAATGGTGTAATTGCTGGTTATCCACTTGAGGATATCAAGGTTACTCTTTATGACGGGTCCTACCATGATGTTGATTCAAGTGAAATGGCGTTCAAAATTGCAGGGTCCATGGCACTCAAAACTGGTGCTGTGAAAGCCAACCCTGTTCTGCTTGAGCCGGTGATGAAGGTCGAAGTAGTAACTCCTGAGGATTACATGGGTGATGTTGTTGGTGACTTGAACCGTAGACGAGGAGTAATCCTTGGTATGGATGAAGGGCCTAATGGTAAAGAGGTCACTGCTGAGGTGCCGTTGTCAGAGATGTTTGGTTATACAACTGACTTGCGTTCTATGAGTCAGGGCCGTGCTGCATCTACGATGGAATTTAATAAGTACTCTGAAGTTCCACAACAGATTGCGGATATGATTGTTAAAGGCCGAGTTAAGTCTGAGAGTAAATAAGGAAGAGATATATGAAAGCTGTTCAAGTTCAAAAAGAGAAAATACAGATCAAATTGAAAGCTTATGATCACAGGCTTATGGATGAGTCCATCAGAAAGATCGTAGATACAGTTAAACGTGCTGGTGCTCAAATTTGTGGTCCAATTCCACTACCGACCCGTATCGAAAAATTCACCTATCTCAAATCTCCGCATGTCAATAAGGATGCCAGAGACCAAATTGAGATCAGGACTCACTCAAGGGTTGTTTATATTATACAACCTGATGCTACAACGATTGATGCGTTGATGAAGTTGAATCTAGCCTCAGGTATTGATATTCAGATTAGTATTGAACATGGAGATGACTAAGATGTCGGGATTGATTGGAATAAAATGTGGAACGAGTCGACTTGGTAACGAGTCTGGTGGTGTCGATCAGGTAACCGTTATCAAGGTTTTCTCAAACTATGTGACCAACAAAAAGACTTATGACAATGGTGATACAGTTCTACAGTTGGCGAGTATACCTGAGAAAAAAGTACGAGGTAAGCGTAAATCAGGGCTGTATGCTAAGCTTGACTTGCCTCAACAGAAAAAGATTAGAGAATTTGCCTTTTCACCTGAAATGAGTGAGAAGCATGAGGTTGGTTCTGAAATTACTGTAGGTATCATGGAAAAGAAATCGACCGTTTCGGTCACAGGTACTTCCATTGGTAAGGGCTTTGCAGGATGTGTGAAACGTTGGAACTTCAGCATGCAAAGGGCTACTCATGGTAACTCGCTATCGCATCGTGCACCAGGTTCCATTGGACAATGTCAGGATCCAGGCCGTGTTATTAAAGGTAAAAAAATGGCTGGTCGTTTGGGTGGTGTCAACCGTACCATTAAGGGATTAACGGTTTTGGATATTGATGAAGAGAAAGGGCTTTTGATGGTGAAGGGTTCTGTACCTGGATATGATGGTTCAGTTGTCTTTGTTCGTTTACAAGTCAAAGCGACTAAAAAAGCTAAGTAGGTGTGATGATGAAAATAAAGTTACAATCGTTTGTTGATTCGAAAAGTAAACCATCTGGTGATGTCAGTTTAGAAAGCGCCATTTTTGGTGTAGATAACAACTCAGGTCTTGTTCACCAAGTTATCACGACTTTTTTGACTCGTGCGCGGCAGGGAACACGAGCTACCAAGAACCGCACAATGGTTCGTGGTGGTGGAAAGAAGCCATGGAGGCAGAAGGGTACTGGCCGAGCTCGTGCAGGTACCAGTTCTAGTCCTATATGGGTCGGAGGCGGGCATACCTTTGCTAAGACGCCCTATGACTACAGTCAGTCCATGAAGCTTAATAAGAAAGTTTACCGATTAGGGATTAAGTGTATATTGTCTGGTCATGCACAGAATAAAACACTCAAAGTTGTAGATACTCTGGCCGTAAAGTCTCATAAGACCAAAGATTTCACGCAACTTCTTGAGAAGTTTGGAGAGTCTCGCGCTTTATTTATTACGGAAGATGTCACCAAAGACTTGTATTTGGCAACTCGAAACATTCCTAATGTACACTGTATCACACCTAGTGAGATAGATCCTGTAACGCTTTTTCAAGCGCCTTGCATCGTGGTAAGCCAGAAGGCATTGACACAAATAACGGAGAACTTGTCATGAGCGTAGTTAAGAACGAACAACTAGTAGATATCTTTGTGGAGCCGCACGTGACTGAAAAAACAATGCGGTTGAACGAGAAGAATATTCACGTGTTTAAAGTCAGAATGGATGCTACTAAGTCGGAGATTATGCAGGCTTGTGCTTTTTTGTATGGTGTAAAGCCACTCAGTGCAAAAACGATGGTGTACAAGCCAGTTGCAAAGCGCAATATGCGAGGTCTAAAGACGCAGAAGCGTTATAAGAAAGCTCTAGTCAGGTTACCTGATTCAGCAAGCATTGATATTAATAAGCGACTATCAGAGGAGTAAGTGGTGACGACATTAATTAGGAAACACAAACCGACTTCGCCTGGACAGCGTGGCAAGGTGTCAGTTGTCCATGATCATTTGTATCAGGGCAGGCCAATGGCGAGCTTGATTGATAAAGATCACAAGAGTCACTTCGGAAGAAATAACAACGGAAGAATTACAACTCGCCACAAGAGTGGGCCTTTGGGTAAGCGTAAGTTATATAGAACGGTTGACTTTAAGCGCATCAAGGATGGTGTGCCAGCTAAGGTATCAAGGATTGAGTATTGCCCATTTCGCACAGCTCATCTAGCGTTGTTGTCGTATGCTGACGGTGACTGGGCGTATATACTTGCACCAGATGGAACGTTGCCAGGCGATACAATTATGTCAGGTGATTCTGCTCCGATTGAGCGTGGTAATAGTATGGCGCTTAGCTCAATTCCGCAAGGTTCCTTGGTTCATGCTGTGGAAATGAAGCCTGGTAAAGGTGCTCAGATAGCCCGTTCTGCTGGCACTTCTGTGACGCTTGTCGCAAAAGATGGTGCACATGCTGTTCTCAGATTGCGCTCTGGCGAGGTCAGGAGAGTTTTGCTGAATTGTCGTGCAACTTTAGGTGCTGTTTCAAATCCAAAGCACAACCTCATTAAGAAGGGTAAGGCTGGTGTCTCTCGCCATCAGGGAATACGCCCTACTGTTAGGGGTGTTGCTATGAACCCAATTGATCACCCACACGGTGGAGGTGAGGGGCGCACCTCTGGTGGACGTCATCCGTGCTCACCAACTGGGTTACAAACCAAAGGTAAGAAAACACGATCATGTAAAAGGACAGACAACATGATTATTAAACGTCGCAGTAAGAAGAAAAGGAGATAGTCATGCCAAGATCGCTTAAAAAAGGACCCCACGTTTCAGCCCACCTGTTAAAAAAGGTGCTGTCTGCACAAGAGTCTGGCAGTCAGGCTCCAATAAAGACTCGTAGTCGCTCTTCCACAATCATTCCTGATTTTGTTGGTATGAAGTTTCTTGTACACAATGGCCGTTCTTATGTTCCTGTATTCATTCAAACAGAGATGGTTGGAGACAAACTTGGTATGTATGCACTCACAAGATTGTTTAAGCAGCATTCAGGCGATCGTAAATCTTAGAGAGGATAGAAATTATTATGCAAACGAGAGCAGTATTAAAATCAGTACGGATATCTCCCCTCAAAGCTAGAATAGTGGCTAATGAGATTCGCGGTATGCACGTTTCACGAGCGATAGATTTACTAGAGCATTCGCCTTTGAAAGCTTCAAGACTTCTGTTGAAGACCTTATTGTCTGCTATCGCTAATGCTGAGAATAACCACGACATGGACATAGATGAACTTCTCATTCAGAAGGTATTTGTGGATCAAGGACCAGTCATGAAAAGAATGATGCCAAGAGCCAGAGGGCGTGGTGATCGAATACTCAAGCCTTCAAGCCATCTGACTATAGTTGTTGGTATGCCAGGTCGTGAAGGCAGCGAACAGATAGGAGGAAAGTAAAATGGGACAGAAGCAAAGCCCCTTGGCGCTGAGACAAGGCATAAATAAGTTTTCTTCATCTGCGTGGTACGCTAGCCCTGCAAAATATAAGTCATACGTACAAGAGGATTTTAAGATACGTAAGTTTCTGCAGAGTAACTACCACAGTGCTGGTATCAGAGATATCATCATACAGCGATCTGCGCAAAGTATCCAAGTGCGTATCATTTGCGCTAGACCAGGCCTTATCATCGGTAAAAAGGGATCTGATGTAGACAAAGCCAAGTATGGGGTATCTGCTATCATCAAACATCCAGTTCATCTCAATGTTGAGGAAGAGAAGAAGCCTGATCTATCAGCTAAGATCTTGTCTGAAGGTGTTGCCTCGCAGCTCGAGCGTCGTGTGGCGTTTAGAAAAGCAATGAAGCGCGCGGTACAGTCAGCCATGCGTGCCGGTGCTAAGGGTGTGAAGATTATGGTCAGTGGCCGTTTGAACGGTGCGGAGATTGCCAGAAGCGAGAAGTATCTTGAGGGACAGCTACCGCTGCACACATTTCGGGCTAATATCGATTACTATATTGCGACCGCCAGCACAACCTATGGGATCATAGGTGTCAAGGTATGGATTTACAAAGATGATGTTGTCAATAAACAAAAGTCAAAAGGTGAGGTGTAATCATGTTGCAGCCAAAAAATAGAAAATATCGTAAGGACTTTAAGGGCAACAGTGGTAAGATTCTTGGCCGTGCCAAAAATCCACATGTTTGTTTTGGCGATTACGGCATGCAGGCACAGGAAGCTTCCCGTCTTACCGGAAGACAGATTGAGGCTGCGCGGCGTGTGATTAGCCGTTCATTAAAAAGACAAGGGCAGGTTTGGATACGTGTGTTTCCAGACAAGCCAATTACGAGTAAACCGTTAGAAGTTCGTCAGGGTAAAGGTAAAGGTAACGTTGAATACTATGTTTTCCTTGTGAAGCCGGGTACTGTGATTTTTGAGATAGCTGGTGTGTCTGAAGAGATTGCTCGTGAGGCGATTCGGTCTGCTGGCGGAAAGATGCCATTTAAGATCAAATTCATTAAAAGTGATAAGGTGAGTGTGTAATGAAAAATCTGAAGGATAAAACAGTAGCAGATCTTGAGGCGATGGTAATCGAGAATAAAAAACAGCTGCTAGATCTCCGCTTCCAGAAAAAGTTGGGTAATCAAGTAAAGACCCATATGTTTAGAAAATTGAAGCGTGAAATTGCTATCATTAAAACATTATTAACTGAGAGAGTCGAGTCATGAGTAAGAAATTGAGTACTATTGTTGGAGTTGTCAAGTCGACATCTCAAAAGTCGCTTGTGGTCGTGGTCTCTCGTAAGGAAAAAAATAGCCTAGGGCGTTATGTTTCAAAAACAACTAAGATGCACGTACACGACGAGCAGTCAGAGGCAAAGAAAGGGGACAAGGTTGCGATGGTGCCTTCTCGCCCTGTATCAAAGCAGAAAACGTGGAGATTGCATTCAATCCTCGAGACGACACAACTAAATGATAAGGAGCGGTCATGATTCAAGAAGGAACTTCGCTGTCAGTAGCAGATAACTCTGGTGCCAAACGAGTTGTTTGTATCAAGGTCCTCGGCGGCTCTAAGCGTCGGTATGCTCGTATTGGCGACGTTATTCGTGTCACTGTTAAAGAATGTATTCCTCGAAGTAAGGTGAAGAAAGGTGAGGTTATGTTTGCTGTGGTTGTGCGTACAAAAAGTCGCACTAAGCGTAAAGATGACGCGCGTATTTCATTTGACAGTAACTCAGTTGTTATACTCAATGCACAAAAGCAACCATTAGGGACTCGTGTGTTTGGTCCTGTGAGTCGAGAGTTGCGAGACGTGTACATGCGTATTATTTCTTTGGCACCTGAAGTATTATAGGGAGATAGTCGTTATGGCTCTGAATAAAATTCAAAAAGATGATAAGGTTATTTTAATAGCTGGAAAAGACAAGGGTAAGATCGGTACTGTCAAAAAGCTTCAAGACGATATGGCGATTGTCGATGGTGTTAACATGGTCACTCACTATGTGAAGCGGGATCAGCAAAGAGGCATTGAAGGTGCTTTGAAGAAGAAAGAGGCAGCAGTTCATGTCTCTAATCTTGCATATTATGACGAGAAGTCCAAAAAACCAGTGAAAATTGGCGTCAAGGTACTATCCGACGGCAAGAAAATTCGGTATAATAAGCGCACAAAAAAAGAGGTTGGTAAGTAACATGGGGTTAAAGGAATATTACGACAGCAAGATTTTGCCGTCACTACAGCAAGAGCTTGGCAAAGAGCGCTCAGTTATGTCATTGCCAAAGCTGGTGAAAATCACCCTCAATATGGGTGTTGGCCAAGCTAAAGATGACAAAAAGTTGCTGGAGCATGCACTAAGAGATATGTCTGAGTTATCTGGCCGTAAGCCTGTAGTTACCATGACAAAGGCCTCTGAAGCCGGTTTTAAGATTCGTGAGGGCTGGCCAATTGGTTGTAAGGTAACCCTGAGGAAACAGCGTATGTATGATTTTCTTGAGAATTATATCTCAATAGTTTGTCCGAAGATGCGTGACTTTAAAGGTTACAGTGTGAAATCTTTTGACAGACAGGGTAACTTTAATATTGGTGTCAAAGAGCAGATTGTGTTCAGCGAAATTCGATACGATAAAATCGACAAAATCAGAGGTCTCGATATTGCTATCACGATCTCAGCTAATGATGCGTATGAGGCTTATTTGTTGTTGTCAAAGATGAACATGCCTTTTAGAGACAAATTAAGCAAACAAGAGGTTAAATAATGGCCAGGCAAGCGAAGATACAAAAGGACAGACGTCTTACAAAGCTCAATTCCAACCCAGATAGGCAAAAGAGAAGAGAAGAACTCAAAAAGTTAGTCTCTAGTACTGAGGCTTCTGTAACAGCTGAGCAAAAAATGGAAGCTGCTTTTGCGCTTCAAAAGAGGCCGCTGAATGAAAGTAAGTCCCGCCAGACTAACCGTTGTCCACAGTGTGGTCGTATCCACGGCTATATGAGACGTTTTGGAATGTGCCGTTTGTGTGTGCGAAAATTTTTCAATTCGGCCTACTTGCCGGGTGTTGTAAAGTCAAGCTGGTAAATTGAGGAGAGATTATAATGAGTATGCAAGATCCAATTGCTGATATGTTTACCAGGGTTCGAAATGCCCAGAAACGCTTTAAGCCTGTGGTGTATTGTCCACATACTAAGTACAAGTTGCTTATCCTGGATGTGCTGAAACGTGAGGGCTATATTGATGGGTACCAGTCTGATGAGTTAGACGGTAAGCCCTCAATAAAAATTCATCTCAAGTATCATGCTGATCAGCCAGTGATCAACAAGATTTCGCGTATCAGTCGCTCCAGTCTTCGTGTGTACAATGCGTTTGACGATATGTCGCCTGTTTGTAACGGTCTTGGGGTGAGGATCGTATCGACATCCAAGGGGGTGTTCTCCGATCGTGAACTCAGGAAGATGTACAAGAAAGATCAACAAAAGGTTGGTGGTGAAATTGTAGGGGAGGTGATTTAATATGTCGCGTGTCGCAAAGAAATTAATCAGTGTGCCTTCTTCGGCTACTCTTAGTTGTGAAAATAACCTTATCACCGTGAGCAGTGGAAATAAGACGTTATCTCAGCCGCTACACCCGACAGTCGAATTAGTTCGTTCGGACGAAGGAATAAGCTTTAGCCCAACGGATAAATCTCCTAATGCTAACTGGGCTATGGCCGGTACCACTCGAGCTCTAGTTGCTAACATGATTACTGGTGTTACTGATGGTTTTAAGGTAGAGTTGCAGTTGGCAGGTGTTGGTTATCGTGCTAAGCTTCAGGGTCGTCAGGTAGTGTTTACTCTTGGAAAAAGTCATCCTGATGTTTTCGATGTGCCTGAGCAAGTTGAAGTATCCATTGAAAAAGATGTCAACCTGACGTTGAAATCGATTGATAAGCAGCTTGTCGGACAGGTTGCGGCAGATATGGTGTCACTCAGACAGCCCGATGCCTACAAAGGTAAGGGTGTGAGAAAAGTTGGTGTTCCACTAAAATTGAAAGAGGTTAAGAAGAAGTAATGTCTATTCGTTCAAAAAACAAAACGCGTGCCGCTATTGCCGCTCAAGGTAAGCACTCTATCGCAGTCCAGCGGTCTAATCAGCATTTTTATGCCCAGTTGGTCTCTCCATTGGGTATTGTATTAGCAGGTGCATCAACTCAGTCTAAGGCTTTCAAGTCTAAATTGAAAGCTACTGGCAACAGTGATGCTGCTAAAGCGCTTGGAGCGCACGTTGCTTCGATCTTGAAAAAGATGAAAATAAACGATGTTGCCTTCAACAGGTCAGGTCTGATTTATCACGGTAGGGTGGCAGCATTTGTTGCTGGCCTAAGAGAACAAGGTGTAAAGGTATAGGGCGCAGTCATGAATCAAGTAAACAAAAACCAAGACGATCAAAATTATGAGTTGCTCTCTGAGCTGGTGAGTTTGAGAAGAACTGCCAAAGTTGTGCGTGGAGGCCGTATTTTTCGCTTCTCTGCAACCGTGGTTGTTGGTGATGGTGATGGTCAAGTTGGTATTGGCATCGCCCATGGCCTTGAGGTTTCAATCGCATATCAAAAAGCCCAAAAGCAAGCTCGCCAGGACATGACGACGATCAAACTGACTGATGACAAAACGGTACAACACACTATGATTTCTAAGTACGGTGCCACCAAAGTGTTAATCCGTCCTGCTCCAAAGGGTACAGGAATCATTGCGGGTGGTGCGATGCGACAGGTATTTAAGGTGGCTGGTGTTGAGAATGTGTTGGGTAAGATACTAGGTTCATCAACTGCACAGAATGTGGCTTATGCTACGATTAAGAGTTTGAGGGAGATGTTTAATCCTGAGGCGATTGCGCAAAAGCGTGGAGTACAGCTGGCTGATGGAGAAAAAGGAGTAGTTGATCATGGCTAAAACAAAAGCTAAAATGAAAGTAACACTCGTCAAGAGCGTCATAGGGTGTAATGAAAGACAGAGAGCTTGTGTAATAGGCCTTGGACTCAGAAAGTTGAATGCTTCTCGTATTATTGAGAGTACACCCGCAACACTGGGGATGGTAAAGAAAGTCCATTTTCTTGTTAAGACTGAAGAGGTATAAGATGATGAGGTTAAATACATTAAAACCCGCTGCAAATTCTAAGAAGAAATCCCGCCGTCTAGGCCGTGGTTTTACTAGGGGTAAGACATGTGGGCGTGGTCATAAAGGTTACAAGTCGCGTTCTGGTTCTTCTGTCCCAGCTTCCTTTGAAGGTGGACAAATGCCGATTCAGCGCAGGCTACCTAAAGTAGGATTTGTTTGTGCACGAGCGATGACACATCAAGAGATTCGTCTGTCTGAGATTGATGCCGCGCTTAAGGAGCAAACAGGTAAATTGACTACTGTTGATCTTGATTTTTTAAGGAACAGCCGCCTGGTGAATCAATCAACGCGTACAGTCAAGGTGTTCTTGTCCGGTGTCATCACCAAGTCAATCAAGCTTATGGTGCCAGCAACCGTAGGTGTTAAGAAAGCAGTCCAAGAGGCTGGTGGCGAGTGTCACGGAAACTAGGATAAATTATGAAAGGCAAAGGTAAATCAAATAACATTCAAGACCTACAATACCGTGTGTTGTTTGTTTTGTTTGCTATATTGGTCTTCAGGATCGGTGCTCATGTGCCACTTCCTGGCATAGATCTTGATCAACTCAACCAATTGTTTCATGACAATAGGAATAATGCCATTCTTGGCTATTTCGACATGTTCACTGGTGGTGCTCTTTCGAATATGAGTTTACTTTCGCTTGGTATTATGCCTTACATCTCAGCCTCAATTTGTATGCAGTTCCTTAGCTACTCGATCCCATCTATTGAAGATTTGCGTAAGCATGGTGGCGAGGCTGGGCGCCAGAAGATCAATCAGTATACGAGATATTTTACTTTGTTGATTTCGTTGATCCAGGGGCTTGGTGTTAGCAAGATGATAGCCGCAAATGGTATGGCTATTGTTCCTCCTTACCAGTTTTATATGTTGACTATTATCTCGCTGTCTACTGGCACAATGTTTATGATGTGGCTTGGGGATCAAATAACGAGATACGGTATTGGTAATGGTATATCGATTTTGATTTTTTCTGGGATAGTTTCTCGCTTTCCTGAGGCCTTTTCAAAGCTAATGTCCCAAGCTAAGCAAGGCCAAACATCATATGCTGTTATTGCTTTTGTATTTGCTCTCATGGTTGCTGTTATCGTGTTTATTGTATACATGGAGAGGGCGCAACGGCAGCTGGTTTTGACTTATCCTAAACGCCAGCAGGGCGCGCGGATGTCTATGCAGGCTAGTTCAAAACTGCCACTCAAGATCAATATGGTTGGAATCTATCCTCCTATCATTGCTCAGACATTGATTTTCTTTCCTGCTGCATCGCTTGATTTTTTTGCCGTATCTGAGCATTGGTCATTTGTTAAACAATTGAGGTATTTCGTGCAACCTGGCGAGCCACTCTATATGATTATGTATGTGGGTCTTGTCATGCTTTTCGCATACTATCTGACAGCACTGTTCCATGATTCTAATGAGATCGCTAAGCATCTTAAGCGGCAGGGTGCACTGATTGGTGGTATTCGGCCTGGCCAGTACACCGCCAATCACATCGACTCCATCATGACCAAGTTAACGTTTTTTGGCGGGTTGTATCTCGCCTTTGTGTCTATCCTACCGGATATTGTCATACGTTTCTTGCATATCCCGCTACTATTTGGAGGTACATCATTGCTGATTGCTGTGGTCTGTGTGATGGATGTTATGTCACAGATTCAGACTTATCTGTTGCCAGGTGTACAGCCTAGTGGTTCACAGTCACCAAACAGTAAGCTAAGATTACTACGCTAAGGAAATAGAGAAAATGAAAGTAAGAGCATCATTAAAAAAATTGTGCCCCAAGTGTCGATTTGTCCGTAGAGGTCGTCATCTATACATTTATTGTGAAAACACAAGGCATAAGCGTAAACAAGGGTAAACCAGAGAAGAGAGGAAAGTAATGTCAGTAACAATTTCAGGACAATTTATTGCCGATAAGAAACATATTTGGGTCGGTTTGACTGCCATTTATGGTATTGGAAAGACAACTGCAATGGCTATTTGCAGCAGTACCGGTATTCGTAGCAACAAGAAAGTTGGCGAATTGACTGAAGCAGAGCTTGACATGATTCGTCAGGAAATTGGTAAGTATACCGTAGAAGGTGAGCTAAGACGTGAAGTCGCAATCAAGATCAAGCAGATGATGGATCTTGGTTCATACAAAGGAATACGTCATAGAAGAGGGTTGCCTGTAAATGGTCAGCGTACTAAGACCAACGCCAAGACCCGAAAACGTCGTAAGCGTAACTGATCACAGAGGAGATGAATAAATGAGAAAAGTGTCTAGAAGTTCTAAAAAAGGTCGTAATGTTGCGCCAACAACTGGAATTGCAACCGTTAATTCCTCGTTCAACAATACAATCATCACTGTCGCTGATTTGAATGGGCATACAATCTGTGCCGCTAGTGGTGGTATGACCCAGAAAGGTAGCCGAAAAGCAACTTCACATGCAGCACAGGAAGCCGCTAAAATTGTAGGCAAGAAAGTTGTCGATATGGGTATGATTGAGCTAAAAGTGATTCTAAAAGGACCAGGTAGTGGGAGAGACTCAGCAGTGAGGGGTTTAAGCTCCAGTGGTTTGAAGATCATAACAATAGCTGACCGAACACCAATTGCTCATGGTGGTGTTAGACGTCGTAAGAAGAAAAGAGTTTAGGAGGATATCATGGCAGTTATTAAGAAACCGAGAGGCAAGCAAATACGATCTGTCAGTGCAGGTACTACTGAAATTCTTGATTTGGAAATTTTCAGCGGTGTGCGTCCACTTGACAAGAAGTTTAAGTCCAAAACACTTCCCGGCAAAGCACCTGGTGCAAGACGGATGAGAGAGAGTGAATATTCTGAGCTGATGAAGTCCAAACAAATAATTCGCTATTACTACGGTGTCCAAGAGGGGCAGTTTAAGCGCGTTTATGACGCTGCAGCCCGTTCAAAAGGCTCTACTGGTGACAACCTACTGCAGTCTTTAGAGATGCGACTTGATAATGTTGTTTATCGTGCTGGCTTGGCTGCCACACGTGCCCAAGCTAGACAGATTGTTTCTCATGGTCATGTTTTGGTCAATGGGAAAAAACTCAATATCCCTTCCTACCGTTGTCGCGTTGGTGAATCGGTTTCCATTAGGGATAAAAGCCACAAAAAAGATTTAATACAATTTGCGATAGAAATGGCAAAACAAAAAGAAAGTGTGACATGGTTAGATGTGGATTATGATAAGTTAAGCGTTTCTGTATCAGATCGTCCAAACCTAGACCGTCTTCATGACTTGTTCAAAGTTAATCATGTTATAGAGCTTTATTCGAAATAGTAACTGAGGTTTAATTATGTCTGCAATTGAAGAGAAAACAACTACCGAGGATTCGGAAGACCATTATTTAGAGGATGTGTATTCGAAGTTCCTGACCCCAAAAGATTACGAAGTTGAGTCTGTCTCAGATAAGGAGATGGTCTTCAAGTTGGCACCACTTGAGCGAGGGTATGGCCAGTTATTTGGTTATCTTTTTCGTCGCATATTCCTTTCATCAATGCTTGGAACAGCTATTGTCAAAGTTTCGATTGAGGGAGTCACTCATGAGTATACCACTATACCTGGTGTGGTTCAGGATGTGCAAACAATACTGTTGAATTTGAAAGGTGTTGTCATCAAGTCCAGTAATAATGACGTTACTAACTTGTCCTTGAATGTCAAAGGACCGAAAGTTGTTACTGCTGGAGATATTGTTGCGGATAATGATGCTGAAATTTTGAACTCAGAACATGTCTTGTGCGAAGTTACAGGTGATGTTGAGCTGAATATGTCTATGCTGGCAAGTTTAGGAAGAGGCTATGCTAAGGCATCATCTTTGGCTGAGCATGAGGTTTTTGGCAATGAGGTCAACGCATTATATCTTGATGCAAGCTTTAGTCCAGTCGAAAGTGTGGTTTACCAGGTTGAAAATGCCCGTGTTGGTAATCGCACAGATCTTGACAAGCTTATCATGAGGGTAAGAACCAACGGCACAGTGTCTCCTGATGAGGCTGTAAGGCGGGTTGCTACAATCATGCAACACCAATTGTCATGTTTTGCCAGTATTCATGAGAGAAAATCAGAAGATGTTGGAAGCTATTTGGATAATGTGGATCCAGTGTATTCTCGTCTAGTGGATGAGCTGGAGTTGACTGTTCGTGCGGCTAACTGTCTGAAGTCTGAGAACATCCGTTATATCGGTGAGTTAGTTCAATGTAACGAATATGACTTGCTAAGAACCCCGAATCTTGGACGTAAGAGTATGAATGAGATTAAGGGTGTACTTGCTGAACTGGGTTTGACACTTGGTATGCACATACCGGAGTGGGTGTCACCATTGGAGCACATCAAGCGTAAATCAGAATCAGGAGAGTAACTATGGATCATAAAAACGGGCGCAAACGGTTTGGTCGCCCAACCAGTCATTGTGAAGCAATGTTCAAAAACATGTGTATTTCTCTTTTGCGTGAAGAGCAGATTAAAACAACCGTTTCAAAAGCCAAGGAACTGAGACGTGTTTTGGAACCTTTGATTACAAAAGCTAAGCATTCAAATGATGTCTCAACGCGTCGCTACTTGATTGCTAAGTTGGGTAATAAAGAAGTCATCGAGAAATTATTCAATGTGTATGCACCAAAGTATAAGAATCGTCCAGGTGGGTACCTTAGAATTTTAAAGTGTGGTCATCGTGTTGGCGATGCTGCGCCTATGGCTTATGTTCAGCTTGTTGACTTTGAAAAGGTTGCTAACTAATAGTTACTGATGTCGTAGAGCTGCTTGGTTGTAGCTCTGAGGCAGAGAGAAATCATTCTATGCACCGTCTAGTGCATGCATCTTTGATAATGATTCCCAATTGATTAAATAGCCGAGTTGCTCAAGTCTGACTGAAGCTTCTTTGAGTGACTCGTGTGCAGACTTACCTTTTTTCATAGTTTGAATAATAACAGCCTCTTTTTGACCCGCCAGTATCTTCTTTGTCAGTCCCCCCAAGATCGCATCAGGGCCTATTTCGATGAAAATACGAGCTCCTTGTTGCCATGCACTTTCAATTGACTGCAAAAACATAACCGGCCTAAGGATGTGATCGCACCAATACTCTGTGTCTTGTGGTTGTTGCAGTGCTTGACCATTAAGGTTTGAAAATAGGATTGTTGATGTATTGGATTCTTGGGTTTGTGTGTTTTGACAGTACTCACTAAACTGCTTTATGACCGGCTGCATTAATTTCGAATGGAAAGGGTGTGAAACATTGAGAATCCGTGCTTTGATGTTCCTAAGTTCACACTGTTCTTTTATTTTTTCAATTTCATCTTTGTTACCAGATAAAACTGTCTGGTTTTGTTCATTCAAGGCAGCAAAGTCAAGATCAATCATTTCTTCGGCTAATATGCTCTTGATTGTCCTGTGACTCCCTTTGACGGCAATCATGCCGCCAGATACTTTGACGTTTTGCATCAAGTCCGCTCTTTTTGCAATCAGCTTTAATATGCTTTCTTCTGTGTAGTATCCGTGGGCAACACTTGCAGAGAACTCTCCTACACTGTGTCCAATCAGAAAATCTGGCTCTACTCCGAGATTTCGCCAAAGTTTATGGAGTGCTAACTGAAGCATTACAATAGACGGTTGGGTGTATTTTGTTTGATGAATATCGTCTATATCCTCAATCAAACATGGTAGATATTTTAATTGGTTATTCTGATCGAGGACGTTTGTATAGTGATCGAGAGAGTCTCTGATGCATGCACTTGTTTCATAGAGCTCTCTTGCCATGCCTGGATATTGACAGCCCTGGCCTGTGTATAAGAAACATGTCTTGTGCTGTGGTTGGGGGTTGCACTTTCTGCTATCATCTATCAGTAATGATTGTATCTTTTTTTGGTAGTCGTCCTCGTCGGTATAAAGAAAGCTGGCGTTATAGTCTTTATTTTGATAATCAGGTTTCATCTGAGTCTTTTTAAAAAGAGAGTCTCTTAATAATCTATCAAGTTGCTCTTTGCTGTCTGCTGTAATTCTAAAAATCTTACTCATCTCTATAATTCCTGATGATTGAGCACTATAGTAAATAAGGTGCTATGGATAGTTTATTTGTGATTGCAGCAAATAGAATTGCAATAATACAGTAGAGTGAGAGTATTTGGGTTTTGGAAATGGAAAGTGATGCTGTCTGGCCTGCTCTAACTATACTTGCTTTTTGGCATAGTTGTTTGAGTAACGGAGCTTCTATGTAATTAGTGATCATTTGTCCAATTGCATAGCCTAGGTAACCAATCATCCACCCAAATAGTACGTCACTCAACCAATGTGCGCCAACAATGATTCTTGTCAACATGGTTACTGCAATGAAGGCATAACTGAAGTATTGAAGATGCTTTGCGTTATCGCTTCTGGGTTGAATCGCGAAAAGAAACGCGGTGGTTAGACAGCTGTGTCCGCTTGGTAGTGATTGATTTCCGAGGAAGCCAGCAATATGCTCGGGTCTAGGGTAGAGTATCAAGTACTTGAGGATGAAGCAGATGGTGAATGCTGAGCTGACACTGATAAAGAGCTCTACTCCCTTCTCGTGTTGATCGTTGCGAATCAGGTAGTATGCCATTACGCAAGTTAGTAATAGTATGAATGGTATATAGCAGATTGCATCATGTATCAATGAGAGCTTGATGAGTGTACTATTTTGCGCACTCATGAGCTGATAGATTGATTGATTCAAGCCATTGAACCCCCCACGTACAATGATAATCGCCATGATGATGCATGCCAGAAATATTTGGCTGATTTGATATAGTTTTTCGTGTGCAGTAGTGCCTGTAAGGTTCAGATCCCTGCACATGCTTTTGAAAAAGCTCGTCAATTTTGGCTGCATCTTCATATTTCGCCTGGTTCGCATTGATAAGACTGTCATGATCAGTACAGTGATCATTAGAAGATAGTTTAGTAAGTCTTGGCTATGGCTTAGTATGTCAAAGTCAAACCAAACAAGCGCTACTCCTGGTGCTAGGTGTATGACTGCCCATAGTGTTACAGATGGTATGGCTGCAATGGTGAAATGTGTCAACTTCATGTCAAAAATTCCAGCGAATAGGGGGATTGAGCTACGAAATGGTCCAAAAAATCTCCCAACTATGATGCTCAATGGTCCATACTTTCTGACAAATGCTTCGCCCGCTTCAAGCCAATGTGTTTTGTGATATTGAACGGCCTTTTGATGGGCTATCCTTTTGCAGTAGATGCCTAGGTAATACCCAATGAAATCTCCAAGCATAGCCCCAATGATGATGACCATAAACGTCGTCCATGGGGGTATCTTGTTACTGGCCATCAGATAGCCAATCACTGGCATGGTTAACATGCCTGGAAATAGGCTTCCCACAAATGGTAGTGATTCGATGGTTGCCAGTAGAAATGCAATGATCATTGCATACTCTGGATTGAGTTGTGCGATTTGATTAATCTGCTCAAGCATGTGTGCTTCCTATTTTACTTTTCTCTGCCTGTAAATCAGCATGGTATGATGACCTTACCAGAAACCCGCTTGCGACATTTGAGAACCCAATCTGTTCAGCGATGTTACCGATTTCTTGAAACTCCTCAGGACTTACATATCGAGCAACTGGCAGGTGATAGCGACTTGGTGAGAGGTATTGGCCTATGGTAATCATGTCAACATCATGAGCTTTAAGGTCGTGGAGGGTCTTGATAACTTCTTCATTGGTTTCACCTAAGCCTAACATGATACCGGATTTAGTTTTGATATGAGGATGATTCTTTTTGAACTCCTGTAACAGGGTCAATGAGTGTTGATAGCAAGATCCAGGTCTAGCCTGTTTGTAAAGTGACTCGGCTGTCTCGATATTATGATTGAATACGTCGGGCAGTGCTTGTTCAAGAATGGCCAAAGCCTTATCTTTTCTTCCTCGGAAATCTGGCACCAGAATTTCAATTTTGATTTGAGGGCATCTCTCTCGTATCTTCTCAATGCACTCTTTAAAGTGTGTTGCGCCGCCATCTCTTAAGTCATCTCTGTCGACTGAGGTGATCACTACATAGTTGAGATTGAGTTTTGAGATTGCTTCAGCGAGGTTATGTGGCTCATTTGGGTCCAATGGTTCTGGTCTTCCGTGTGCAACGTCACAGAAACTACATCTCCTGGTACATTTATCACCCATAATCATGAATGTGGCGGTTCCTTTGCTGAAGCATTCGTGCAAGTTTGGGCATGTTGCTTCTTCACATACTGTGACTAGATTTTGTTGGCGTAACAGTTGTTTTAGCTCTCTAATTTTAGGGTCAAAGCTTAGTTTTGTCTTGGCCCATGCAGGTTTAGGAAGCTCACTTTGCTGAGATCTCACTGGAATACGTATCGGTGTACGACTCATTTTCTTTTTAGCTTGCTCTTTTTTTGTGGTCATTGGTACCTCTTGGGATAGCCTAGTGAAAGTTGACTAAGGCTACAAATCAGTTTTTATTATTATAACTCTAATGCCTTGTAATTCCAATGTCTTTTATTAAAATTTTATGAAAAATTGACCAAATGGCCTTATGTTGGATGGC
>JACLAD010012849.1_pt1 | contig 19857 bp, 13 predicted proteins | sample 8027901 | NCBI WGS metagenome assembly JACLAD01 (sample SAMN15725071, study PRJNA655200) | protist metagenome | isolation source: fluorescence activated cell sorting (FACS) single amplified genomes of... | place: Spain: Blaines Bay Microbial Observatory, Mediterranean Sea | collected 2016-07-05 | reverse complement strand
GCCTCGATCCGCGTGGCGACGGGGTCTTCGCCTGAAGACAACACGAAGGTGCGCCAGCGTGCAGTGGGCTGCGTCTGGCCGGTCTTGCTCGAGCGGGCCTTCCCCTGCCCGCTGGCTAGCATATACGCAATTTCGCCAAGCCGCTCCGTCGGCGCCAGCCCGATCTCGTCGATGCACAGCAGCATGTCGTTGTGGTCGACGGCGATGCCCTCGAGCGCGTTATCGGTGGTTCGCCAGGACCGTGCGAAGCCGGTCTCACCCCCGCCGCCCCAGACCGATCCGGCCAACCGCAGCATGGTGGTCTTGCCGCGCGAGGACTTGGCATGGAAATGCAACCCGCCGCCGGGTTCGCCCAACCGCGTCAGGAGCGGCGCCGCGAAGGCCGCCGAGAGTGCTAGGGCCGCCCGCGAGTTGGCCTCGGCCAGGCGGGCCATCGCCTTCCAGTCGTCCATCTCTCCATCTTGTTTAACAAGATGCTCCCTGGCCCCCAGATCCAGCATGATCGGCATCTCGGTCTCGTCCTGCCCGATTACCTTGCCAGGCAGGGCGAAGGCATCGTCGACCCAGCCGGGGCGCGAGACGATCCTGATCGTCCGGTTCGGCGTGGCGAACTGGATGTAGGCGCCGAGGAACTGGCGTCCCACCCGATCGAGGGCGCAACGCAGCCCACGCTGCATCAGCATGCTGCGCACCTCCTGGCCATCGCCGGAAAGCTTGCAGTTGGGTACAACGACCGTCTCCCAGTCTCCCTTGGGGTTCGGGAAGGTGACCAGGTAGCCCCAGCCCGCGCCCTCCCTGTCGGTGCAGGTATGGCCGATGACGGCAAGGGGCGAACACAGATAGATCCCGTCCTCTTCACCCCTGCGGCCAGACCCGCCGTCGCGCTTGTAGACCCCGTCCTGGGACAGGCTGAACGACCGGTGCGGCCGGTAGATATCCCCATGGCTCCGGCGCAAATACGCCAGAACCGGGTCATCGCCCTCTTCGTCAGGCTCGGAGGCGCCGAGGGTCGCTGCCGCCGTCTCGGATCCGGTCGGCAGGTCGCATATCAGCTCGGGCTGATCCTGCAGGCGGTCCGCGAGGGCTGCGGCATCGAGCCCCGCTTCGAGCGCATCGGCGAGGTCGTAGCCCTTGCGCTCCACTTCCGGCGCCTCTTGCGCCAGGGCTGCGATGTCGAGCCGCCTGAGACGCGTCATCCCGAGCGCGCGCAGCTTGTCGGCCAATTTTTTCATGACATCGGCGCCGGGGGCGTCGTTGTCCGGCAGCAGGATGACATTGCGCCCTGCCAGCGGGCTGACATCGGTCTGGTCGAGGGCCATCGCGCCGCTCATCCAGGTGACGCTGACGGCATCGGGGAAGAGCTGCGCAGCCGCATGCGCAGCCTTCTCGCCTTCCGACACCACCACCACTGCTTCAGGCTGGGCGAGGAGAGCGGGGAGCCCGTAGAGCGGGCGCGGTGCGGGGAGGGACTTCTTGTCCCACACGTGGCTGCCATCCGCCTTGCGCCAGCAGGAATAGGGCACGAAGGACTTCTTCCGGTGCAGCGGGTTGCCCGGTGCCGCGCGTTCGAACCGCGCGATGATCGCCAGCAGGCGCCCCTGCGTGTCGCGGTAGTCATAGCTTGCGACGCAGTGGGGCTGCGACAAGGCGAAGGGGCGGGCCATGCCTTCGGGCACCGGCAGGACCTGCACGTCCGTAGCAGCTTGCTGATCCTCCCGCGGGATCGGGGACATCTCGGTCATCAGTTCACCCCCAGTTCGTCCGCCAGACGGTGGGCCGCCTCGATCTGGCGCAGCCCATTGAGATAGGCGTAGAGGCTGATGGGGTCGCCGCCCTTGTCGCCGGTGGCGAAGTCGGCCCAGAGGCCGCGGTTGAGGTTGATCCGGAAAGAGCCCGGCGTCTTGTCCGCACGGGTCGGGTTACGCGCGACGAACTCGCGGTTCACGCGGCGGCCATCGGGCAGCCAGCGGTGGCACAGGCTCTCCAGCATGGGCAGCGCCACGGCGTTGACCTCGGCGAACAGCGCCCCGGGGGCGCAGCGGGACGATGATTTCGGTTTCATCCTGGTCCGGCTCCTGGCCGGGCGGGACTTCTCGTAGGGATGCCTCATGTGGACATGCTCCATCAAACGCGGACTCGAGAGTTCGCGGGGGGTGAATACATGAGACCTGAAAACAGAAGACTTGGGGGTCCGGGTGGGGCGACGCCAATCACATCCACCCGGGCGCTTCTGCCGACATGTCTCGGCTATGAGGTTAAAATCTCATGGCGGCCCCGGCCCTTGCAACAAAATTGGTTCAAGGCGTATCGCAAGTATGTGGACAACCTATAAGGCTATGAAAACATTTGTATTTAAAGGCCTGGCAACGGCGCTATAAGCTCCAATCCGTAGATTTTCCACTCCGATATCAGCTGTTTCGGCCCACCCCTTGCAGCTGTTCCAATGGGCCGAGGTCTCCGGAGGAGCTGCCCCCTGGAGGCGTTCCCGGTTCCCCTGTTCCCCACCGGCAAGATACCTTCCATCGTCTCAACGGCTCGACTGGTTCTCTTGCCGTCAACACCATCGCACCAGACTCCTGTCATGGATCGGGAACACGGGAACCGGGAACTGGCGGCGATGTAATGGCTGCCTCTGCCTCAGTCGTCAGCTTGGACATGACGGCCTTGGCTCTCGCCAAGACCACGATCTTCTGAGTGGCGAGAAAGGGCCCGCATTTTCCAGTTGGTCCATCTTCGCGATACGGCGCGGGTCCCATCATGCGTCAGGACCGGGAGGGTCTTCACGCCAAGGATCTGTGCCTTTGGGCGGCTCAAAGAGCGAGACATGCTTCGCTGTGCAACCACCAGGCAGGAGGATCCGAGATGTGGCGGCATTAAAAAAACCGCCCAGTGATCACTGGGCGGTCGAGGGACCCGGCTCGGGATCCCGGCGGATCAGCTTGCCTATCGCCGGAACCGTACCAGGCCGAGGCTCAGGACGGCCATGCCCAGCTGCACTCCGAAAGCGGCATCACGGAGCCGTCATGCCTGAAGGAGGCACCGACGATTGCCTGCCCCTGCAGGTCGAGCGCCCAGATATGCACGGTGCTGCAGTTCTCGGGGAAGTCGACGGAGGGCAGGCTGGTGATGTCGATCAGGTGCTCCATATCCATCCCCAGAGCATCGCAGAGGTCTCCCATCTCCCGCAGCAGCTCGAGCAGTTCCTTCGCATCGTGCTTGTCCCACGACTTGATGGCGGAGATGGTGTCTTCCAGTTCGTCTTCCTTGGCGCTGCGCACTGCAGGCGCCATCAGTGCAGCATACCCATTTCCGATAGATTTCATTTAGTCACAGTCCTTTATTCACGGACCTCGGCCCGTAGATTGAGCGAATGAGACGGTGGGACAGAAGACTTGGGGTCCGGGTGGGGCGACGCCAATCACATCCACCCGGGCGCTTCTGCCGACATGTCTCGGCTATGAACCTAAAATCTCATGGCGCCCCGGGAGCTTGCAACGAAATTGGTGAGGGTCGCTTGACAAGTATGTGGAAAACCTCTCCACCCCTCCAGCAAACATTGGGCTTTTGGGCGGGCGGCGACGCTTCAAAACCATCAGGTCGATGGCTTGCCTCCCTTGGCATCAGCTCTTCCGACCCCTCACTTGGGTCTGTGGCAATGGCCGAAGCCTTTGGAGGAGCAACCCTGGGGGGAGACGTTCCCGGTTCCCATGATCCCCCGGCAAGATACCTTCCATCGTCTCGAGGGCCCGACCGGTTCTCTTGTCGCCCACATCATCGCACCGGACTCCTGTCATGGCTCGAAAACATGCGGATTGGGGGGAAGTGATAACTCACTCGATGTCGGGCTCAGACCGGACATGACGGCATGGGCCCTGCCGCCAGGTCTCGGTGCTGTAACTGAAAGATCATGGCCTCGCTGGCGATGGCAATGGAATTGATGGGAGCGGCCAGCAAGGGGGTTGGGCATCCATCGCCACGAATGTCCAATCCCCCATCAAGGCAATGGCATTTCGTGTTCTCCCATCAATCCCTCGAGGCTTCGACTGCGCTCTTTCCCATCGGGCTTCAGTCGCGCCTGCTTACTTGCTCAGGGACCTTGGCGCCACTGCTCGGTGATCCCGGTTCCCAGGATCCCCAGCGGATAGGATACCTTCGGCCCCTCGAAGGTCAGACCGGCTCTTTCTCTCCAACAAGAGCGACGCACCAGCCTCTTCTCATGGTCTGGGATCATGGGAACGGGGAACCGGAGGTGATGGCATGGTGACTGCCAGATGATCAGATGACGCGTCTTGGGCGTCAGCCGCCATCCGACAGGGGGGCCTGCGGATTTGCTCGGATCTGATGCCTGGCTCCTAGAATCTTGCCCACACGCAGGGAGTATGAGACGCTGGCGCCAGAAGACTTGGGAGAGTCGGGTGGGGCGACGCCAATCACATCCACCCGACTCTGTCTTTCATCCATATGTCGGCCCTGTCGAACATCCCCGCGAGGGCGGCGATCCCTCGAACGGCAGGCCCGGACCGGCTCCACAATTACGGACATGGATTGCGCCTCTGCGGACCGCTGATCTGTGCGGGGCACGCCGCCATGCCAGGCCATTGGCCCTCATCGCCATCCGGGCTTCAACCGCGCCGCTGCGTGTCGATCAACAGGGCCCTCGCCCGGTCGAGCGCCACGTCGAGATCCGCGAAGGCACGCTCCATGCGCTGCTTCGCTGCCTCCCGCGTCTCGCGACCACCCGAGTGCCCGGCGTCGTGGCGTCCGAGCGGGGGCGTGGGGGGGCACGGCCCGTCCCCTGGCCCCGCGCGCCGGCCGCGCCGCGAGGCGCGTGCCCAGGCTTGGCACCGCCCAGATCCGCGCCGTCCGCCAGCCGGTGATCTCCTGCAGGAGACCGAGGTCCGTCATTTCACCCAGCAGGGTCAGCGCGGTGCGGATCGACACGCCGATCGTCTCGGCCAGCAGCGCCGAACTCAGCACTGGCGCGGTACCGAAGGCATGCACCGCATCGGCCATGCGCGAGCGCCCGCCCCTGCCCTGCGCCGCCTCCTGCCCGCGCCGCAGCCAGTCGCGCGAGAGAGCAAAACGCCCAATCTCCGCCTCGAAGAGCCGTGCGAGATTGGTGCCGAGGCTCATGAGCCCCGCCTCGCTGCCCGGCGACCACGGCAGGAAGTTCCGGTGGCTCAGCGCCAGCGCGGGTGGCGAGACCCAGTGCGCATCGGCCCGGCCCGACAAGCCGCGCGGGACGTCCTCGGGAGCGGTACTGCGCGCAGCCCGGCCCCGCAGGCTGCTGTCGACCGCCATGAAGATCAGCCGCTCGACGATCGGGTTGGCGCGCTGCGACAGCGCCGCGTAACTGGCCGCCGCCCGCGCCGCGCTCAGGATCGGCATGTCGCCAGGTCTGAGATCCGCGAAGAGGCCTTCGATCTCGGCGTCATCGAGCCGCTGGCCTTCGGGCTCTTCATCCGGGTCCACACCAGGCCCCGACCCGCTCCCTGCCATCCTCTCGAAGCGCCGGACGGTCTGGACAGGCCGCGTCAGGGGATTGCCCGGCGCCTTCAGCGCGCGGATCAGGCTCAGCGCCAGCTCCGCCCCGGTCGGATCCGCATCTTGGCTTCCATTCAGCGCGATGCGGGGCGGCAGGTCGCCTTCGGAGATCCGGATGCCTTCCAGCCCCGTGTTCGCGGCGGCCTCTGCCAACGCAATCTCCGAGCGCCACAGGTTTCCGACCTCGGGCTCGGCCCGGGCCATGGCTTCCAGCCGCGCGGCCAAAACCTCGGCTCGCATGAAGGTCGAGACGGCGCCTTACGCTTTTTCGATGTCGTCAAAGGACACCATTCAAACCTTTGCTGTATAGCATATTTTCCATCTTAGCTGAGGATATATTGCCCCATCTTCAATTGTATCGGTGGATTACAGATGTGCTTATTCGACTGCCAGAGCAGCGGTTCCGAAGGAGGGATCCCATCCAATCCGATAGCTCACGACAGGTGGAGCGGAAGCCTCAGCTTCGTTCTGCGCGCTTATAGAAAAGGGGATCGAAGCCCTTAGTCTTCCCTTCCCTGTCGTCTCCGCCAAGACTGCGCGCCTCTTGCCGGTGTTTTCAAACGACCGTATTTTCGAGTGAAATAAATTTGGAAATTTGCGTAGTGTGATTTTTATGGGCTTCGCCTGTATCTCGGCCAAGTTTCAAGACACAGCTGCGCAACGCCTTAGGTCGAAGGCGAAAGCCGCATGCTCCACCGAGATCCACGAGGAGTTCGCCTCGGGCGCCGCATGGGCCTGGCCCGCAGTGACAGAGCTGGGGGCGGGCCCAAGACGTTTCGCCAAATACCAGACGGGGTCGATTGACCCCTCGCTGCCCAGACCGGAACACGGGCGGGCGACTGGTGCGAAGGGAGACCATGCCACCTGACCGCGACATGCCCTGACTCAATGACAATGCCCCAGCCGACCTCGTCTCCTAGCGGCGCGACATACATCAGCACCCAAAAGTGTCGGGGCAAAAGGTCGCGCTGATGCCGCGGGGCGCGGGGCGCGGCCGACAGGCGCTGCACAACTCAGACTACCACTTTCCCGAGGCGCTGATCGAGACCGGGCTGCGCTACTTTTCGCGGTCGACTGGGGTATGGTTGAAGTGCTTTGCTTTCTGCCAACCAGACCGCTCGAAACAGAGCTTGGAGCGACCAAGGCATGAAAATTCACCCAAGCGCGGTCTCGGAGCTGCATACCCGTCAAGGCCTTTAGCCGAAGACCTCCGCCACTCCGACCAGTGCTGACCCACTGTCGCAACCGGCATTAGTGTCACAGGGCCGGGGTCAGCCGTGCCTAGCCGCGCTTCAAGCGGCCCGAGCGCCAAGGCGGGCCATGAGCCGCGCGAGCCCTTCCGCCTCGTCGATCCCCGCGACCGCACGCCAGAGCGCCTCGGCCTCGGCCTCGCCCAGCAAGGTCGCCGACTTGTCGCGGAGGCGCCGCTCGATCAGCGCCGGATCGACGGGGGCGAGGATGTCGTGACGTGCCTCGTGGGTCCTGCCCGAAGCGATCAGCGAAACCTCCGCGGCGCTGTCACTCAGGCCCTCGTCGGTCTCGACCCGCACCCGGTCGCGCAGAGCGCGCAGGTCGGCGCAGCCGCAAATGGCGTCGCTGTAGCTGTCCAATGCCGCGGTATCGACGCCCGCGAGCATCATCGCGGCGGTTAAACGGTAGCTGAACTTCGCCTGCAGGCCGGTGGTGGGTTCGGGCTGGTTGCAGACCGCGAGCCAGCGCGGATGGGTGCGGACGGTCACGCTTTCGATCTCGGCGGCGTTCAGGCCTTTATCGTGGATCTCGCGCAGGGCTTCGAGCATGGCGTGCAGACCGTGGCAGCAAGCGTGGAACTTGTAGGAGATGTTTGGAAAGATCCAACTGCGCCCGAGGCCGTCGAGTGCCGAGGCATCAGCACTGCTCGCATGGGTCGGTCCGAAGCCCTGCGCGCCCTCGATGGCATCGGGGGCCGAGGTGGCGCCGGCCCGCGCCAACAGCGCCGAGGTCACGCCGACCTCGGCGGCGAAGCCCGCGTTCAGCGGCTTGCCCATGGTGCCGAACTGGCTTTTCAGCCCCGCTGCGCGGGTCGCGGTCAGGCACAGCGCCTGTGCCATGCGATCGGGGTCGAGCCGCAGCATCCGACCGGTCGCCGCCGTGGCGCCAAAGGCGCCCGAAGTACCGGTCTGGTGAAACCCCGCCTCGTAATGGCTGCGCCCCAGCCAGGCCCCGACCCGGCAGGCCACCTCCAGCCCCACGGCAAGCGCCGCGCGCGGATCGGCCGCCTTATCTTCGGTTTCAGCAATGGCCAGTGCTGCGGGGATCACCGCGACGCTCGGATGGCCGATATGGCCGAAATGTGTGTCGTCATAATCGAGCGCATGGCTCGTGGCACCGTTGACGAGCGCGGCCTGCGCCGCCTGCGCGTGCCCGCCGCCCAGGAGAGTGGCACCCCGCGTGGCATCATTGACAAGCGCCATGTCACGCGCCGCCCGCGCTACGGGCTCGTCGGTACCGGCAAGACCGACGCTGGCCCAGTCGAACAGCGACAGGCCAACGAACCGCTGCATCCGCGCGTCCGCGTCCACCGGCCCGGCCGCAAAATCGGCGAGGGTTCGGGCAATCGTCATGGCGTTAGATCTCCTGTCCGGGGTGATGGGGTATCCTCCGCGCCGCCCGCGCGCAGCAGCAGATCATGCAGCCAGTCCGGCTCGGACATAGCGGGGGCGAGCGGGTCTCGCGCCTCGAGCTTTTCGGACAGGACCAGCCGTGCGAGGTGGGTCCGGTCCTGCGCGGCTGCGCCCTGGCTCAGTTGCGCGCCTTCCCAAGCGAAGAAGACGCCAGAGGTCGCGCCATAGAGCGCCGTCGCCGCGCGGCGCGTCTCGTGCGGCACGGGCGTGCCCTCCTGCCCCGCCACAATACTCAACAGTTTGGCCGCGCGCGTCAGCGCCTCGCCCAGCGGCCGTGCGAGCTCAGGTTCGACCTCGCGCAGGCAGTCGCGCAGATAATCGAGCAGGGCGTCGAGCGCGCCCTCGCGCCGCGTGGCGCGGGCCACGTCGAGCGCCACGATGTTACTCGTGCCCTCCCAGATCGAGCCCAAATGCGCATCGCGCAGCACCCGCGCGTCGGACCATTCTTCGATGTAGCCGCAGCCGCCGCGCACCTCCATCGCGTCGCCTGCGACCATGCGCGCATCGCGGCAGACCCGGAACTTGATCAGCGGTGTCAGGATGCGCAGCACGCGGGCCATGTCCGCGTCGCCCCGATCGGCCGCCTCCAGCACCCGCGCGGTGTGAAACACCATGCTGCGGCCCTGCTCGGCGGCGAGATGCATCTTCGTCAACTGCCGCCGCATCAGCGGCATCTCGATCAGCCGCTGGCCAAAGGCTCGGCGGTTGCGGGCGACATGGAGCGCCTCCGAGACCGCGCGGCGCATCAGCCCGGCGCTGCGCACGCCGTTGGCGAGGCGCGACATGTTGATCATGTCGGTCATCTGCTTGAAGCCCTGCCCCGCCTCGCCCACCAGATGCGCTTGCGCGCCCTCCAGCACGATCTCGCCCGAGGCCATGGAGCGGCTGCCCATCTTGTCCTTGAGCCGGACGATCCGGTAGGCATTGAGGCGGCCGTCGGGCAGGTGCCGCGGCAGCAGGAACAACGACAGCCCCCCCGTGCCCGCGTCGCCGCCCTCGGGCCGAGCCAGCACCATTGCAAGCCCCGCGTCGGGGTTGGAGCAGAACCACTTGTCGCCGTAGAGCCGCCAGCCGCCTTCTTCTGCGCGCGCCAGCGTCTCCACCGCCCCGACATCCGAGCCCGCCGCCTGCTCGGTCATGAACATCGCGCCCTGAAACAGCTCGTCCATGTTCTGGCTGGTCAGCCGGTCAAAATAGCGCTCGACAAGCTCGTCAGAGCCGAACTTGCGCAGCGTGCGGGTGAGCGAATCCGTCATGCTCAGGGGGCAGCACAGGCCGAACTCGGCCTGCACGAAGAGATAGACCAGCGCGTATTTCGCCATCGGATGCAGCGCGTCCGGCTGGCCGAAGACGCCGCCGCGATGCGACATGGCGGCGAGACCGAACTCACTGAAGGCCTGGCGTTCGAGCTCGACATAGGCAGGGTGCTTCTCGATGCGCTGGCACGCCGCACCGGTGCGGTCGCGCAGCGTCAGCACCGGCGAGTTCTTGTCGGCGGTCAGCGCCAGCCCTTCTAGCCGGTCACCGACCAGCGCGCCCATGCGGTCGAGCTGCGGCTCGATCACCGGGCGCAGCGCCTCGGGCAGATAGACCGACATCAGCGCCGCGAAGGACGGATCGGTGCGGTAGCTGTTCTGCCCGCGGCTGTCGGGCACCCCTGTCTCGCTTCCCGGCATCTTGTCCTCCCTCATTGGCGCAGCGCCGCCCGCGCGGCCTCGTATTCGCGCGCGAGCCGGGCCACGACCTGCGCCGCGGGCTCCAGCACCTGCGACTGCGCCACCGCCTGCCCGGCACTCCAGACCTGGCTCCAGGCCTTGGGCCGCTCCGGGTCGGACTTGTCTTGCATGCGGCGCGGCTGCGCGTGGCGGGCTTCGTCGGGATCGACCCCCGCGGCCTCGACGCTCGCCGTGAGGTAGTTGGCATGCGTGCCAGAGAACAGCGGCGTGTAGGTGATGCCATCCGAGGCGGCGGCGAGGATCATCTCCTTGTGCCCCTCGGGCGCGATCGCCTCCCTTGTCGGGATAAAGACCGTGCCCGCATAGGCGAACGCGCAGCCCAGCACCTCGGCCGCGAGGATGGCGCGGCCATTGGCGATGGCACCCGACAGCACCAGCGGCCCGTCGTAAAAGCCGCGCACCTCCTCGACCAGCGCGAAGGGGCTAAGCGTGCCGGCATGGCCGCCCGCGCCCGCGCAGACGAGGATCAGCCCGTCGACCCCGGCCTTGAGCGCGCGGCGCGCGTGGCGCGGCTTGATCACGTCGTGAAACACCAGTCCGCCGTAGCCATGTACCGCCTCGACCACCTTGTCGGGGGCCGAGAGCGAGGTGATGACCAGCGGCACCTTGTGGCGCACAATGGCGGCGAGGTCGTCGTCGAGCCGGGTATTGTAGTCGTTGACGATGAGGTTGACCCCATAGGCGGCCGGGGTCTCTCCGGTGTCGCGGCGATACGCCTCCAATCGGGTCTCGATCTCTGTGAGCCATGCGTCCAGCCGCTCAGCGGGGCGCGCGTTGAGCGACGGGAAGGTGCCGATCGCCCCGGCGCAGCACTGCGCCACCACCAGATCGACGCCGGAGGCGAGGAACATCGGCGCGCAGATGAGCGGCAGCTTCATCCCCGCCCCGAGCGCCGAGGCAGGCCCGCTTGCCGCGATGTGACGTTGCTCGGTCATGTCGTCCTCACTTTGCTGTCGATGATGGGCCCGGCGCCGGGTCGGCGGGCCGCGATGTCTCTGCGCAGTTCCGCGCGAGAAGCCGTCTCGCCCGCACCGCCACCGGGGACTGCACGGGCTCGGCGGGCGTGCCGCCGTCGATGGCGGCGATGTGGCGAATCCAGTCGAGGTCCTGCGGGATGGCGCCGAAACCGGCGCGGGCCGGAGCGATCTGCCGGGGATGGATCAGGCACTTGCCGCCGAGGCCGAGCTCATGGGCATGCCGCGCGTCATCGGCCACCGCCGCCGCGTTTTCGACGCCGATCGACACGCCGTCGAGCGGCGCGGGACGCTCGGCGAGCCGCGATGCGAGCACCATGCGGCTGCGCAGCGGCAGCAGGGCGAGGCGGGTGTGGGCGCAGCCCATGTCCTCCGACAGGTCGATCGAGCCTAAGGCCAGCCGGTCCGCGCTCAGCGCGATCGCCTCGACGTTCGACAGGCCGCGCGCCGTCTCGATCATCGCCACGATCCTTTGCCCCTCTCCCAGCCCGGCGCGCAGCCGGGCGACCTGCTCGGCGCTTTCGACCTTGGGCAGCACGACACCGTCGACGCCGCTCATCCGGGCGAAGGCCACGTCGTCACGATACCAAGGCGTGCCGGTGCCGTTCACCCGCAGATAGAGCTTCACCACGCGGTGCTCGGGCAGCGCGCCCGCCGGGATGCGCCGCACCCCTGCCTTGCTGTCGGGAGCCACGGAATCCTCGAAATCGATGACCACGGCATCGGCCCCCGCCTCACAAGCCGCGGCAAAGACATCCGGCCTGTCGGCGGGCACGAAAAGCGGAAAGCGCGGCGTGTCTTCGCCTTGATCGATCAGTTCCATGCGATCCTCCGCTCCTGGCAGCGCCCCTGATGGCTCGGTGATCGCGCGCGCATGGTGCATGCCCTTTCGGTCTCAGCCGCCTTGCGGGCCGCTGTTGCGCAGGATCTCTTCTTCGGTGCGCTGCCACAGCTCGAAGGCCATCGGATCGCTGCGCTCTTCGAGCAGATGCCCGACGAGACCGATCGAGCGGGCCATGACGCCGAAGCCGCGCACGATCTGCCATGGAAAGCCGAACTCGCAGCAGATCGCCCCGATCGCGCCAGTGGCGTTGATCGGCAGCGGCTTGCCACGCGCGGCCTCAGCCTCGCGCTGGATCGCCTGCATCAGGGCCACGTAGTCGCCAGACAGCCCGTTCTGGGCCGCGATCTCGAAAAGGCGCGGCGTGCGCGGGTCCTCGGGCTTGTGGAGCGGATGGCCCAGACCCGGCACGATGGCCTTGCGCGCGGCGTGACCGGCGACGACCTCGCGCGCGATCGCATCGAGATCCGCGCCTTGGCCTGTCCGCTTGGCGGGCAGCGCCTCGTAGAGCATCCGCGCGGCCCCCTCCATCGAGCCCACGAAGACCGTGCCCAGCCCGTTGAGCCCCGCGGCCACGGCACCCTGAAGCGACTCCGGCGCGCCCATATAGGTCAGCCGCGCCACCATCGCCGAGGGGGTGATGCCATGCTCGACCAGCGTGATGACGATGGCGTTGAAGACCTTCGACTCCTCAGGCGTCGGCTTGCGATGCGCGGTCAGCAGGAAAGCGAGATCGCCGAGGTTCATCTCGCCCAGGATCTCGCTCGGCAGATCGAGGCCGCGCACGGTGATCCGGTCGGCGGTGCTCCAGCCGATGTCGGAGGTCAGGCGGTCCTTGCGCTTGGGCACGGGTGGTCCTTTCAGGTCAGGATGTCGGCCCCGGTGACGGCGCGGACGGCGTCGAGGCTGTTGCCGGGGGTCAGCTCCACGAGCCGGAAGCCATCGGGCGTCACGTCGAGCACCGCGAGATCGGTATAGACCCGGCGCACCACGCCGAGGCCCGTCAGCGGGTAGGTACAGCGCTTGAGCAGCTTCGGGCTACCGTCGCGGTCGGTGTGGCGCATCATCACGAGGATGGTCGGCACCCCGGCCACGAGGTCCATCGCGCCGCCGACGGCGGGGGGGAACTTCTCGTCCAGCGTCGCCCAGTTCGCAAGATCGCCGGTTTCGGCCACCTGGTAGGCCCCGAGCACGGCGATATCGATATGACCGCCGCGCATCATCGCGAAGCTGTCGGCATGTTCGAAATAGGCGGCCCCCGGCGCGGGCGTAACATAGCGCTTGCTGGCGTCGATGAGCTCAAAGTCCTCCTCGCCCTCGGGCGGGGTCGGGCCGACGCCGAGGATGCCGTTCTCGGAGTGGTAGATCACCTCGCGCCCCTCGGGCACATGGGCCGAGACATGGGTGGGCTTGCCGATCCCGAGGTTGACGTAGGAGCCATCGGGGATGTCGCGCGCGACGCGGGCGGCCAGTTCGGCATCGGTCAGGCGATTGAGAGACATGGCGTTCATGGGCGCACCCCGTATTCCACGACACTTTGGACGAAGATGCCCGGCGTCACCACCAGTTCCGGATCGAGCGGCGCGCGCGACAGCTGCCGCACCTCGGCCACCGCGTGGCGCGAGGCCATGGCCATCACCGGGTTGAAGTTGCGCGCCGTCGCGTGGAAGCTCAGATTGCCCCATGGATCGCCGCGATCCGCGCGCAGCAGCGCGAAATCGGCCGGAAGCGGAGCCTCCAGCACATAGCCCTTGCCGTCGATCACCCTCGTCTCCTTGCCCTCGGCCAGAAGCGTGCCGTAGGCGGTGGGGGTCAGAAAGCCGCCAAGCCCCGCCCCGGCCGCGCGAATACGTTCAGCCAGCGTGCCTTGTGGGACGACCTCGAGCGCGATCTCGCCCGCCTCATAGCGCCGCTCGAACCAGATCGAGCCGGGCGAGCGCGGATAGGAGCAGATGACCTTGGCCACCCGGCCCTCTTTCAGCAGCTTCGCGATCCCGGTCTCGCCCGCGCCCGCGTTGTTGGAGATCACCGTGAGCCCGGTCGCGCCCTGCTCCAGCAGCGCGTCGATCAGCCCGAAGGGGATGCCCGAGGAGCCGAAGCCGCCGATCATCACCGAGGCCCCGTCGGTAATCGGGGCCACGGCCTCGGCCAGATCCGCCTTGCTCTTGTCCATGAGTCTCTCTCGTCTCTGAAATCAGACCTTGGCCGCGCCGGAGCGCCGCTTCAGCCCGAGGTTGACGGCGATCACCGCGGCCAGCACGCCCGCGCCGATGAGGCTGGTCGTCAGTTCGGGAAACAGGATCAGCACGCCGCCCGCCGCAAAGGCGATCCGGCTCGGTACGCCGATCCGGCCGATCCCGTAGATCCAGGCCTCGAAGGCCGAGGTGATCGCCCAGATCGCCACCAGCGTCAGCGCGACCCGCTCGATGATCTGCAGCCATGTGCCTTCCATGATCAGCGCCGGGTCGTAGACGAAGATGAAGGGCAGCACGAAGAGCGGCATGCCGAGGCGCATCGCATGAAAGCCGGTCTGCATCGGCTTGGAGCCTGCCACGTTGGCCGCCGTGATCGCGGCCAGCGCCACGGGGGGCGTGATGTAGGACAGCATGCCCCAGTAGAGGATGAACAGGTGGCTGGCGATCGGGTTGAGCCCAGCCTGCATCAGCGCGGGCGCCAGCAGGATCGACAGGAAGATGTAGCAGGCCGTCACCGTCATCCCCATGCCGAGCACGAAGCTCGTCACCGCGCCCGCTATCAGCATCAGCGCCGTGTTGCCGCCCGCATAGAGCAGCAGCTCGCGCGAGAAGGCGCCCGCCACGCCGGTATAGGACAGCCCGCCCACGACGAGGCCGATCCCGGCCAGCACCGCCACGAGGCTCGCGATGTTCGACGAGATGTCCAGAAGCAGCGCCTTGGCGCGCGTCCATGTCAGGCGGGTGTCGCGGTTGAACGCCGTCGCCACCAGCATCACCACCGAGGCGTAATAGGGTGAGCGCGCCTCCAGCCGCATTCCCATCAGCACGAAGATCAGCACCGCGAGGCTCAGAAGATAGGGCCAGCCCGATCTGAGAACCGGCCAGAGCGGCGGCAAATCCTCGCGCGGCAGGCCCATCAGCCCGCGCCGCGCGGCATACATGTCGACTTGCAGCAGAAGGGCCGCGTAGAACATCAACGCCGGGATCACCGCGGCGATGACGATGGCCGAGTATTGCACCCCGAGGAACGAGGCCATGACGAAGGCCACGGTGCCCATCACCGGCGGCATCAGCGTGGCGCCCGTCGAAGCGCAGGCCTCGACCGCGGCGGCGTAATGCGCGGGGTAGCCGACACGCCGCATCGTCGGGATCGAGAAGGGGCCGGAGGTCAGTATGTTGGAGATCACGCTGCCCGAGAGCGAGCCCAAGATGCCCGAGCCCAGCACCGCGACCTTGGCCGGGCCGCCGCGGCTGTGGCCGAGCAAGGCCGAGGCCAGCTCCATGAAGAAATCGCTGCCCTTGGTGGCGACCAGAACCGAGCCGAAGATCACGAAGCCGATCACCAGCTCGGCCACGACCTGCATCGGGATGCCGATGATGGATTCGACGCCGAGCACATGCGCCCTGACGGTGCCGACCAGCGAGTATTCGGTACCCCAGAGAAATCCGGGCATAAAATCGGCATAAAGCGGGTAGCTGCCGAACAGCAGCGCCGTGACGAGAAGGATCGGCCCACCAGAGCGGCGCACCCCTTCGAGCACGAGAACGATCAGTACGAAGGCCATGACGTCGGCGGTGATCGGCGCGTTGTATTCCCAGCCCTTCTGGATGATCTCCAGCCCGTGCAGCCCAAGCCAGCCGCCGCTGACGACGGCGGCCAGCGCGAGGATCGGATCGAGCCACCACAGCTGTCGCGGTTTGAGCGGGTTGGCGGGCAGGGTCAGGAAGGCCAGCGCAAGGAAGAGCCCGATCAGGTAGTAAAGATAGGCGTTGCCGAGCGGCTGGAAGCCGAAGAGATTCAGCAGAAACTGCTGGTTGATCGCCATCGTGACGCCGAGCGCGCCCATCACCATGACGATCACGCGGATGATCCCGCGTCCCGGTGCGGCGAGGGGCGCGGGCGCGGTCCGCCCTGTCGGCGCCAGCGCCTCGGTGGTGTTTTCGGATTGCATGCGATTTTCCGATCCTTGCGGGTCACCTCCCCAGACGCATTCGCGCCGGGGAGACGCCTGAGCCTCGCGCTTCAGTTCAGGCCGGCCACGACCTCGGCGCGCCGGGCCATCCAGGCCTCGGCAAAGGCCTCGTCCTCGAGCCCCTCGTTCTCGGACTGGAACGTCTCCCATGCCGCGAGAAGCGCATCCATCCGGGCGGTGCGCCTGTCGTTCCAGGCGGTGTCATCCTCGGTCCAGATGCCCTTTTCCTCGAGGTAGCGGATCGCGCCCTCGTGGAACGGCACGTCGATCGCCGGCTTACCCGACTTCTCCAGCGTCCAGCGCTCCATCGTGGCGGTGCCGTCCTTGTAGAGGTCGTAGGTCTCGTCGAGCGCCTTGATGAAGGCATAGACCTCGTCGGCGGACTTTTCGGCGGTGGTGGTGATCACCGGGTAGCGGTAGGCCGCCATCTTGGCGATCTCGCCTTCGGGCAGACCGGCGGCGATGTCCTCGTCGGAGGGGCCCATGATCGGCAGCACCTTGGCCAAACCTTCCCAGCCGGCGGTGTTGTCGGCCTTGAGCGGCGCGTAGTGGATGCCGCGAGGGCTTTCGGCCAGCTCGTAAAGCTGGCTGGTGGTCGGCGTGGTGCAGGTCGCGTCGGATTCATTGCGGGTCATCGACGACATGGCCGAGGCGTAGGTCGGGAAGGTGATCACCTCGACATCGTCGAGCGTCAGCCCGCCGAAGGCGAGGATCGCCTCGCATTTGACGTTCACCGAGGGGTTTCCAGCAACGAAGGCGATCCGCTTGCCCCGCGCGTCCTCGACCGTGTCGATCCCGGCGTCGCCCGCCGCGATCAGCGTGATGCCGGCAGGCCGGCCCGCCACAGCGCGCAGGTTGCGCGGGCCCCAGTCGGGAGTCGCGAAATCGAAGGCGCCCTCGGCGACGAAGAAGGCCTCGGTGGCGAGGAAGGCGTAATCCGCCTTGCCCTGCAGCAATGGCTGCAGGCGACCGATGCCGCTGCCCGAGGGCTGGATCCGCACGCGGGTGCCGAACTCCTTGCCGAAGGCGTCGGCGATGGCCGAGGCCTCGGCGTAGCCGGCGGAGCCTACGTCGTAGGATGTCCAGACCATGGTCTGCGGCAGCTCCTGCGCCGAGGCGGAAAGGGCCCCCAGCGCCATGAGGCCGCTCAACGCGGCTCCGTACTTGATCGCGGTCTTCATGCTATCCTCCCTGTGCGTTTCCAGCCGCCCACGGGTCGGTCCTCCACCCACCCGCTCCCTGCCAAGCGCGCCTTGGCGCGCCTCAAACAGGGATGACGTCCTGTACGCGGCAAGACTGCCGGGCTGGCAGGTATGTTGCAAATGCATTATAGACATATCAGCGATACGATCGGAGCATGAATGGAACTGAGACAGCTTCGCAATTTCATTCATGTAGTCGAGTTCGGCGGCATCACCGCCGCGGCTGATCATCTGCGCATCGCCCAGCCGGCGCTAAGCCGACAGGTGCAGGCGCTGGAGGAGGAGCTGAACGTCTCGCTGCTGCGCCGCCACGGGCGCGGCGTCATGCCAACCGAGGAGGGGCTGCGGCTGGCGCGGCGCGCGAGGGGGATCCTCGAAGAGGTCGAAGACATGGCGGGCGATATCTCGGGACACCGCGCGCCTCTCTCGGGCACAGTGACGTTGGGCCTGCCGCCGACCGTGTCGGAAATCCTCGCGACACACATGATCGAGCGGACCATGGCCCGCTATCCGCAGGTCAAACTACGGGTCATCTCCGGCTTCAGTGGTCATGTGCAGGACTGGCTGCTGCGCGGCAAGATCGATCTCGGGGTGGCCTACGAAGGGCAGAAATCACCCTCCATCAGGTCACAACCCATGATAATAGAACAGCTTTTCTTAATCCAGTCGGCTCGCACGGCCCCAGGTAGGGACGGCGTGCCGATCCCGTTTGCCGAGGCCCTCGCGCAGCCGCTCATCCTGCCCAACCCCGAGCATGGGCTGCGTGGGCGCATTGAGGCAATCTCGCGTGACGAGCAGATCGGCCTCGACGTGGTGCTTGAGATCGACATCCTGCCGACGATGCTCGCCTTCGTCGAACGCGGGCTCGGCAGCACCATCCTGCCGCTGGTCAGCGTGATCAACCAAGTGCGCGACGGGCGGCTCATCGCCCGGCCCATCATCCGGCGCACCATCGACCGCACATTGGTACTGATGTCGCCCTTGAACCGGCCCGGTTCGCGCCTGACCACCAGCTTCGCTGAATTCCTCAGGGCGGAGGTCCACGCGATGGTGGGCAGCGGCGAATGGCCAGGCACCACGCTCTGACGCGGTAGCAATGCCACCCCGGCATGGTCGGCTGCCGCAACATGCGAGCCCCTGCAGGCAGGGATCAGATCCAGCCAGCCAGCATCAGCGTTGCCAGAAATATCATCCATGTGGTCAGGATCGCCGCACAATAGGGGCCGTTCCAGACGAGGCCGAGGACATGGCTGCCCCGTCCGACGATCGTGGCCGCGATCACTAGCGTCGTGATGAAGGGCGACAGGCCGATCACCGCGGTCCAGCCGCCGGTGATTGCAAGCGCGATGGCAGTGTCGCTCAGCCCCGGTACCGCGAGCTGCGAAGCGAGCGTGCCGAAGACCGAGGCCGAGACGATCGGGTTCACCCCGACCAGCGCCATTCCTACAACCCCGAGGCTCAGCCCCAGCGCAAGTGCTACCGGCCCGAGCCCGAGCGCCAGGACCCCAGCGCGCAGAGGCGTGGTCGGCAGGATCTCAAGCAGCACCACTGGTAGGAAGCCCGCGGCGGCGAAGACGCCCACCTCGGCGCCGAGATCCGACAGCCGCGTCCATGCCGCTCGCACGGCGGCTCCGACCCCCGCCGCCGCGCCGTCCATGCCGCGGTGACCCGTCACCGCCGCCCAGACAAGCGCATAGCCGGGCACCGCGAAGATCAGCGCCTGCTGGAACCCGAGCGGCGTCAGCGCCTCGCCCGCGAACACCGCCGCTCCAAGTGCAAGCACATGCCCCACAAGCGCCACAGCGCCGCGCCAGCTGCCCGGCGGCGGGCTCGGGCGCGGCAAGCCGAGGCGTTGGAAGCGACGCCCCTCCAAGCGGTCGAAGCCCCAGCCGATGGCGACGAAGACGAAGGACATCGCAAAACCGATGGGGCCAAAATCCATGTAGGACAGGCCCGGCAGCGAGATCAGCAGCGCGTTGGTCGCAAAACCGAAGGGGGACCACAGCGAGATCATCGAGAACCCCCGGATCACCGCCATGCTCATGCGCCTGAGCCGCGCCTCGCGCGCCGGGGCGGGCAGCCGGGTGGCGCTGTCGTCGGACATCGAGCGGCGCGCGAGATCGAGCAGCAGCGCCAGCCCGCCGAAATTGATCAGCACGCCGAAGAGATGGCCGCCGAATGTCATCGACAGATAGCGGTGCGACGCTGGCTGGTTGGTAAGAAAGAGCCCCGCCTGCCGCACCTCGGGCGCGATCGCTGCGGCCGAGCGCAGCGTGCCCAGCATCGCGATGAGAGATGCGAGGAACAGCATGCGCTCCACCGCCTGCCACAGCGTCGCGGCCGCCACGCCGCGCCAGAGCGCCAGTGCCAATGCCCCGCCGCACAGCAGCAGAGGCACCCATGTGCCGACACGGAACTGGCGCCAGCCGAGCATGAGGAACGACACCAGCGCCGCCGTGGCGAGCAGTGTCAGCAGCCGGGACTCCACGACGATGAGCAGCAGCGTCGTCAGCATGACGACTGCCATCATCCCCCGCCGCGCCGTTGCCGCTATAGAGGCGCTGCCGGGATGTGGCAGCGCGGCCCTCGTGCTCAGCATCCGGGCGACTGCAGGCGTATCTCTGCGGTAAGGTTCGCGCGGCCCGGCTCGGTCAGCGCGACCTGCCCCCCGCGCCATGCGGCCCGGCAAAGCGTATCGCATGACATAGGCTTGACCATCGTCGCCGTGA
>JACLAD010010871.1_pt1 | contig 19873 bp, 11 predicted proteins | sample 8027901 | NCBI WGS metagenome assembly JACLAD01 (sample SAMN15725071, study PRJNA655200) | protist metagenome | isolation source: fluorescence activated cell sorting (FACS) single amplified genomes of... | place: Spain: Blaines Bay Microbial Observatory, Mediterranean Sea | collected 2016-07-05 | reverse complement strand
ATTGATAAAATATTTTTGTTTTGTGATGGTTTTGTAGTACTTTTAATGGTCTGTCAATCGAAAATTTGCATCGTCATTACAAAAATATATTTTTGCGAAAATAAATACCTGGGCTAGAGGGTACGGGAGAAATACGGCTGTGGGGCGATGTCGGCGAATCACATTCTTCGGTCTGGTTGCCATCGAAGAGCACTGCCATCATGTCCGCTCCACTTGCACTTTTTGTCTTTTTGACTAAAAAAGTTGCAAAACAAATGTAAAAAATCAAGCACGGAAGTCGAATTGAGGTCGATGTTGATGATTTCACAAATTCTCGTTTTTCATTTTTCAAGTCAGCTTTTCAAAGCGTACCTTTTTTCTCTTTCTTTTCCTTCCTAGTTCGCGGAGACGAAAATCCGCTACTTGGACTTCCGTTCTGAAAAAACCTAAAAACAGTTTTGGAAAGAAAAAAATGATTTTGGATTGAAAAATGCAACATGAAATCACAAAGTCATGCAAAAATTGACTGAATTTAAATATTTTTTGCATAGTTTTTCATCTTTTCAAAATGTTTACTGTGTGATCACTTCATCACAATTGACCGCTCTGTCTGCCGGGTCGGATGAGATGAAAACCTAAATCCAAAAAAAGAGTTTACGAAAAATGATGGAACATGTAAAAAATATGCGAAATTGATGTAAATTTACAACCATTTTTATGATTTTACAACACTGCATGGAACCAAAAGCAAACTGCACATGTTTTCTGGCAATTTGTTAATGGCGTCATACTCTTTCCTCAAATACATACCTACAATTTAAAAAATGTAAACGATAAAATTTTGAAAAAAACGTTGACATTTCGTTAGTTTTCAATACAATTTCAATTATTATCGCAACTTTTTTATTGAAAAATGAAAAAACAAAAAAACATATTTTGAAAATACAACAAGATGGCGTGCGCACGCCGCTTTGTTTGCTCCATTCAAGAACGTAATGATACTCATCCAGCGGACACTCACATAACTCACAGAAAACCTAAAAAACGATGTACACGAAACGAAAATTAATTCATTCTCACGAAATTTCACACTTTTTGACATCCAAGAAACAAACGGAGCTCATGCTGCTGCCACTGCCAACATGATGGATGCTTGCGGTCGGGGTATCTGCAAGACTCAATCCCGTTCCCATTCGACTCAATCCATCTACGCCTGTACTAGCAAGGCCGCTGTCCACAGAAGCGGTAAGGTTGGTACAATTTTTGATTCTGTCCTTCAGCATATTGGTGACTGTTTTCTGCCATTTAATGCTCATTTTGGTTTGCTTGTCCCCCGCGAAACTCCCTCTATCACCATGAACACTGGACAACGGTTTTAATCCGCTCAACATTTGGAAGAGGATACATCCAATGGAATACAAATCTGTTTTGAACCCGTATCCTCCGCCGATCAAAATACTTGGATCGATGTATCCCGGGGTGCCTACGATATAGTCGTCATCCAAATTTTTGCTCACCTTCGAAAATCATAAAAATTAAAAATGTGAAAATGGAAGAAAAATACCAGCAATTACTGAAAGAAAGCATGATTTTGATTTGGATCGGGATTGAAAAAATTCAAACATTTTTTCTGAATAAATTTTTGATCACCTCGACGCTTTCTGCTTCTTCCTCTGTTGAAGCCGGAATAGACGTTTCTTCCGCGGAAGAAATACCAGGAAATTTCGCTTTGGTAAAGCACATCAGGTCAAAATCGCAAATGACGACCTCGGTTCGATTCTCGTCTTCAAATAAAATGTTGTCCGGCTTGAGGTCCCGATGCAAAATCTTTATCTTATGAAGAGATCTCACTCCCCACAAAATTTGAGAAATATGTGAGTAGATCAGCTCCTCATTGAAATAGACAAATGGCGTGTCGTTCTCGAGCGCCCTGTTGTTGAGCTCCTTAAAATAATCACCTAAGCATCCACCCAAACAATGCGGCATCACTGTGTAGAAATTTGTGTCGTCCTCGAAGACGTGAACAGGCGTTAATACATGCGGGTGGGAATGATTCAACATTTGCTCCATGATATCACGAAAACGATCTGCACATTACAAAAAAATATGCAAAAACGTCAATTTTCTGAAAAACATTTTTTGATAATGTACCTTCGAATTGATCGCCGATGCGTTTTTTACCTGTGATCTTTCCTGCAAATGGTTTGAATGTCTTTGCGTGCAACACCTCTAACACTGTGCCGTATCCACCTGCGCCAATAGCTTTTTGAAATCCATACCAATCTTCAATTGTATGCGGCTCTTGGATGATTTGGATTTCAACATCTTTTGAAAAAGGCCGACGGACTGCAATTTTTGGCGATAAGCAAAATGGCGTTGCCCGTGCGGAAGTTGGCGAGTCTGGAGACCGAGGCGTCGAAGCATTATTGGATCCGCGCGCCGATCCTCTCAAATTTGGATCACTCGCTTTGGGTGAGATGGGCTTGAACGTATCAACAGGGTGCGGTCGCTTACTGTCCAATCCAACAGGTGGAACCTGTTTAGGTTCAAGAGGAATTCTCAACGGCGGCCGATTTGGCGTGCCTGGACTTTTCGGCGTGCGCGGCGACCGTCCTGGACTGCCTCTGTTGTTACTCATCCTTCCGGTAGTCAAATAATATTATAAAATAGACCTAGAAATGCTTAAAAAACTTACGGAAAAAACAATAATTGTGCGATAGAATAATTACTTTAAAATCATGTCATGTTGGAATAGAAAGAGGGGGTGTCTTATAACAACAAAACTACGCAAGCAAAATTTAAAAACAATTACGATCAAAATTCAAAAAATGCATCAATTTATTCAAATTTCAAGCAAAATCGCATCGATTTTGAAACGATTTCATTATTTTTCATTCTCCATATTTTTTCGAAAAATTTTTCTCAATCACAACATCGGGGTGTCATCATTACAACGAAATTGTTTTTGACTATATTACAACACGATCAAACAAATAATGATGAATAATCAGCAAAAAATAGTAACTTGTCTACATTTCAAATGAATAGTGGCAGATAAGTTTTAATGTACATGTGTCTATGGGTCATTGAAAAAGTAGTAGATGAGTGCGGCGTTGCACGGATGCAAACCAAAAATTTATGCTATAGTAGTAATAATATATTGAATAGATTATATGACGCGGCACCCATTAATACCTATTTCCAGCTGCCTTCTCCACATGCCAACTACAAAAAAATAAAATCAAAATCAAAATAATGAAATACAATTTTTGAAAAACATTTTCCGATCAAAAGCAAAAAACAATTACATTGATGTTTTTTTAAAACAAATGCACAACAATTTGTGCTTTTTATCGAAATTTGAAAAATTGAAGTGTACTCAGTCATCGCTTTGTCAAAAGCAAATTCTAGCCGCTCCATCTCGTGCTCCAGCGCTTCTGCCGCTCGTACTAATGCTACATGTGGGTTTGTATTGGGGTTGGTCTGTACTCGCACTTCCATCTTTGGGATTACGGGATGAGGAATTTTATATCCACCAAACAATACCTAAAATAAATTTTCAAATTTGGATGTTTTTTGATTGAAAATGAGAAATACTTTTTCAAAATCAATTATTTTTTCGAGTTTTTTTTTCAAAAAATTAAAATTAAAAATAGTACCTCCTCATCGCGAAGTAGCTGAATTCGAACTGCGTTTCCGAGGGTGTGATCCTCTAACCATACGGTAAACGTGCCCGCGTTGGTCTGCTTCTGATCAGCCTCGTAATTTACGCGCTTCTTAATACCTGGACCATGAAAATTGAAAAATCAAAAAAAGAAATTCGAAAATGGAAATCACTTCAAGAAACAGAAAAATCAATATTATTATTTTCATTTTGACAACCCAAATATAGTACCCACTGGGAGTTCGAATAACTCCCAGATTTCGGGTTTATTCATATTTACGGATGTGCCTTGCAACGCCATGGTGAAATCTTCTTGTTTTGTGTGCCTTTAAAATAAATTATGTATGTTTCTGTGAATAATAATAGAAGCTTCTCCCTACTGCCACCTCCTTTGATATTGATTTAAAAAGATGTTGAACCAAATCCACAAAAAACATACTGTTGAATCGTGTGCTACAAACTAAATTTATCTCTTACTGAATATTACACCAACCACAATCATCTAATTTGAAAAGATGAATAATGAACTGGTTTAAAAATGGATTTGTTTTTGTCTAGTAAAATCACGCTTCGTCCTCCGCAATTGGATTAGCGTGGATGACGATCGATTCAATCTTACACGGTTCTAATGGCTTATTCTTCTTATTCACCTGCTGCTTTTCTAGCGCGTCGAGCGTGTCCATACCATCGATGATCTTACCAAATACAGTGTACACACCGTTTAGATGGGGCTGTCTGCTATATGTAAAGAAGAATTGCGAACCTCATACAAAAAATAAAATTGTGAAAAATGAACAGTGTTTGAAAAGCAAATTTCATTCCGGACAAGTGTTTTACAACAAACGTATTACGTTTGTTGTTTAAAAATCAAAATAAAAACAAAAATGTCGGGAAACCAATTACAAGCCAGGCGCCTCCAAACTTGTACCACCAACTATCAAATGGCAACGCGCCCCATGCTCGTTTGCGGCATTGATTGGTGTGCGCTTCTAACGTCAATTGAAGAAAATGACTGCTCGCTTCGGCGCGCAAGCCGCATAACTTTTCAAACAACGGTTGAACTGTTTGAAAAATAAAAATTTCATTCCGAACAAATAGCTGATCGAAAAAAACCTAAAATAATTTTTTTCGGCAAGCTTTCGAGCAAAACAACGTTGGAACTTGCGGCTGCAAACTCAGCATTCACTTTGTTCGTTGCGAAAGCACTGTCGCCGCGAATGTTATCCGGGTTTAGGCAAAAGAGAGGCGCCTTTTTTGACCTCGGCGCTATATTGCAGCAAGCAGGAATCGCCTTGACCTTAGCACTTTCACGCCGCGCAACATTGTGGACCGGCATTGACCAATCGAAAAAAGCAGCGCAAAATAAAAAATTGAATACGATTTACCATTAGTGTTAGGTCCTTGGTTCGCCATACTTAAAATTCCTCTCCTCTCATGTTTCAATGTCGAAACAAACTCATCTTCAAACAATCCACCCCAAATGCTCTTCCCTCCTTTGCCTGTCCCCGTAGGATCTCCTCCCTGCACCATAAACCCCTTCATATTCCTATGAAACGTGGTATCATTATAATACCCTGAGGCTGCAAGCGCGAGGAAGTTCTTGCATGCTTTCGGCACTTGCTGGCAGTATAACTCCACCTTGATATCACCGAGCGTTGTCTTCAATGTTAACGACATCTTGTATTCAACCACCAATTGATACTACAATCAAAATTTGAACGATGAACCAGACAAACATACAATACAAACGTCAAAACTACTAAATACTACTACAAATCCTCTGACAAAATGTGACACTGTAAGTAAAATCTAAGGCGTTCCTCTGAACATGATGACTCTCAGGTTCATATATTAGATGTAAGTACTTAATAATGATAGAAAAGAAAATTAGAAAATTTCAAATAGTATGAAGGTGTGACAAAAGATTAGAGAATTTGTTTTCGTGTGTGATGATATCCATTAATCTTGGTGATTACCCCCTTCTGTTTGCATGAAATACAATCGTAATATGGTTCGCGGTTACCTTGAGTGAGGTACCTACCTTCAGTGAGATGCATGATTCGTTTGGCGCAACTTTCGCAGAATGTATTGCATCCACACGGACTCATGGTGACGGACGTTTCGATGTTATGTTGGTCAGTTACAACACGCGGGTTTTCCAAACATTGTACGCAATTTTTGGACTCCAAGGTGGCGATTTGGGTTTGTTGCTTTTTCACTTGGGCTTGTTCTGTCAACCGCTTCGACTCGGTAGCTTCGTTGATGCCTCGCAGGTGCTGCAGCTCCCTCTCGTTCGCTGCTTTGATTTCGGAGAGTTCCTGCTCTTTCAAACTTTTGAACTCCTCAAATCGTCGTGTAAAATCATCTTGAAGCTCTTTAGCTCGTGCCTGGAGTTGTGTGGCGTGTTTGGCCTCCAACGCGGCAAGCAGCTCGGTGTGGTCTCTTTCCAAGGTTTGTCGTTTATTTGATTCAATTCGTACTTGCTGCTTCAACGGATCGAGGTCGTTGGCCTTGTGGCCATTGATGATGTCCTCGAGTTGATCAGAGATGCTTCTTTTATTTGTGGCAGGGCCCTTGGACGATGACGGCTGATCCATTTCCATCGGCTCTTCTCCATCTTCTGCAAGACTTGCGCTTGGTTGTTGCTCCGCTTCCATTTGAGCTTGATCATCACATTCCAATTGTTCCGAGAAATGCCTTCTTTTCATTTGTGCTCTGTGCTGGCCAGGAGAAACTGGAAGAGGCCGATCATCTTCATCGTCACCATCGATGTTCTCCAAATATTTGTGATGGATAAAATGCTTGCAAGGAGATTCTTCCCGTGAGCACGGTTTTTCGAAATACCTATAACGCATGCATGTGCAAGATTCGTCAAATTGAACAACGTACATATCACAGGGAGGATTCGCACGCGTTTTCTTGGAACTTAATTGCACAACGGTGCCTTCCCTGTTCGGCGCTGCCCGGCTTTGTGATGAAACTCTAACCTTAGTACCAGGGGTTAGGCGCGATCGGTCGGACAGACACGTGTCACAGTGAGAGCATTCCATCGGGACTGTGTCTGGCGTTTCGTAGCCTTCGCGTGTTGCAATGTTTTCGTCAAAATGTCCAGATCGCTTGTAGAGCGGTGAAAACGTGCCCTCAGCATTTTGCAAGAATTTATACACTTGCTCGCTCTGGGGTGTTTTGTTCCATTTTGTCTTGTCCTGCGATCCGGACTCTTCCAATAATTCCCATGCGTTCCTATTCCTACAACCAAACGCGACTGCCCATGGCGTCCATCGCATATGCTCCCCACCCCACATGAAATTAGTCTTGGGATCAATATCCGGTAATTGGAGGGAAAGGAAATCGTGCAAGACGTCGTCCCGATTGTGTTGCGCAGCGTAATGAAGCGCTGTCCAACCGTCCGGCCCTTGAAATAAAATTTGTTGCTCGGGGGTTACAGCCGTTTGCCATGATTGCGGCGCGCGCCAGTGCCCACCTTCACGATCGGTTCTAGCGTCAAGTAGTATCTTCACGATTTCAACTAATTTATGGTCTGTCAAAAGCTCCGCAACGGAACATTGTTCTTCGTCGCAATCCTTTTCTTCTTCGCCCGGGTCTGGGAGAATGCGTAAGCGCTGAACCGCAACCATCAGAGGGGTAAAGCCCTGAAGTGTCATGTTTCGCTCGAGGAAATTGCCCTGATCGCGTAGCATCGCTACAACTTTGTCGAGGTCGCCGTCGTAGATTGCGTTGAAGAAGTCTTCCCTAGCTGTCTTTTTTTGAAGCTCCTCGGACGTCATTTCTAGTGGAGGTGGTGCCGGTCGCCTGGCTGTTGGTGGCTGGCTCTTGAACGCAGCACGTGGCGGGACAGGCGGGGCGCATTGCTTCTTCGCTTCTTTGTAAGCCATTTGGATGGTATTGTTTTCGTACGCAACCGCATACGTGATTGCTGATTTATTATCACTATCCCTTGCGGTGAGATACTCGCAAAATTTTGGGTCTTCTTTTGAGGTGAGTGATAGGATGCGTTCAAAAAGATCCGTGTCGTTACTTTTGGCCGCAAAGATTAATGGCGTGATGTCTGACTTGATTGTTTTGATAAAAATGTCAGCTCCAATGTCCACGAGTAGCCGGACCGCAGCAACATTTTGATTCGACATCGCCGCGCGAAGAATACGCCACTGATCAGCTTTCAGATAATCTTCAACGTTACGGTTATGTTGGTCAACAGCACCAAGCATTGTAGGTTCCAGCAAGGCGGATATAATAGCGCCGTAGCCTGTTCCAGCCTCAATACTAGATTGGTCCTTCTGGCGATTGTTTTGTTCATGGAACTGGCACATAAAAAGCAATCGTTGTGATCGCTCAACCTCGGCTGCAAGTTCACGTGAGTTTGGATGCTTTCTTGCTTCTGCAACTGCTTTCATGATCCTAGAATTCTTTGCATCGCTGCGTGTCTCGCCTTCGAAAATGAGCTGCCCTCCATTTTGCAAAAGATAATGGACGACGTGCTGCGCGCGGTGGAGAATGGCCCATTCCAGCGCAGTTTTGTGTGATTTGGTTTCAGCAATGTTAACATTAGCACCCCGCTCGACGAGTAGAGGGATAGTCGGGTTGAGGCTCTCCTTGTTGTACCGAAGTTTGGTAGCATGAAAAAACGCCGTGCAACCAAAATTACTTTGACGATTGATATCTTTTACATGCCCATTTTCAAACATCCATTTCGCCTGAAAATATCAAAAATACGATATTCATTCGAAAATTCACAATTTACAAAGAAAAAATGAAAAACGTACCACATCAGCGTGCCTGTACTTGCATGCATACATGAAAAAATCCATCCCATTCGAATCCGTTTTACCGAATTCAACCTCGTGGTCGACAACCGGCGAATACAACAACACCCGAGCGAGCTCCGAAGATGGCTGTTTGCACGCTAGCATCAACGCGGAAACATCGTTGTTTCCAACCTTTGGGTCCGATTTGGCAATTTGTGCAACAGCGAGGGAAGAATCTTCCGCGAGCAACCGGTTGACCTCGGCCAAATCGCTTTTTTCGATTGCCGTCTTGAAAAGTTCAATTCGTCCTTGTACTTGTAAAAAAGACGTACCAACCCTCTTGGTCCAAGGAAACGCAGCGGGAACCACTTTTTCAACACTGCGGGAGCACGAGCGGCAATCCATGCTTTGCGTTTGCAATTTGGTCGCGCAATCGAAGCAGGAGGTCAAGCAGCCGCAAGGCCAGATGATGCTTGGGTCCTTGGTATTTGGTTGGTTTGGCTCGGATGAAAAATTGATTGGCGTCATGCATACATTGCAGGATGTCTTGATTTCGTTTGCCACGGTTGCTTTTTGCAATGCGGTTTTAAGGCTTGAGATTTCCTGTACATGATGCGTATTCTTGGTATTGAGAGATGAAATCTCCTCCGTTTGTTCGGTATTCATCGTATTGAGAGTTAAAATTTCTTGCGTGTGTTCAGAATTCTGCGTATTGAGAACAGAAATTTGCTGCGTCTGTTCAGAATTCTTTGAATTCAGATTCAAAATTTCCTGCGCCTGTTCCGAATTCTTGGTATCCAGGGTTGAAATTCGCTGGTCGTCAGCCGTCTTTTGCTTTTTGGCTTTGTTGAGCGAGTCCTGCGTTTGTGCCAGAGTAGATTTAATCTCGTCGAGCTCGCACTTGTGCGTTTGCTTACATGATTCCAATTCGGAGCGCACGCTTTGAAGCTGTTCTTGAACCATGGATAGATCGGAGGCGCGGCCCTCCTTTTCTTGACCAAGTTCGGTCTGCAATCGCAGCAAGGATGCTTCCTGTCGCCTGACCTCGGGGAGGATGGCTTGTAACGCAGATAGTGTCTTTTCGTAATTTTGCTGATGTTCATGCACGAGCCGAACGAGAGGGTCGCTTGGGACTAGCGCAAGGCTACTAGCGTCCACCTTCATCATGTCCGCTGCTTCGGGAACAGCGGCATCATCGTCGCGCTCCACGGACACCGGGGATACATCGCCTTCGTCATCCTCATTCCTCTTACGCTTGTTAGACACAACCAAACTTCCACTCGGTACGTATTTCAACCCACAATTACCCTCTTTCAAATAAAAATTAGTGACGTCGTCAACATTTGGGTTGCGCTCGTCCAAGCTACCCGACTTCGGGCGCAATAGTGTCGCGATGTTTATGTCAATGTCTTCTTTACTAGTCACTCGCTCTGCCTCTTTTTTCGCGTCATCCCAATCCAAAGAACGCAATGCCCTTCTTTTTCCACGCTTGTCCTTCGCCCTCTTCGCCCTTTTCTCTTTGCTGATTTCATGCGCGGCGGCGAAGGCTACCCCTTGGGCAATGTGGAAAGGTGTCCACTTGTGCGTTTTGTTTGCTGTTTGAAAATTGGTTTTCGGGGTGATGCTGGCGTTGAATTGTAACAGCAACTCTGCGATTTTATGGTACGTGGCGAATCCATTTCCCTCAGCGGAATAATGCAATGCGGTCCAGCCATGGATGTTTTTAATTTTTGGATCTGCACCGCGTTGTAAGAGGAGATTTACGCAATCAGCATGGTTAAAATTTTCTTCATGTGAATATTGAGTGGCAATCATCAATGCGGTCAGGCCTGAACTTGCATCCTGAATGTTGACATTCCAATGCGGATTGGCATCGAGAAAATTAAACAATCCTTTCTCATCGCCGTTGTACGCAAGATCAAAAAAAGTGTTTGATAATGGCTCCTGGGTGACTGGAATCGCGGGCCTAATTCAAAATCAAATTATTAATAAAAAAACGACGATTTTTTTTTTCAAAATTTAAAAAAGAAATGGTACAATCGGACACCGCCAGGAGAAGCGGACCAGCCTTGTTTCTGGTAGATAGATTGTAACGCGCACGCTTTTCCAAGTAAAAGAAATCGACCAATCATCATGGCAAATGAAACGTGTATTTGGTTTTATAAGGTTGATTTCACAAAATTCGGTTTTCTGTAAGAAAGATTGAAAAGAAAATTGATGTTATCTTAATAAGAAGATTTTCGGTATCGATAATTTCTTGAAAAAATATTGACGAACACATTTTGAAACGACGAATAGATAGATTATCATTTAAATTTTGGATTACCATCTCGTGAGATGTATTTCGGATAAATAAAAATTGTAGATTTGGAACAAACGATCTAAATATAAAAACCTAACCTACAAGACGGACAAACAAGCAAGCACTAAACTAAAAATTAACAACTACCAAACCATACCATGGCCTATGTCAATCAAGAGTCGGTACCGGGGTGATGTCGCGTGCATCACAAATAACTCTCGATTTCTACGATCCCATACATTCACTTCTAACAATCTCCAATTAGAGGACTACGCAAATAACAAACCTCATGCAACCGCACCAAAAACCACGAACCCTTCATCTATAATAGACGATCCGAACGTGCAAGTACGGGGCTCTGCAAAAAGGCTGCAATAATGCTCAACATACCGCATCAAATCAAATGATTCTGAAACTGATTAAGGAAGGCCATGGAATTTCACATCATGTAGCCTTCCCTAATAAATGGCCACATAAAAAAACACACATACAACCCCCACCGCCTAACCTTGTTTCACCCCTATCACAAAAAAGTATCAACCTTTCAAATAACACCCAACTGGTCTTACTTGCAGGTTTCAACACATGCGACGAGTGAAACAAAATCCCAAGTAGGAGTAAAAATAATTTATCACGAAAAGAAGAAAATTAGAATCAAATGATTTGAAAACAAATATGTAAACATCATTACGTCTAACCCCTACAAATTAAGAGATATATTATTACCCCTCCAAAAGAGAGATCATAAAAACTGAACAGGATGTCTACAGTCGCAGATTACACACTTTTATAAAACGTAAATAAAATCTGGAAGAGGAACAAGAAAACTTCCACACTCTTCCGCTGACTGAAATGAGATGATTTATTTCAAACTGAATATTTCTGAATTCGATGAGCACAACAAATGAATACACCATGCTCTGGAAAAGAAAATCAGGAACCACAAAAATCTCACAATCACCCCTACCCCCTAATAAACCATATCCGATCTAAGGTGAGAAGTGAATAAATGAGCCTGTGAATCCCAATCGTACGCGCGCGACCACAAAGTGTACAAAACATATATGTAATACAAATCATATTGTCTGTACATACATCATGAAACTATACTGAAAATATATGTGGAAGGCCCTCTCCAGACCAGACCAAAAAATACATCAATGCTGTGTGAATTAACATATGATCCAGAAACAGATTTGAAAAAAGATGATATTAGAAGATGAGTTATTAATACAATCACAAGCCAAACCAAGTAAAAGAAGAGAAGAATAGTAGAGTTGGTATTATCTGTACAATAACACAAAACCGAAAAGACGGCTACTATACAAATGTGTTAATAGAACAAAAATGAGAATCGATCTGGGTTTAGTCAGAACGATGCGTAAAAAGTAGAGTAGTTAAGGGGGAAAAGAAGAGAGGTGGTGAGGGATGTGATTGTATATTGTTCAAAAGGTCAAAACGGCAAAAATTTGTAGTAAGGGAACTAACAATTCTCAAATTTGAGAATCATGAAAATACGAATTCTAGATGATGAGAAAGTGGTCGTCACTACTGGACGACGACGTTGTCGGTCTGGACGTCCATGGCCAACCTCAACATCAAATAATTATCAATATTTGATGAATTTTGGCGTGAAGAAGTGAAATTTTGATTGAAAAATGTACGAAACGGGGGTTGCGGAGCTGCTGCTGGAGGCACCGGTGTCGTACATGCACACACCGACACCTGGCTGAACATCAACGCACTTGGCTTCTTCGGGGCAGGTTCCGCTCATACCAGCACCCTTGCAGATGAGAGCACAATACCTACAAAAATAAATGCAAATGATCGACCATCTTTGAATATATTCAAAACTTTTGAATAAAATACTGATCGCCGCTTGGGTCCTTCAATGCGCAATAGGGCTGTGCGGTGGCGCCGTTCGGGAGATCATTGGGGCACTGGCCTTGCACGCACTTCGGGGAGCAGAAGTCACCAGTGACACCGTTAAGTTGAATGGCCAACTCATCGGCCTGGCATCCATCACTGGGCGGGCCGTAATGACCGGTCTTGGGCATGGCTTCGACCTCGGCGACATCTTCATCTTTGTGGATGAGGGGAAAGGAAGCGCTCAGGAGAATACCGCAGGTGCCTTCTTTGTTCGCGTCGTTGACATCACGGAACAGCTTGATATATCCGCCTTTTTCCGCATCACCCCACTTGTCACCCCAGGAGTTCTTGACCTGCCAGTAGTCGACGCCCTCGGGAGTGGTGCCGTAACCGGTGAGGAGGACACCATGATCCAACTGACATCCTTCCTTGGCGCAGCAGGTTTTCTTCTTCTTGCCCTTCGACTTGGTTGGGCCCTCGAGCACACCACCGCTGTAGAATTGAAACGCCGACTGGTCAGCTTGGATAGCAATGGAGACGGGACCGTGGGTGAGAGCTTGCATCAACGCCTTGGTGCTGTGACCGACGTCGGTGAAACCAGTAACCTTGTGCTTCGGGACAACGACATCGCAATGTCCTTTTTGGTCCTCACGGCACTTTCCATCCTTGGCCTCGTACGGGTAGGACTTCTCAGAGCAGACGTCAACCTTCTCCTCGAATTGAAAACCGTCGTCCATCAATCCACCATTGCAGCCCATGTTACCCTCAGGCTTGCTGCAATCGATCAACTGCTGCTCAGAGAGGCTCGTCAACGCCGCGTCCTTACCGCCGTGAAGCGCCCAAGCTCCTTCCAACGCACCGGTGACGCTAAACGACCAGCAGCTACCGCACTGACCCTGGTTCTTCACCGGGCCGACGGCGACCGGGCCGTTGCTATCCTCAGCCGTCCAGTCAACGCTCGCCGGCAACTCCACACCAGTGTACTCGAACGTGCCTACACTCTTGCTCCTGCGCATGGCACCACCGAGGAAACAAGAAGCATGCTGCTTGCTAAACTCATCCGCGGTCAAATCAGCGAAGTGGTTCAACGCCAAGGTATAGGTTGGGCCGCTAGCACCGAGTAGGCCATCAGCGTGTTCACCGTTGTGGCGGTCAATCTTCGCCTTGTTATGGAAGAAGATATCACGACGGAGGTTGAATTCATGCTCGCTTTCGTACTCCTTGCCGTGCTCTTGCATCCATGCGCGGAACTCCTTATCGTGGTGATGACCATGACCATGCGGGCCATGGTGGTGATGACGATGACGCCACTTCTCAACACCTAAAAAGACCAACCTCGCAAAACAAATGAAAATTAACACAATATTTCACTTCAACATTCAAAAAATGGAAATACGCGCAGCCAGCAGAGGCGGCGACGACGATTCCGGCAACGCGCAACCAACGTCTACCACGACCACCTTCAAACAAAAAATCAAAATCAAAACCGCGCAAAAACAAAGATAATTTAACAAAAAAAACAATACGCGGGGCATCTTCAGCGTTGACAATCAAAACACCGTCATCCGTGACGCGGCGCTCATTCATTTGGACTTCGTCAGAACTCATTGTATTTTATATGTGATTATTATCTATGAGAAAAGAAGTATTGTTATGTGATTTCAGAAAATGAATTCAGAAAATTAGACTGTATTTAGTCTGAAGAGGGAAAATGTGTATGATTTTTTATTTGTGGGGTAAGAACTAAACCCCAAAGAAAATGGTTCAGTGTATGGTACTTTTTATTTGGATAGAATTTCTATCCCTGCGACACTGATTTATCATGGGCCAAAACAAAAAGTAAATGAAAAAAATGTGATTGGGTGATACATACATATACAGAAACATGCATAACATACATAATCTATAAACTATTATCCTGTAATTAATTCTGATGAACATTTTCTGTCAAATCTGTTTTGACAATCACAAACATCTAACCACAACATCAACAGCAACATTATGATATAAGAATGCAAATGACCGGTAAGTACATATATATGAAAAATATTAAACACACTCTAAATGATTTCATACATTACATTAAATTCATACCCACCACAGAAATGTGTGTTGAGTACTCAGCATTAATAAGGGTAAAAGAATGATAACATCGATAATTAAAATAAAAATGTGCGGTCATTGCAGTAAAGAATAATTGGTACGTCATTGATAAAGATTAAAATATATAGATAGGATGTGTGTGGTAAAAATAATGTGACACAAATTGATTAATGGATTCGGAGTTGTCATCAAATGACAAAATTTCGCATGTAAAATGGTAAACCAAATTCTGATCGTGGATTTCAGAAGGTGGTTACATAACAAAATAATAAAAAGCGGGGGGAAATCATAATAATATGATTAGTATCTAAATGTGAGATTGGGCGGTGACCATCTATTGACGTCGTGCCGCCAACTTCGCCTCGCGCTCAGCTTTTCTCTTCGCCTCCCACACCTTCATAAATTCCGCACCAAAAAACTCCTCTGCGAACCCGCACTTTCCTTTGATTCCGTTGAACTTGCTCATTGTCCATTTTTCACTCTCATCCGGCCTGTACAAAACAAAAAGTGAATGTTAATTTGTACTAAATTCAAATGAAAAAAAGAGAATGTACTCGGGCTCCATCTTCTTTTTGTTGGAACGAGTCAAGAGTTTGCAACCTCGGTTTCGCTTAATCGGCATTTTCAACCTCTTTTCTGTAACTTTCTGAAAAAACCAAATAAAAAAGTAATTTGAAAAAAACAACAAAAAATCTTCAAAACAATTAAATTATACCTTGTTTCCGATGTATACGACTTCGACCTCTCCGACATAACAGCCAGACATACATGCTGCCGTTGAGTCATTTTTGGAGTTTACATCACCCGATGGCTTTCCGTACACATGGCCTTGGTTCACCATGGATGGAACCAAAAATCCTCTGTCGCCTTTGAACCTATCATTTACATCGAAAAAAGTATGGAATTTTAAATTTATATTGAAAAAATATTTTTGAAATGATCATTTCATCTTTTCTTCAAATGGCGATAAATGCGTACTTTCCTTTGCGCACTTCTCCGATGTCCCATTTGCTGAGCATCTCACCAGCGCCCTCTCCACTAGTGTCACCCGCCTTTCCGTAGGCGAAATTGAACGGCGGCAAATCATAACACGTCGCCCTTCCGTGACCAACCTGAACAAAGATTTCGATTGATTGACTTGAAAACAAACGTTTTTTGATTGATAATTTGAAAAAAGTACGCGATCTTGCACGAGAAGACAATTTGTCCCAGCTGGTGTGAACCTTTGAGACATCCAATTTGTCATGGTTGTAATAGTTTGTGTGTAATAATTCCTCTTTTGTGTATGTTGTTAATTGAATTTTGAATTAGTCTTGCTTGAATTAAGCTGCACTATTTTTCGAAACATATTTTTTTGAATTTAAATTTTTCAGAAAAAATCATGATTGGAAAGAAAAAATATTGGTTGAATAATAATGATAATATGGGGTGGAGATGGTGGAAACATAAATTACTTTCTTTGTTTTTTGGAAAACAATGGTTTATGGTGATAACAAGAATGTGGACTAGGTACTATCGAAGATCAACATTTACCATATAATTATTACACAACACACAACATCATCATTATTTTATGACAAAGAAAATATTACATACTCTGCTCTCTGAGACAGAGTTCGAACTGACGGCCAATAATAAATATTGATGTAGCGTAATGCAAATGCCGCGGCAATGTGGTCGTTTATCTTGTTAATATCGCTATTCTGAAGCCCACTTCGACACTGCGTGCTCTCATATTTTCTTCGTTTACAATTGACTTACTGTACCTTCAAGCAAAACAATATCTAGATGAGAGACATATTTTTGTATGAAGATTCAAAAAATAATGAAAATGTACACTTCCAAATCATATCTTATCCCCAAGAGCTTCCATTTTTTCTTCCATCGATGGGCAGAGTGCGCGTTGAAACAACGGCACGTGCTTTTTTGGTTCAATAGATTTTGGCTGGTCTAGTGGGTTTATCTCGCCCATGACTGCGAAGATGGCGGACATTTTGACAGATTGCTGGTACATCTGCCAGAATGAATCTAAACATTTATCATCCGTCTTCCCTTCATCTGGGTAGATGCCTTCGAAACAACAGTCCCATAAAACCAAACCACTTGGATCTGCTAAATCATACACCGGCTTCCTCGGATTCTTCTCAATATCAAACAACTCCGTTATTATCGATGCGTCCTCATCTCCTCGCCCGATCATAAATAGTAGTGACATTATGCACCGGATTTGATGGTAGAGGAAAGATAAACCCTTGATGGTAACGTGGACGATGTGGGAATTGGGGTGTCGGGTGAAGGAAATCGGGGACATGATCCGTCGGACGTGATTCTTCGTTGTTTCTAGATCCATTTTACATATGTTACGAAAATCATGCTCCCCCACTAACAACTGCGCTGCCTTTTCCATCCGATCGATGTCGAGGTCTGGGGTCGCCCAGAAGAAGTATTTGTATACTCGGTATAAGCAGTTGAATCGTGCGTCGAAGGAGGTGGGCACGCGGTGGACGGATAAGATGCGGATGTCGTTGGGGAGCAGGCGGTTTAGCATGGTGTGGTAGTCGTAGGGCATGGCGGGACCGCCCGTTTTTGATGGTTGCAAGCGCAGGTCCATGGATACGTAGTTCCCCCTTCCATGTACTCCTTTATCCGTACGGCCGCAGCGGCTGAAATTACATTTCTTCCGATCTTCTATCAAATTCGCTCGTTTACACGCTTCGAATAGTACGCCCTCGACGGTCTGCCCTTCGATTTGGTAAGCGTTACCAAGGTAATTCGTACCGATGTAGCTTACTTTCAATAGGAAATGGTCAAATGCTGCGGTACTCCAGTCCACCACCTTCCTCTTCTTTTTTGGCGCCATTGTTTGAATGAATTTGAATAAAACTTAATTTAAATTTACTTTTTGAAACGAGAAAATAATATGCAACAGAAATGTCATGTAACGTGTCTAACTAGATCTAATGTACCATTTAAAGTAATCAATCCTTACAAGACGGGCAAAATGTGATGGATGACTTCATAAATGTTCGTCAAAGTAGACTCAAAAAATTATTCAAATTTACTTGATTGATTTCGTACTTAGTCATTGTCTTCTAGACCGTTTCTTCTGTCAATTTGGGTGTTGGTTCCTGTTCTTCGGCGGGAGATTTTAGATGGGTTTTGGTACACGCCGGTACAAATGCTTTCGCATTCAAATTGAGGGATGTTGGTTTCTGCGACTCTTCGGCCTGCACTTGAAAAGAGGGGACGAATTCTTTTGCTGCGATATTTAAGGAATTGTTCGGTCCTGTTGGAACACCCGATGGTACAAATGCAGCAGCAACGTTGCAAGGCTTTGGTGGAGGGATTGAAATCTGATCGGGAGGTAGGACTTTGACTCTTAGACGACCAACGCCGTCAAAATGCCAGAAAACCTTCTGTCTAATCAAAAATTTTACTATTTTCCAACCATATTGCTCCCTGATACGATGAAATTCATCGCCGCACAACTTGTCTTCTGGACAAAGAAAAATTAGTTTTTCACCTGCCGGTGAAACATATTGAATCTCAAAACCATCACTTCTACCGATGATGATACCCTCGCCCCGCAATGGAAGGTTTTGCAAGAAATGCAACTGCCGGCACGCTGCGCGAAAATGAACAATCCTTGGTTCCTGATAATGTGGCTGCTTTTTTTCAAACAGAAAAGACCCATTCTCCCCCGGCAGAATCTCAACGCGCAATACACCTGTGGACGACGACGTCTGCAACCTGCCACGTCTGCATTCCGAGTAGTACCGCACTTTGCGCCCAATCAGAAGCTTCCTTACCTGCTTCCATTTAAAATGAGACAGGAGATCACGTGCTTCATCTCCACATAAATTAGATTTTGAAACTGCAATCTTTTCGGAGGAATCTTCTGAAATAATGATACCTTTGATTCCATCACGCCACTCGAAAATTCGGCCCATTTTGCACTCGGGCTGCTCCTCCTCCTCTTCATTCCATGTTTGGGCATCCTCATTTGGCTCTGCGCAATCATCCTGAATTATCGCAACATCAACCGCGCGCTCCTCAAAGATCTTGTAGGGAACGGTACGAAAACGCACCTTCATGTGCGGGCTCACGTTTGGAATATATCTAAAATCGATTCGGGCGACATCCACCAAATCTTGCCCCCCCTCTCGTCGGATCTTTCCGTGACAACCATCCCATTCGACAAGGGCACCATACTGATAATTGTCCTGCTGCCGCTGATTTGAAATCTCAACATCTACGACCTCAAGATCTTCGTCCAAGCGGAACGTCACGTTGGAACCGACGCCGTAAGTAACATTTTTCGTGATAAAATACTGCCCATCATCAGCCAAAATCGTAGTGAATTCATTTTCAACAGATACAATTTTTCCTGTGATATTGTCATTATCTGCGAACTCCGGGGGGAAAATATCACTGCATACCCAGCGAGTATAATCGAATGGATCAGCAGAATAATCGATATCATCGTCGTCACTTAGCTCGCTGCTATACTCAGATTCACTTCCATCCAAAACTTCTTCCCAAATCCTGTAATCTGCAATAGACAAACCCTCATCCGGATACCCGAAAAAGACATCCTCCCCTTGCATGCGGATAGCAGCAGCTGGGTACATAAAAACCAAAAAATTCAGCATAATGACAAGCGAAACGGAGCTCACCAATGCTAGGAAAATGTTGTTGATATGGGGGACCATAGGAACTACTTGAGAAATCAATAATGAATGTTTTGCACATCAGAACACCAATACAAAAAACACACACTCTGAGGCTTGTTTTGGAATTTTATCTTTGTTTGGGAATTTTATCTATATAATCACACTCCCTATAAATGGTCTAAAATCTACTTGTCACTGAATTGCAACACCGATCAAACGAAACGAGGTGGAGATCATTTACTTCGTGGTTTTGCGAACTGACCCTTTTTTCACGCTTTTTACGCCAAAGAATGATTTGACAGCTTTCACCGTAGTAACCTCAACATTTTCTTTGCCCTTGCTTTTGCTTGGAGAGGCAGCAGACACCCCACCCCAACTGACCGCCCACAAACAATCACTCACACCTGCCGCAGTCCACCCCTTGCCTAATTTCACCGCTTTCCCGGCTAGCCTTTCCGCCAACATCCTTAATGTTTTGACATCATACCTACAAACCGAAAACATTTCGATAAAAGAA
>JACLAD010002154.1_pt1 | contig 19897 bp, 6 predicted proteins | sample 8027901 | NCBI WGS metagenome assembly JACLAD01 (sample SAMN15725071, study PRJNA655200) | protist metagenome | isolation source: fluorescence activated cell sorting (FACS) single amplified genomes of... | place: Spain: Blaines Bay Microbial Observatory, Mediterranean Sea | collected 2016-07-05 | reverse complement strand
CGTTTGTCTCGCGCTACCTCTCGTGTTTACACACACACACAAACGCACCTGTGAATAGCAACTGCGTGAGCGTTACACGGGTCTCCAAAGTCTGGGTTGCTGATTCGTTCTCCCAAGGCCACAAGCACCTCTTCTGCCGTAACCTGAGGACGCCAGACCCCAGGCTGTAACAACGGCAAGTCAACCGTTCCGCTCGGGTACACATTGGGGTGAGTTAAGGGGAAGGGTATGGTGCAACGAGGAGGGCTGTGTGGATAGTCACGAGGAAACTCCACATCGACTGAGAGATGGCGACAAGAGAAAGAGTCAACAGTGTTGTTGTTGTTGTTGTGACTCTGGTTACCACTACTACTACTGCTGCCCTTGTTCGCTATGGTGGTGGTAGTGGTGGTGGTAGTACCCTCGGCAAGAGGTACTTGACAATGCCATGTTAATTTGTTTGTGGTTACCTGCGCCTCAAACCCCTTCGGCCGTACAACTTGCCATTTTTTTGTACTCTTCAGTCAACCGTGCAAACGCAATGTCGTTCGTGGGCGCAGCCATGACTTTCTCTTTTTGCCTTTGTGTTTTTTTTTTTTGCTTCTTCTTCTTCTTCTTCTTCTTCTTCTTCTTCTTCTTCTTCTAATTTTTTCAATAAAAAAAAACAAAAAGGCCCCGAAAAGATAAAGAGTGGGGGGGAGAGAGCAGAAGGGAGGGTAGGCGGGACGCAATGATTAAGGTCATGAAATGGCAAACAAAATTCGTTTACGGGTAGTACATGAAGTAGCGAGACAGAGTGACTGCTACCGGACTCTGCTATCAAAATATCAAGGTAAGGGTAATGGTTTTCCCTTACACATAGTGCGTGCCTGCCACGTGCCCTCGCTGTCACATAACGGTCACGCCGAAGGGAGACAGGCACTAAAAATTCATGTGACAAACAGAGAGTAGTCTGATTTCGGCAAGTCTGAACCAACTCTCTCTCTACTACTTACTACACTTCTGAGAGAAGAGTACTAAGATCATTGTTGATTTGTATTTTATAAAACTTGTATTGGTTTTTTCCTCATTTTCTTCCCTTTTCTGTGAAACCTGGACGGAGACCAGCTGTGGCTAAAATGTACTCAGGCACTCCAACACTTGCACTCCACTCACTCCACTCTCTTTTCTCTGCATTTTTGAACGAATGCGCTGCTTATTTTATTAGTATCTCGTGCGCATGATTTGATTACTGGAGGACACAGGCAGATGCACCTACGCTCGCTCTGTCAAGGTATATTTACACAACACTGACTCACACATTTGAGCACAAAAATTACTCAAGGATGGATACCATAAGCAAGATGCTCGTAGATCCTTGACCTTGGGAAAATTGAAAGGTTGGGTCAAATGTTGGATTGCTCTCTCCTTCGTTCACCTTTCATCACACGCTCCCGTCGCCCACTTTCTCTTTTTCTTTTTTTTTGGTTTTCCCCAGTGAGGCATCTCACATCACGATGACATCTTCGTCGTCTTCGTTGGCGTCGTCACAAAAATTGTGGCTTGTGCAGCTGGGACCTTGTCCTGATCCAAAAGGACGTATATTCCTTTTTGCACATGCGGGTGCCAGTGGCCCACAGGTCTACGCTGGCTGGGCAGGCGCCATGTCACAAGCGGGTTTTGAGCCCTGGGCGATAGAATTGCCTGGACGCGGGGCGGCGCGACTTGATGAATCCCCCATCTCAGACATGAATGTAGCCGTACAAGCAATAACCAATGCCCTTGTGCCCCATCTTGACTTGCCGTATGCCCTTTTTGGACACAGCCTGGGCGCTCTACTGGCTGCTGAAGTGGCCCAATGCGCAGCTGAGCGAGGCCTACCATCACCACTCACTCTTCTAGCTTCGGCTTGCCCCGCGCCCCACTGTATGCACTTGCCTCCACCACTCGAATCATCGTCGCACTCCTCGTCATCCTCTGATGACAAGCCAGGTCTTAAAGAAGAAGAAGAGAGGAAGGAGGAGGAGGAGGAGGAGGAGGAGGAGGATAGGGGAAAAGGTTCGATCTCATCACCGCCACCGCCTCTGCTGTTACATGCCATAGATGGAGATGCCGCCTTTCTCACGGCCATTTCCAAGCGCTGGGGCTATGTACCGAGTGAATTTTTGGCTGATCCTTCAGCCGTGAGCTTCCTCTTGCCGGCATTGCGTGCCGATATTTGCATGTTTGAGCGCTACACCCGCCGCACACTGGGTCCCTTTGATTTCCCTTTGACATCCCTTGGTGGAAAAAGCGACACATCGGTGACTGACTCAGAACTACGGGCATGGGCTGCACTGTCATCAAAAATAGTAACTGCTGCTGGGCGTATTGGTCATAGTAGTAGTAACAAGGCCTCTCCTGCTACGCCTGCTGCTCCCTTTCGCCTGCAAATGTTCGAAGGTGGTCACTTTTACCTGATGGAAGACGAATGCTCGTGTTCTGGTGTTCTTGCCTGCGTGACAGATAGCCTGTCTGCCGCCATGAACGCACTTGCACCTGCCATCATCTGTGGACCTACGGAAGTGCTGACCTGCCCGGCCATGCAACTTTGCGTCCATGAGCTGTTTTTTGCCCAAGCTGAACGCACACCCGATGCACTGGCAGTTGTGGGTCTCGAACGCGAATTGACATACACAGCCTTGGTTGCTGAAGTGGTGATGTTGGCACGCGAGCTGCAAATGCGCGGTCTTGAGCGCGAAGAACGTGTTGGCATTTACTTGCCTCACCACGAGGACTATATCGTAGCTAATCTAGCTGTCTTTGCAGCAGGCGGAGCCATTTTTTTACTCGAGACAAATTATACTACAAACTTGTTGGGCGAGCTCATTGAGACGGGGGGTATTCGCACTGTGCTTACAACAGCCGCCATGCGCCAAAAACTGCCCGCTGCGCACCGTGAGAAGGCATATCTCCTGGGTAGTGGCTGGTTTGAGGCGCTGAGAATTAAGGATGCTACTGAAGCCACGTCAAAGTCGACTGCAGCAGAGTCCCCCATCGTCCGCCTGCCTCCGCTACGCGACCCTGGCGTCAATCCGCAGAGTCAGGCCTACATTACCATGACTAGTGGTAGCACTGGTAAGCCAAAAGCCATCCTCAACAATCACGCGGCGGCCGTATTGTGTTTTGAGGCTCGTCAGCGTGTCTGGCCCTATGCGCCAGGGGAGCGCGAGGGTCTCAATGTGTTTTTTGCCTGGGAATGCCTCCGAGCTGTCATCTACGGCGCTACGGCGGTGGTAATACCGGACGATATCATCTTCGACCCGCCTCGCCTGCTGCGCTTTGTGCGCGAACGTGCCATCACGCGCCTCATGATTACACCCTCGCTTATGCAGGCTTTACTTGACTTTCCAGGCCTTGATCACAAGGCTCTCATGGCGCATATGCGCCTCTGGTTCCTGGAGGGTGAGGTCGTACCCATGCGTGTAGTACACGATTTTTGCGCGCGAGCCAGCCCTGGCGTGGCGCTGGTTAATGCCTACAGCACTTGGGAAAGTGTAGATGTATCTTACGCTGACTTGACCGACCCGAAAACACGTGTGCGCAATACTGTAAGCAAATTTGCGCCATGCGGTACGGCCATGCCGGGCGTACAAATCTACGTAGTGGACGAGGCACAGCAAATTGTGAAGCGAGGCCTACCGGGGGAGGTCTTTATTGGCAGCCCGGGTGTAGCAACGGCCTATCTTGGGGATCCAGCCAAAACGCGTGCTCGCTTCTTGCCCAACCCTTTTGGTCCGCAGCTGGCAACGCTTTTGCAGTCGCCTCCCCACCACCATGGAAGAGACACTGTGGTGGGTGATCCTGCCTCACATGCCGCCCGCGTGTATCGCACAGGTGACCGTGGTGTGGTGCGCGACGATGGGCAGCTACTACTTCTCGGTCGCATTGACAGCACGGTCAAGATTCGCGGCTTTAAGGTATCGCTGCTCATGGTGGAGCACACGCTGGCCGAGGTTGATGGTGTTGGCCCGCACGCCGTTGAGCCGCAACGTGACGAGGTCACGGGCCAGCCCAAGTCGCTGGCCGCCTACATTTGCGGCGAGGGCGCTGCAATGCCCAACCGCGATGTTCTTGTTCGTGCGTTGGAGCACTGTCGCGCCCGGCTACCTGAATATGCCGTACCAACCTACTTTGTGCCCTTGGATAAATTGCCAATGAAAGGCGGCGAAAGTCGCAAACTAGACCGCCAGCGTCTGCCTACGCCGGCACCAGAGCATCGGCTAGCTGGTGCTGGTGGTGGCATTTCCGAGAGTGGAGAAAGCGCCCATGCGACCTTCGGCGACCCTGTTGCGGATGCACTCGTCAGTAGTAGTAGTAACGGTGGCCGCAGCGGCGGCAGTGACGGCTCAAATACCTCCTCGGAGCTCGAGCTTGTGCTCTCAGCAACCATGGCGCGCGTGCTCAACAAACCGCATGTCAGGCCAAAGGACAATTTTTTCGAGGTCGGCGGCCACTCTTTGGCGGCAGCCAGTTTTGTGGGCGAGCTCTCCCAGTTAGGGATTAACCTCGTCATTATGGACCTCTACCAGTGCCCAACAGTGGCTTCTCTTGTCCGTTTCTTGTCCTCGTCCTTGAACTCTCCCGTTTCCAAATCATCTTCATCTGATTCCTTGATGGCTGCTGCAAACAGACCTCGCCGTGCTCCTACTGGCCGTGTGGCGGTGGTTGGTATGGCTGGTCGCTTTCCAGGCTCGCGCAGCGTGCCAGCCTTTTGGGACGTGTTGCGCACCGGTACCGATGCAGTGCGTCGCATTACACCTGGTGAGTTAAAGGCGTGTGGTGTGGGGGAGGACATTACCTCGCAACCAGGTTTTGTGCCGGTTGCATACGCTGTGGATCGACCCGATGAGTTTGATGCCGCGTTTTTCGGCATTGGGGCGCGCGAGGCCACCGTCATGGATCCTCAACACCGTCAGTTTCTCGAAGTGGCATGGGAGGCCTTTGAGACGGCAGGAATTGCGCCTCGCACGGGCACTCCACTTCGGACGGGTGTCTTTGCCTCTTGTGGCATTGACGGCTACATGCACCATCACCTAAACGGGGAACCGCTCAAGGACCCGCTTGACCCCGGTGCCATTTTTATGGGCGAAGTGGGCTCTGAAAAGGACTATATTGCCACACGTGTATCCTATGCTCTTGATCTCATGGGCCCCTCCGTCAACGTACAGTCGGCCTGCTCTAGCGGCCTTGTGGCCTGCGCACAGGCCGTCCAGTCACTACTGGCCGGCGAGTGTGATGCAGCATTGGCCGGTGCATCTTCTGTGTCTTTTCCAAATACGGGCATTATACATGCCGAAGGTCTGGTCAACAGTGCAGATGGCCGTGTGTGCCCGCTGGATGCGGCAGCTAGCGGTACGGTCTTTGGCGATTCGGTGGGCGCAGTCGTACTCAAACGCCTGGAGGACGCTGAGGCCGATGGTGACTTTATCTGGGGTGTCATTTCGGGCGCCGCAATTAACAATGATGGTCGGCAAAAGGCGGGTTACGCTGCACCAAGTGCACGCGCGCAGGCCCTTGTCGTGCAAACAGCACAGTCTATGGCCGACGTGTCGCCTGCCGATGTGAGCTACGTAGAATGTCATGCAACAGCTACCCTTATTGGCGATGGCATTGAAGTGGCTGGCCTTCGTGCAGCTTTTGCAAATAACCAAAGGACTAGCAGCACCGGCAGCGGCGGCCAAACAGCCGGTGTTGCTGACAGAGGTATAAACGGTGGCAACGACGCAACAACAACATCAACAACAACAACATCATCAACAACAGCTAAAACTGCGTCTCCAGAAATGCCTGCTAAGACATGTGCACTCGGATCAGTCAAGGGCAACATTGGCCACGCCAACTGCGCCGCTGGTATAACAGGCCTCATTAAGACACTATTATGTCTCAAGCATCGCACGCTTGTGCCTACAGCTCACTTTTCAAAACCTAGTCCAAAACTCAACCTCAATGGCACGCCTTTTTACATCCACAAGGGCCTGGGTGCGTGGTCTCTAAACGATACACAAGAGCGCCGTATTGCCGGCGTAAGTTCCTTTGGCATCGGAGGCACAAACTGCCATCTAGTAGTCGAGGAGCACACGACTAAGCCACGCGATCAACCATCTCCTGAGCTGGAAGTGGCGCCGCTGTCGAAGCCGTGGCCCGCATCCTATATTCTGCCCGTATCAGGTGCGTCACCCGGTGCTCTCCGTCGCAATGCAAAAAAGTTGGCGGAGTATTTTACGGCGGCGGCGGCAGAGGCGGCAGATGTGGAGGAGCTAATGAATGTGAATAACAACAACAACACACAAGAAGCCGCGGTATCATCATCGGTGCCTTCACTAGTGAAAACACTTCAGCGCGGACGTGAGCACTTGACTCACCGTGCTGTGGCTATAGTGACACTGGAAGGAAAAGGCGCCCGAGTTGATGATAACAAAGCTGCTGCTGAAGCGGTCGAAGCCCTCTGTCTGCGCCTCACTGACGAGAAGACTGAGGATGAGACTGAGGCTGATTTGTCGGCGGCGATTGCAAATGGCCGCACTGTATTTGTCTTTCCCGGACAAGGGTCGCAATACCCAGCCATGGGTCGCGACCTCTACCGCACACGCGCACTGTTCCGAACCACCTTTGATGAGTGTGCGCGCTTATTTGCTTCACAGTCTGGAGGTCCCGATCTAGTGAGTGCTCTCTACGGCGATGAGGGCGACTCGACAACAGCAATGGCGACGGCGCTTGATCGACCCACGGTTGTACAGCCAGCTATTTTTGCCGTCGAATACGCCATGGCCCAGCTATTGCTTGCGGCTGGTGTACGCCCAATTGCCGTAGCTGGCCACTCTATTGGTGAGTTTGTGGCTGCTACTGTCGCCGGAGTGCTTACGCTGCAACAGGCTGTACGACTGGTAGCTTTGCGCGCACGTCTTACTGAAAGCGCTACTGCGCCTGGTGCCATGCTCTCGGTGCGAATGCCCGAGTCCGAAGCGCGCGATTTCGTAGCTCAAGAAGCGACAGCCTTAGGGGATGACGGTGAGTGCCTTGTGCTGGCAGCTGTCAACTCACCAATCCATTGCGTGCTCTCGGGCACACCTAAAGCTATTGAGAGCGCGTCCAAGGCCCTGGAGGCACAAAACATTCGTGTCTCGAGACTTCACGTTACTAGCGGGTTCCATTCGCCGCTCATGGCCAAAGCGGCCGCCGCACTCACGGACTGCGTCAAGGCAATGATGTCAGAGGAAAAAGGGGCTGCTGCTGCTGATGTCTATGAAGGCGATGGCAGCCGTAGCACCCAGGGAATGGCTGTGCGCACAGGTTCCAGTGGTGCAGATACTACGCTCATGCGTATGCCGCGTATTCCGCTGGCCTCAAATGTGACTGGTGCGTGGTTTACTGAAGACTGCTTGGAGGCTGACTATTGGGCTCGACACATGACCGGCACGGTCAACTGGGTAGACAATACCCGTGCGTTGCTACGCTGGAACCCCGAGGTATTTTTGGAGGTAGGGCCCGGTACGACACTAAGCACTCTAATTTCACGAACGCTCTCAATGGAGTCGGAGGAGTCGGGCATCATTACCAAGCCCAAGACTCAACCCACCATGCGGCACCCTTCGGCCGAAGAAGCCCACGACGGTGCGGTCCTTGACGCTGCTGTAGCCTCGTTTTGGGAAGCTGGTGTCGATATTGACTGGCATGCCTGGTCTGTGGCCTGTAATGGCGAAGATTCTTCTGCGGCCACTGCGGCTGTAACAAATGCACCCTGGGCCCCAACATATGCTTGGGAGCCCACCTCTTTTTGGCGCAACCCAGCCGCCTCCATATATGTCACGCCATTAGAAAATGAGAGCGGCCGCAGTAGTAGCGGTAGTAGTGCTGATACTGCTGCTGGCGGCGCCGATGTAGCGACAGATATTGACGCCGCTTTTGAGAATAACCATCATGGTGCAGTTGGTGGTGGTGCCATTACTAATGATGGTGGCAACGTGATAGATGAGGACCCCATCATTGTCGATTTTGGACCCTTGGAACCTCTCGCCACCGCGGGCGTGGTAGTGTATTGTTTTCCCTTTGCTGGTGCATCCGCGACTAGCTTTTGCGATTGGGCCATTAGCAAGGCGCGTCCGCCGTGGCTCCGCGTACGCGCCGTCGAGCCATTTGGTCGTGGCCAACGTGCCGACGAGTCTGGGGCAAATGGACTAGATGTGCAAGGCAGCGCAACCGGTGAAGCTGGGCAGCAAGCCGATGCGGCTGAAGTAGCAACTTTATGCGCCGCCATTGTTAGAGATATGCGGAAATGGCCGCATTATACACGCTTTTCTCTATGCGGGCTGTCTATGGGTGCCCTCACGGCCTGCGAATTTATGCTTTGGCTTCAGGATACGGCTGCAGATTTGAGTGACCGCGTTGTACTGATGACGGTTGCGGGCCGCGCACCACCCACCTCGGTACCACCGACGGAGACTGAAGCCGCTGAAAGTACCGAGCTATATTCCCTGGCCGATGGCCAGCAGGTTGCGTCGCCCTCGTGGCAGAGTCACTTTTTACCTCTTTTGCGCGCCGATTTGCGTGCCGACGCTCGTGCCGCTCAGCGTCTACATGCAAGATTTGACGATAAGAGCGACACTACTGCGGCTGCTCTCTCCACTGCTGCTTTCGCTGCCATCATCAACTGCCCACTCTGTGTCATGTGCAGCGTATCGGATCCCGCCTGCACGCTGACAGAGGCGCCTGCGTGGGCCAAGGTGCTGGCACCTGCGCGTCGCGAGCGCGACTTTGCCTTGTATTACTTTCCAGGTGGTCACGAGTTTCTAAAGGAGCGTTCGACTGAAATTTTTGAGCAGTTAAAAGCACGCTTGGCCGGCTTGCGTCCACCAGTCGTGGCAACAAGGCCTGAGCTGACGGCAACCGCCTTACATTCCGTGACTTACGTGCGTGCTCAAGCCACGAGAAGTAAAGAAGACGCCGCTGATACTGACACTGCTGCTGCTAGTGGTATCGTCTTGGCAGCAGGCACAAGAAAGAACAGCGCTGCAGTGGTGCCTGAACTTGGTCCCGTTGTCATACTGTCTTCCGGTGCCAATGCTTGCGTCCTTGCACCGGAGCACTTTGTGCACATGAGCAAAGCTGGTGCCGCTTTGGTGGTACGACAAGGTGCAGATAGCAGTGCTATTGACGTCCACAGTTTCTCGACCATGGACGCAGCTCGCGCGTCAGAGATAGAGGCTTGCTGGGCGCTTGTGTGTGTGGCACAGCAGCTAGTGGCAGCTGGTACTACGGGCCGCATAGTGCTGGTGCTCGAAAATGAAGATACGGCTGGCATGCTTGTGGGTGCTTCGCGTGCGGCCGCACTTGAGTATCCTGATGTGGTGGTACAGCGTGTTTATCTTGACATCGGCCACCCTGATGCAAAGCAAAGCGAAGAAGTGGCACAATTGCAATTGCAGCGCGCTGTACTTGCTTGTGCAACGCATGCTGACGAAACAGACCTATGGCTACGTGGAAGCGGCAGCGTCTTTACGCAACGCCTGCAGCCTGTGGCGCCCAGTTTGATGGTTCCGCGAACACACCCCGTATTGCAGCTGAAAGAGCACGACCATGTGCTTGTAACGGGTGGTACGGGAGGCGTGGGAACCGCTGTAATTGAATGGTTGCTCGGTGCGCAAAAAATGGCACCGGCTCGTGTTATAGCTGTGTGCAGACGCGCTGATAGCGCGCCTGCAAGAGCCCTAGCGCAGCGCGGTGTCCGCGTTGTTGCTGCCGACTGTGCTGTGCCTGGAGCTCTACACGCTTCCTCCGAGCTAAAAGAACTGCGTCGTGTACGTTTTGTCTTTCACTTGGCGGGAGTGCTACGTGACAGCACCTTGCCAGGGCTGACGCGTGATTCACTTGTTCAAGTTGTCGCACCAAAAGCAGGTGGGCTTGACTCTTTGCAGTCTCTGGCACTTGCGTCTACCTGGGGCACCGAGCTCATTGTGGCATTTAGCTCAACCAGCAGCTTGTTTGGGTACCTCGGGCAGGCCAACTACGCCGCAGCCAACGGTGTACTAGACGCTGCCGCGAGGGCGTCGTCTTGTAGTGGCGGTAACAGCGTGCCCGTGGTGACCATCAACTGGGGCCCATGGGGCGATGCTGGCATGGCAGCCATTGGGACGCGCGCCCATGCCCAGGCTTTGCGTGACGGTGACACACCTCTTGCCACAACAACAGCCCTCGACGCCCTTGCAAGTGTCATGTATGCAACTAGTGTCCATGGAGATGGTTATCATGACAACAACGCACAGTACGCCGTTTGTGACGTCAACTGGGATCGCTCGCCCTGGGCTTACTTACCCATTATTTCCGACGTACGGCGTGCACAGACGCAAGCACTGCTGGCAACTTCAGGCGCCGCCCTGGTGGCAACATCATGGTCCACGACGAGTTTATCGTCCGCGGTGTCGTCTTCGTCTTCTACGACGGCAGCAGCAGCGGCAACAGATAGGAAAGGAGGTTCTTCTACTACCGCTACAAGTGGCACCGCCGCCACCTCTTCTGTATCACATTCTGGTGATAAAAAGAGCACCTCCTCACCAGTTGAGCGCTTTCTTCGCGAAAATGTTCCGCGCTGGGCGCCACGGGAAACCCCCATGGCTGTAGGCATGGACTCGCTTGACCTGGTGCAAATGCGTAACGCCTTTGTGCGCGAATTTGGCGCAAAAAAGGTTCCGCTCTCGTTGTTTAGCGCGCCGCGCCAAACGCTTGGACGGCTTGCCACCCAGCTCGAGATTATTGTGCAACAACAACAATGACCATGATATCAACTACCACTACTACTGCTATTACTACTATTACTATTATTACTACTACTACTACTGCTACTACACCAACAACAACAAGAAGAAGAACAATAGTAATGACAGTAGCAGTAGCAGCAGCAAAATGAGGGTTTATGATTTGTGGTGCGCTTTATATTTTATTTGTATATATAGTATTGAGATATGTTCACACCTGTGTTGCGTTCTTAGGTTTAGGATATACAGGTAGATATATAAAAAAATAGTGCCGGAGGGGGGGGGGTTGTTATATGATGACCTTATATATCTAACTATACAATACACGTCAACACCAAACAAAAAGAAAAAATCCTTTTTTCATTCTGATAATTACTTTTTTTTTTGTGCCCGACCCCGTTAGTTATTGTAATGGCTGTGTATGCGCGAACCGCTATCATACTACCGTTACGTAACTACCTATGAGAAGAATGAGCCTCTCTCGGGCTTTTGTTTCGTCCCCCTTGCCCCTTGCCCTTCTTGCCTTCTCGACTCTTTTCTTCTTAAGACCTTTTCTTTATTACGTACGACGTACGTATGAAATATTCCCAAACTTACGGACATAATGTAATGACTTGAGAGAATGGGGTTTCCACACCTTCCCCCTACCCCCCTTCTCCCTTTCTTCCCAAGTTCCATTTAACCCCATTACAGCACTAAAGTGGAAAACAGAAGTAACACGCGGTGGAAAAATCTGGGTAGGTAGGCATCACGCAAGTTTATAAGTTGCGATGATTATCTGCATAGGTCCAATTTGCATACCCCTTTGGGGGCTCATGCCCTTTCTCTTGATGCTTGGGCGCAAAGCTCTTGCATGGATAACGGGCAAACCGGACGTTAAAGGCGGGGAGGAGGGTGAAAACGAAGCAGGTTGGACGCGCCTTGCATCGACGCTACCCTCCTCCATTTCTGGCGGAAAAGACGGCGGCGACGGCGACGGCGTGGCATGTGTCCTGGCTGATGCCATTTCAACACACGCACAACAAGCTAAATCCACCACCATCTCTTCTTCTGCTGCAGCCGTTGTCTCGCCGCCGCCGCCGTCGTCATCTTTATTACGCAAGCGTGGTGCAACGGCTGGTCTTATTGAAATTGAGAAAATTGATGAGTGGGAGGAACTTGTTGAGTCGGCTAGTCCAGAGTCGCCGCTGTACACACAGTTTAGCGCATCGTGGTGCCAACCGTGCAAGAAGTTGCGGCCTGTCTTCGAGGCCTTGGCAAAGGAATGCAATGGCACGTTTGTCTACTTTGATACGGAACGCGATGCTGACATGAGGGACGCAGCAGTCGAGGCGGGAATCGCCACACTACCCACTTTTCAGCGACACGTGGCTGGACTGCGGACGGGTGAGCTGACAATGTGCAATGACGAAAAACTCAAGAACTTTGTGGGTATGTGAGTGATCGGGGCAGGGGCAGGGGCAAGGGGCAAGGGCCAGGCCAGTTAAGACAGTTGGTGTATGTCCATTTCGGTGAGTTTTGTACGGCACAGTGAAGAAAAGAACAACGCTACTCCCACCGTACATTACATCTACGCTGTGCTACGTTGCGCAAATTAAATACGTTTTTTTTTTTGTTTTGATGTTTTTTTTTAATTGGGTCTTGTACCAGATCTGTACCCTTTGTACAACCACAGACTTTATTAGAATGACAATATATATATGTGTGTGTGTATGTGTGTGTGTGTGTACCATTTTACTCGCCCTACGCTACGTTCTACACAACTGTGCTCCCAGAGTCGGCTTGGCTTGCACCATGTCTATCTTTGTCTTCTGCTGCATCTACTGCTACTGCTTTCGTAAACGTCGCACCAGTACTAGCACCAGCACCAGCACCAGCACTAGCACCAGAAGCCTCAAACGCCTCGATTCGCTGCTTGAGCTCAAGATTCTCGGCGCGCAGGGTCTCCAGCTGGGCCGCGATGGCCTCTCTTTCACCGTAGTGGTCCTGGAGCGAATATTTAGCATTATTCATGCGCTGTTCAGCCACTTTTGCCTGCGACTTGAGTTCCTTGCACTCGCGTCGCACCTGCTGCAGGGTTTGCCACATTTTACTGGCCTGCTCGGCGCTCAACCCCTTGCCAGGCGCCATTGGCGGCCGACCACCTTCCACACTGCTCTCTGCCTCGCCTTCCGCCTCTGCTTTGAGCGCCAAAAACTCCTTTTGTAGCTGGGCCAGGAGTGTATCTGTTATGGGGAGCGCCATGGCGTCGGCAAGTAGCTGGGTCTGGTCGGCTGCCACGACGGCACGGCCGCCTGCCTGAATGTGTCGCAGAATTTGCTCAACACCTTCGCACTTGAGAAGCTCGTCGGCCAGGTGCTCCAGTAGACAAAGGGCCACACGAAAGACGGCCACAGGCCCGTCCAAGAGCACAAAATCAAAGACGCGCAGGGCGAATGAAACAGGGAATGAGGCAGAGTAGAGACAGAGAAACCAAGGAGCGGCATAGAGCAACGGCTCCACCTCGTGCTTTTCAAAGTGTGCATAGAGCTCGGGCAGTGTGTCATGCAATAAGCGGGATAGCTGGTATAGCTCGCACTTAAGAGCGAGCATGTTAGGTAGATATTGCTCGCGCAAAGACGTGCCCTGGAGTGCGCACCATAGCACGTCAAAAGCTGCCGCCTCCTCTGGCACGCACATGAGCACAAGTCCTCCCACAAAGGCCAGGCCCTGGCAGTAGCCAAGCTCAGTGTCGGCACAGCTGTAGGCACAAAGTAGTCGAAATAGTGAGCGCTGACCATCGCCGTCAGCCTTGGCAAAGAGCTCATGCTCTGGAAAAGTACGATCGACATCGATTCGTGCGGCGTGATAGTAAATACAGGGCTGAAGCAATAGCTCAGCATAGCCCGTGTCCGCACGCGACACATTACGACGCGCCGCGAGGGCGCTCCAAACACGCCCGCGCTGTAATGCGCTCACACCCATGCGCACAGCGGAGCGTACTTCAGCGGCAGGCCAGGCCCGTGGACTTGGCACATCTAAATTTAAGAGCGCCTCCCATGCCTCCTCAGCGCGACGAGTCTTTTGTAGCGAGCTATGACTTGCAGCACGCGCGCGTAACACGCTAAACGACACTTCATCTGTGCCACCTGACGACAAAGTAGCACGACGTGCTTCGCGCCGCGCAAGCATGGCACGCCGTAACACAGCATCAGGGGCCATCTGTGAATCATCTGATGCCGATGTTGCTCCGCCCATCGCTGACGAAGTCCCGCTACTGGTGCGGGCAGAGTTGACCTTGTTAAAGAGCCGCTCTCGCCAACCGCGCACCGTTGCCTTGGCCGTAGAAGCCACCGGAGTTGTACTTGCTGAGGCACCTCCCTCTGCCACACCACTTGACGGAGGAACACTTGCAATGGATACAGACTTAGAAGAAGAGCGTGAAAGAGCGTTTTCGCCCTCGGAACTCACAGATTGACTGCGCGACGCGGAGCGCACAACACTGGCTGCACGATCAACAAACGATGTTAGTGTGTCAGTTTTAGCCAATGTTACTTTTCGGCCACCTAAAGTACCGCCGCTGCCGCTGCCGCTGCCACTACCATTGCCACGCTCCCTCCACAAGGTCTCCATCGAGGCGGCCAAGTTGCGCCGGAGACGGCTACCCACTCCCGCTCCAAGAGTCTGCGCTCGATCACGGCCCCCGCCACCGCTTTCTCCTCCGTGTCTTGCCTGGGCTGTGCTGTTGCTGCTGGTAGTATTACTATTACTGGTGCCGACATTGCCGACCGCGGTCCCGCTCTTATCTGCCGAAAGTAAGACCGAAGCCGTTTCGCAAAGATATTCCTTCACCAACTTTAACATGAGTTGATTTTCCTCTTCGAGCGTCATATCATCGGGTAATTGAGATTTAGCGACCAGAAAATTCTGGCGAAGTTTGGCCTGGTCCTCCTCAGACAGCGTCCGCATTTCACCCTGGAGCACAATGCTGCTACTACGAGGCGAGCAGCCACTTAGACGGCCCTCAAGATCAACAAGTCGCTTTTCCATCCGTGCAACCGCTGTTGCCATTAGTGGCTCTGGTAAAAGTCGCATCACAGAATCGGCTAGTCCTGGATATTCGCAAGTGAAAATGTGACAAAACGTGGCGCCTGTGGCAACAGTACCTGGTCGCGATAGCACGAGCGCAAAACAGCTGATAGTGCCCGCTTCTGCCCCGCTTCCGGCCTCGGTCTTTTTACGGGCTACTGTCACGTTTTCTGTTGCAGTGTACAAGAGTGCATTGCGACTGTAGCGCCGCAGGATAGCGCGCGTGTCTGCATCTAGTAGAGATACGCCCGCGGTATCTGCTGCTGCCACTAAGAGCCGCTTAGTAGCAGAAGGCAAAGGTCCATACAGCTGCATTGCTGCCCGTGTCACGCCACGGAGCTCGCCCACGCTGTCGAATACCACCTCACAATAACCCTTATAGCGAAAACAAACTTCACGCACTCCTGCCCCACCCTCTATTTCTGCCTCTGCGGCTTCTTCTGTTGCGACAGCTGCTTTGCTTTGTTTGTCGCCAAACTCTTTCTTCTCGATTCCAAGTCTAGCCGCAACAACGTCATCGCCACACCTGCCACCACCACCTAAGACCTCGTCGTCATGAGTGGTCAGGGGCGGCTCTCGGCCTGGAGTGGGCGGTTCTACACGCAGCGGCGAGCATCCCACGCCCTTTCGCGGCACAGCAGGTGAGTTTCCGCCACCATTGTTGCCGCCGCTACTGCTATTTTTTTTAAACTCGGTGCAGACACCAAACGCCCGTGCTAGCCCCTCCACCACACGTAGACAGGCCATTTGGGAGCCGCAGGAAAAGACGTCGCAAGATATTGCTCCTGTCCGAGTCTGCGAGCGGCGCACGACGACAAAGTAGTCAGGTTTTTCGCTGCCGCGGGCGCAAAAGACAACATCCTTGCGCGATGTTGAGACGAGTTCTTCGCCGCCCTCGCTTGACGCGCTCACCACAAGCACGTCATTGACCATGACAATTGATGCCGGCTTGTTAACGGCTAACCTATTGTCATCTGCGCTGCAGAGACGAACAGCCAAGTCTGCTGTACTGGCGCGATTAAGACCACGCACATTCTCGGCCCGCGCCGTCGTTTGCCCCACATATGTAGCAAGCAATGCCACCCCGGGTATCACAACACTGTCTCCGTTTCTAGCACGACGCGGTGTTAATGGTGACGGTGGTGATGTCATGCCAATAAGTCGCACAGCAGCATCACGAATAATGGATTCATCGCCACCGTTACATCCCTCCAACGATAATGTGGTGGAAGTCGCGCCAGCACCAGCTCCAGCTCCAGTATGAGCACCATTGCCAGGAGCAGGAGCACGAGCAGGAGCAGGCGATGCAAACATCTCATTGACCCCATTGACCCCATTTACGTCATTGATACCAGCCTTACGACGACGACTCGATGGTGGCGTCGCGGGCTGCACTGTCAATGTCGGTATCACAAGTGGTATTGTAGTACTACCACCATCATCACCACCACCATCGCCGCCGCCGCCGCTGCCGCCGTCAATTTCGCCATTATTACTACCTAGCTTGGTAGGTAAAGATGCTGTGCGCGAAGGTGTAGACATGGCTTTGCTTTCCATGGTATCAAAAAAAAAAGAAAGAAAAGAACATGCGGAGACCAACCGATGCAGTTAAATACACACGTGTATCAATCACAGTCCTCTCGCATTTTCATAAATAAAACGGGTACGTTGGCGGGTGGAGATAGGATGAAATGGCAGTATTTGTGCATTGTATGCAAATTGTATAATCATCAGGGGTCCGTTAGGGCGTATGGTGAAGGATGCCGCCTCATCCTACTATGTGCTGGTCAGTAAGCAATCAGGGTTAAAAAAAAGTTTCTTACGCGCGCGTGCACATAAAAGCTCCCAGTGTGTAAGTGTGTATGCGCGCATGTGTGTGTGTGTCTGTGTGTGTCTGTGTGTGTCTGTGTGTCTGTGTCTGTGTGTGTCTGTGTCTGTGTGTGGGAGGGCTTTGGTAATTTTTAAATAAACAATTTGTTCTGGGAGACATTTTGACCGACCGCGGTCAGTCGGCGCACAAGTAGGCCCTTTTTTATTTTATTTATATAATTTTATATTTTTATTTTTTATTGGTTTTCTGATTTTCTTCACTTCTCTCTGGCTGGCGTGGTGGGCGTTTCGACTCCAACCCCTCTTTTCTTCTGTAATTCCGTCTTGTTCGTACCAACATGTACTCTCATTTTCCCCCACCTCCTTCACACAAACCAACTGAAAGCGGGCCATGTCCCAAGCAGCTATGATAGTGTCATTGTTATTGCTAGCTGTATGGCTGGGTGCGGACGCCGCTACCACCGCAGGAGGTGCTGCCGCCGCCGGACCGTGGGAAAAGTATATTTACGCCCCTGCTACCCGTACTGTGCTCCCTGTTCGCACATACACGCCGCCTCCGCCTTCGCCACCCCAGCCCTCTTCTGCGTGTGGAAGCCTGGCGGGTACGGTCAATGAGTGGGGCCCCCATGCGGGTAGCCCGCCCGTTCCGCAGATGAATCTGTCGTGCGCGCCCGGCAGCGGTACGATTACAAAGGTTGACTTTGCTGCCTACGGCACTCCGACTGTGATCGACGTTTGCTCCTTTTCCCACAGTAGCAGCTGTGACTCCAAAACGGTCCAGGCATGGGTTGAAAAGGAGTGTTTGGGGCAAGTCGAGCTGTGTGTTGCCGCCGGATACGACCATTCGTGACACGAAATCGCCCTTGGATCAGGCGCTTGGTGACCCCTGTTACGGACATAAGAAGTCACTGGCAGTACGCGTGTCCGGCTGTAGCCCTTTGCCGCCGCCTCCTCCACCACCGCCACCGCCGCCGCCCTCGACCCATATTTTCCCCATTACACTCACAGGTGTGAACGATAGTGTCACGCTGGATTTTGGACGTGAAGTTGGCGGCATTACCACACTGGTATTTGGGGACACGAGTGATGCTGCGCAAACTGTGGGGATGGCCTACTCTGAGAGTACTTATTACATTGAGACCTCGGACCATAGCAACGGCGGCCAGGGTCCCGATGGTACCATCTCGACCGGACCGGTGCACGCAAACACACCCTACACGCCACCGCTGTACCATATGCGTGGCGGTTTTCGCTATCTTCGACTTTTCCTAGAGACGGGCGGTAGCGTTACACTGACAAATGTGACGCTACACTTTACGGCCTCCCCGACCATGGGGGCTACCCCCAATGCCTACGTCAACCATTTTTACTCCAACGACGATTTGGTCAACCGCGTGTGGTATGGCGCTGCCTACACCACACAACTGTGCGCGATTGACCCCTCACATGGTCGCCAGTGGCCGCCACCGGCCTCGGGCTGGAACAACTCTGCCTCGTGCGGCACTGGTCGCTCGGTACTTGTGGACGGTGCCAAGCGTGATCGCATGATCTGGCCCGGTGACATGGGTGTGAGCGTATCTACGCTCTACGCCACTGTAGGCCTGACGTCGCCTTCCCGCGACGCACTGACTACGCTCTTTAACTACCAAGACAAAAAGAGTGGCATGATGCCCTATGTGGGCCCGCCCATTGGCCATGGTGGCAGCGATACTTATCACTTGTGGTCATTAATTGGCGTCGCTAATATCTTCTCGTACACATACAACACGAGTTGGGCGCGCGCGCATCTCAATGACTACGCCCTGGCCGTCAATTTCTCGCTGGCCAAAATTTCAAGCACGAGCCAGGGCCTGATGGTGGTGACAAACGGCGCCGACTGGGCGCGAGCCGGTCAGGGTGGGCAAAATATCGCCGCCAACTGCCTGTTATACCGCGTGCTGGTGCAGGCGGCAGAGATGGTGTCGGCTCTTGGGGAGACAGCACTGGGCAGCTACTACGCCCAGCGTGCCAAGTCTCTGCGTGCAGCCATCAACGCCCCCGGTGTCCTGTGGGACGAAACTAAAGGTGCCTATCGCGACAACCCGAAGAGCACAACGTACCCACAGGACGGCAACTCGGTGGCGGTGTGGTTCAACGTTACTGACCCACCCACGCGTTCGCAAAGCATCTCGGCCTACCTCAACACAAACTGGGGCCCGTATGGTAGCAGCTCGCCCGAATGGCACAATGATATTGGTACGTTTCCGGGCTCGATGGAGGTGCACGCGCACGCTACAGCCGGACAGACCAAGCGCGCGCTTGATTTGGTGCGCCTGCAGTGGGGCTATATGCTCAACAAGACCGAGTCGACGCAAAGTACCTTTTGGGAGGGCTACCACATTGACGGTTCATTTGCCTATCAAGGAATTTACATGAGCAACTCGCACGGCTGGGCCTCGGGCCCTGGTGCTGCCCTTTCCTTCTACGTTGCCGGCATACGCCCCAGTGGTACTCGTGCGGACGGCGCCTACGTAGTCCTGCCTCAGCCCGGAGACTTGCGCACCGTAGACGCCAGTCTCCGCCTCGCTCCCTCCCACCGTGTGCGTGTGCGCTGGACGCGTCGTGCTGAGGCGGCGGTGCAAAAGGGTGGTGCCGAGATTCCCTTTTTTAGCCTAAGTGTGGATACACGCGCAGTCATGGCGGGAGCCGAGGGCCGCATCGGATTGCCGCTGGAAAATCGAGACCCAGCACGCGTACGTATTGTGCACAGTGATACCGGTGATGAGCTATGGCATGGTGGGCGCCTTGGCACCTGGGCCCAAAATGCCGGCCTGGATGCCCAAGTGCACGGCGATCACCTTGTATTTGGACCTTGGCGGGGTCCCCAGGGCGTCCTACGCCTCAGTGCACATGAGTTCTTTTAAATTGCCACGACACGCGTGCGCGAAGGGTTAGTACGATGACTTATACTGGTATAAAAAGCCGTAGATATTTGAAAGCTATTAAAATTTAGTGTAGTTGTGAGCCTTTCCGACCCAATGCTTTCCTGCAATCACGCGTGCACGCGCGCACACACACGCACACGGAAAAGAATACCAATTGAAAACTAAAAAAAAGTAGTGATTATGATTAAAACTTAGTAGTACACTTGACGGTGTTCTTGACACAGGGCACAACAAGGGCAAAAGGTATGCGCAGCGCAGTCCTTGGCCTTGGAGCCTTCAATGGCGTACTTATCGCGAATCTCTCCGCGCACAACGCAACGCGACCAA
>JACLAD010002596.1_pt1 | contig 19900 bp, 19 predicted proteins | sample 8027901 | NCBI WGS metagenome assembly JACLAD01 (sample SAMN15725071, study PRJNA655200) | protist metagenome | isolation source: fluorescence activated cell sorting (FACS) single amplified genomes of... | place: Spain: Blaines Bay Microbial Observatory, Mediterranean Sea | collected 2016-07-05 | reverse complement strand
ACCCTGTTTACGCGCAGGATGATTATAGTATCATGCTTTTTTTCCTGATCTCTGCCCTGCTTTCGCTGGTAACGATTTTTTTGTTTAAAAACCGAAAGCTTCAGTTCGTGCTGGGGCGAGTAAATATCTTATTAAACTTAATTTTACTAGGATTATTTGTCTATTGGTCCCTAATGGTACCTGGAGAGAGTAATATCTCAGAGAAAGGTATTGGGATGCTGATTCCAGTTATTTCTATCGTTTTTTTAGTGCTGGCCAATAAGGCCATCAAAAAGGATGAAGATCTTGTAAAATCTGTGGACCGACTGCGATAAACCTTTCATCTTAGTAGTATTAGTGCGTAAAAACCCGGAGTGAAAACTTCGGGTTTTTTTGTGCAAAAAGGGTTTCGAAAATATCATTTTTGAAACATTTTGTTGTAAATTTTTCTCTGAAAACTGGGCACTGAATACTGTAAACTACTTCTTCCCCAGTTCTATTACTTCAAGATCTTTAATGTCTTTTCCATCTATAGTAAACCGAAGCATGGTTCGCATTTGATGAAAACCCTGCTTTCCCACAGCTCCCGGGTTCATGTGAAGAAGTCCCAGTTTTTTGTCGTTCATTACTTTGAGGATGTGAGAATGGCCGCTGATAAATATTTTGGGAGGATTGCTTCTTATCTTTTCCCGAATGGCCGGGGAGTACTTCCCGGGATAACCTCCAATATGAGTAATCCACACATCTACTTCTTCACACATAAATCTTTGGTGAAGTGGGAATTCCTTGCGTATTTCGGCGCCATCAATGTTCCCAAAAACTGCTTTTAGTGGTTTTACCTCTCTAATTTTATCACTAACGCCAGTAGTGCCTATATCTCCTGCGTGCCATACTTCGTCGGCTTGAGTGGCATAAGATAAGATACGTTCATCTATATAACCGTGGGTGTCGCTAAGCAACAGTATCTTCTTCATCAGTTAATTTTATATGAATATACAAATCTATGACTGGAAAGCCATTTTAGGTTAGTTATTATGGCTTATCTTTGTTTCTTCAATTGTAAAATTAGCCATTTAGCTTGAGATATTTTTTGGAGCTTGCGTACCAGGGAAAGGCTTATCACGGCTGGCAACGGCAACCAAATGCCATTTCGGTGCAGGAGGTGGTTGAAAATAAGCTTTTTATCCTTTTTCAGGAGCAAAAAGAAATCGTAGCAGCGGGAAGGACAGATGCCGGGGTGCATGCAAAACAGCTTTTTGCACACTTTGATGCAGCGGAAGGCCTTAATGAAGATTTTATATTTAAGCTTAATTCCCTCCTTCCAAATGATATTGCGGTGCAAAGTTTGCTGCCTGTTTTATCTGGAGCTCATGCTCGTTTTGACGCGATTAGCCGAAGTTATGAGTATCATGTGATTCAGAAAAAAGATCCTTTTGCTTATGATGCTGCACATCTTGTGAAAAGAAATCTCGACGTGGAGGCTATGAATGCGGCGGCGAAAATACTACTGGAATACACGAACTTCAAATGCTTTTCGCGTTCCAGAACAGATGTCTTTACCTATAACTGTAAAGTAGAGTACGCTTTATGGATCCAGAAGAATGAAAAGCTGATTTTTCACATTAAAGCAGACCGGTTTCTGCGGAATATGGTTCGTGCTATTGTTGGTACCATGCTGGAGATTGGGCTCAAGAAAATGGAAGTGAAAAGAATGCATGATATAATCCAGAGTGAGGATAGGAGCGAGGCAGGTGCATCTGTACCGGCCAAAGGATTGTATTTAACAAAGGTAGATTACCCTAACACAATTTTTATTTAATGGCGGCATCATCGGGAAATGCGTTTGATTTTAAGTTATTCAAAAGACTGCTTGAATACACCAAAGCCTATAAGTGGACATTCTATTTTGTAGGGATTGCGGCTATTTTATTGTCTTTCTTTGCTGTATTGAGGCCATACCTTTTACAGGTAATTATTGACAGCGCCATTGTTCCCGAAGATAGAGAGGAACTTGTTTTTTATGTTGGTTTAATGGCCGGTGCTTTGATCCTGGAAGTGGTTTTCCAGTTCTGCTTTATTTATTTTGCCAATCTTTTGGGGCAGGATGTGATCAGGGATCTAAGGGTAGATCTTTTTGAACACATGCTCCAGTTCAAAATGAAATATTTTGATCAGTCGGCGGTGGGAAGACTGGTAACCAGGGCAGTGAGTGATATTGAAACCATTGCGAGTATCTTCAGCCAGGGGCTTTTTATGATCATTAGTGACCTGCTTAAAATGCTGACTGTTTTAGGTTTTATGTTCTATCAAAGCTGGAGGCTCACTTTGCTTGTGCTCATTATCATGCCATTCATCCTTTACGCTACAAGGGTTTTTCAAAAAAAAATGAAAGCTGCTTTTGAGGTGGTACGTACGGAGGTTGCAAATCTAAATTCCTTTGTTCAGGAGCGTATTACGGGAATGAAAATTGTGCAATTGTTTACTCGCGAAGAAACGGAATACAACAAATTCAAGAATATTAACGACAAACACCGCAAAGGCTGGATTAAGACGGTTTGGTATAACTCGATTTTCTTTCCTATTGCTGAAATGTCCACCTCTATTACCATTGGTCTCATCGTTTGGTACGGAGGTTTACGTGTTATGGCAGGAAGCGAAGCGATCACGCTGGGAGCGATCATTATGTTTATTGAACTTACGCAAATGCTGTTCCGGCCATTGCGACAAATTGCAGATAAATTTAATACGCTTCAAATGGGAATGGTGGCTGCAAACAGGGTTTTTGGCATCCTGGACACCAAAGCTTCTATTGCAGATGAAGGAAAAATAGAGATTGATCATTTGCGTGGAGAGATCGAATTTGATAATGTACGATTTGGATATGTGGAAGGTGAAGATGTGTTGAAAGGGGTTTCCTTTAAGGCGAATATCGGAGAAACTGTGGCTATTGTAGGAGCGACCGGAGCTGGCAAATCCACAGTAATTAATCTTTTGAATCGTTCTTATGAGATCCAGGGAGGAAGAATTCTTGTTGACGGAATTGATGTAAAAGACATTACCCTTAAATCATTGCGTTCTCAAATTGCCATTGTTCTGCAGGATGTTTTTCTTTTTGCCGATACCATTAAGAATAATATTACCCTTAATCATCCTGAGATTTCTAAAGAAGAAGTCGTGCAGGCAGCAAAAGATATTGGCGTGCATAAATTTATAGACACTCTGCCGGGTGGATATGATTATAACGTTAAGGAAAGAGGTGTCATGCTATCTTCAGGACAAAGGCAGTTAATTGCCTTTTTGAGAGCCTATGTAAGCAACCCCAGTATTTTGGTCCTTGATGAAGCAACCTCCTCTGTGGATTCTCATAGTGAACACCTTATCCAGGATGCGACCGATAAAATTACCAAAGGAAGAACTTCCATTGTCATTGCGCACCGCCTTGCCACCATAAAGAAGGCAGACAGGATCCTGGTGATGGATGCCGGTGAGATCGTGGAAACCGGAACGCATCACGAACTACTTCAGAAGGAAAACGGGTACTACAAAAATCTTTATGAAGTGCAATTTATGGAGGAAGAAGCGATCTAGGTGCTACACCAAATCTGCTTTCAGTTTGCTAACGAGCTCATCTCTTCCTTCATACATCACGAATTCGCCGTCTCGTATGTAGGATATTTGCCCGGTTTCCTCGCTGACCACCAGCGCCAGGGCATCTGTTTTCTCGGTAATTCCTACTGCGGCTCTGTGTCTTAGCCCAAAGCGAAGCGGAATTGTACGATCATTTGAAACCGGCAATACTACCCTTGTGGCTGTAATAAAATTATCTTCTATTACAATCGCACCATCGTGCAGGGTACTGTTCTTATAAAATACCGATTCCAGAATAGGCTGATTGATTAAAATTTTCATTTTATCACCGGAATTTTTCACAAAATCCAGGCTAGTATTCCGCTGAATAACAATTAAAGCTCCCGTATTGGTCCTGCCCATATTTTCACAGGCGCTTACAATAGCTTCAATGTCATTAGGCGTTTCAAGATCGTCTTTTATAAGTTTTAAAGTCTGAAGAAATTTTCTCCTCCTGGCGAAATTCGTAGAACCAATCATAAGAAGAAATTTCCTTATCTCCTGCTGAAAAACGACTATAAGAGCGAACATTCCAACCCCAATAAACTCTCCTAAAACGCTGCTTAGCATCTCCATTTGGAGGAACTGCGTAAGTTTTCCCACGAGGTAAATGATCGCGATTCCAATAAATATATTCACCGCTACTGTTCCTTTTACCAGCTTATAAAGATAGTAGAGTAGTGCTGCGATGAGGAGGATATCAACAATGTCGAGGATGCGGAGGTCTAAAAAATCCAATGTGGTCGCTTTTCGGTAAATGTAAAAAATATAAGCTTAGTTCCTAAGCTGCGCTGTCAATTTCACGCATTCCACGGCCTCTTTTACATCATGAACCCGCAGGATATGTGCTCCGTTTAACACTGCTACAGTGTTGAGAACCGTTGTTCCATTGAGGGCTTCATCTGGAGTAGTATTCAGGGTCTTGTAAATGAGAGATTTTCTGGAAATGCCCGAGAGTATAGGCAAATTAAGATTTCTAAATAGCTCCAGTTTGGACAACAGCTCAAAATTCTGGGTTATATTTTTGGAGAATCCAAAACCGGGATCAATAATGAGATCATTTATTCCCATTTTTCGGGCTTCAGCAATTCTTTCTGAAAAGTAAAAGAGAATATCTTTCACTAAATCATCATACTCGTTAAGGTCTTTCATGTTCCTGGGGTTGCCGCGCATGTGCATGAGGATATACGGCACCTGGAGCTCTGCCACGGTTTTGAACATGTTTTCGTCAAGGTTCCCTCCCGAAATGTCATTTATAATTGCTGCTCCGTTTTCCACCGCCTGCCTGGCCACCTCACTCCGGAAGGTGTCAATGGACAAAAGAACATCAGGAAATTCCTTCAGCAGCATTTTTATTACGGGAATTAAACGCTTTAATTCTTCTTCTTCAGAAATATCTACTGCGCCCGGTCTGCTGCTATAGGCTCCCACATCAATAAAATCGGCTCCTTCCTTCAGCATTTTTTCAGCGTGGAGAAGAATGTCTTTTTCAGAATTGTTCCTTCCGCCGTCATAAAAAGAATCTGGCGTTACATTTAATATCCCCATTACTTTGGGTGTCGTAAAATCTACTAAATTGCCTTTGCAGTTGATCGTCATTAAAAAAGCTGGTTATTTGGATGGAAAAATTAACTTTGACAAATCGAATTATTTCAGCGAAATTTACGCAAATTACCCGTTTCTATGAAGGATACTTCTAAACAATACGATGCGGTGGTACACGAAACCCGCAGCTTGTTTATTAATAAAATGAAAGATTACGGCTGTGCCTGGAGAATTCTCAGGCTACCATCCCTAACCGACCAGATTTACATCAAGGCACAGCGCATTCGCGGTCTTCAGGAAAATGAGGTGAGAAAGGTAGATGAAGGGGAAGTGCCGGAATTTATTGGTATTATCAACTATTCGGTAATGGCGCTCATCCAACTGGAAAAAGGGGTGGCAGAACAACCCGATCTTTCAACGGAAGAAGTAAGTGCACTGTACGATCGTGTCGTGAAAGAAACGAAGGAGCTTATGGAGAACAAGAATCACGACTATGGAGAAGCCTGGCGGGATATGCGCGTAAGTTCTCTTACAGATCTTATTTTGCAGAAATTGTTGCGCATCAAACAAATTGAAGACAACCAGGGGAAAACCATCGTAAGCGAAGGAATTGGAGCAAATTATCAGGATATGATCAATTATGCTGTTTTTGCGCTTATTCTTATTGGGGAAGCTGAGAAAACAAAGGCTGAAAATTAAAATTATACAATGAAATTAGCAGTAGGTATCGCCAGATTATTAGTCGGAATCCTTTTTATTTTTTCCGGATTTGTAAAACTCAACGATCCTATTGGTTTCAGTTTTAAACTGGAGGAATATTTCAGTCCGTCTGTTCTTGATCTTGAATTTTTAGCGCCTTTTGCACTGGTCATAGCTATACTGCTGGTAGTTTTTGAACTCGTGCTGGGAATCATGCTGCTTATTGGCTATTTGCCAAAATTTACGACCTGGGCTTTGCTGCTCATGATCCTCTTTTTTACCTTTCTTACCTTCTATTCTGCATACTTCAATAAAGTAACGGATTGTGGTTGCTTTGGTGACGCGATTCCGCTTACGCCATGGCAGTCATTCATCAAGGATGTAATCCTGCTGGTCTTGATCGTGTTCCTGTTCGTTAAGAGAAAATTGATCACGCCGGTTTTTGCAAAAGCATCTCACCGCTGGATTGTTTTCCTGTCTTTTATGTTATGTTTTACTTTTGCCTATTACGTGCTGATGCACTTGCCGTTAATTGATTTTAGAGCTTATAAAGTGGGGAATAACATCACTGAAAAAATGACCATTCCCGAAGGTGCTCCCGAAGCTGTGTATGATTATCACTGGAAGTTCAGGGTGAATGGAGAAGAAAAAATTGTGACTACACAAGGATCCTATCCTCAGGTAACGGGCGAATTCATAGATGTAGAGACAGAGCTGGTTCAGGAAGGTTATGAAGCTCCTATTCATGATTTTTCAATGGAAAAGGACGGGGAGAATTTTACTTCAGAACTTTTACAGGAAGAAAAACTGCTCATGATCGTTGCTTACAGCTTGCGGCGAAGTGAAGATCCCGGGCTTCAGAAAATGAGTGCCGTGGCTAAAGCTGCCGAGGCAGAAGGTTACAGGGTGATTGGCCTGTCGGCTTCCGGGGAAGAATTAAAAGCGGAAGTGAAGGAGAAATACAACCTCGATTTTCCATTTTATTTTAGTGATGAAACTGCTTTAAAGACGATCATCAGGAGCAATCCGGGGATCGTGAAGTTGCACAAAGGTACGATCGTACAAAAGCTGCACTGGAACGATGCAGAACAACTGGAGCTTTAGAAAAGCTACCGGAAATATGCCATTTCAGAAGATCTTGGAATGTTTTCCCTATCCAAAAAGGGCACTTTTCTCCATACTTATCAATATATTTGTAGAGATCCCTTCCGGGAAAAACTTTTTATCAACCAAAGAAATGCAGTGCGGAATGTTCTTCAAAAATGCCGTTCTGTAGTTAAAATCTACCAATATGAGAAAAAACATAGTTGCAGGAAACTGGAAAATGAACAATGATCTTTCAGAAACTGAAGATCTATTGGCACAATTGAAACAGCATTTAGAAGATACTCCCGATGCAAAAGTCATTGTGGCACCTTCTTTTACGAATCTTTACCACGTTTTTCAATCTTTGGCAGATACTCCAATTGAAGTAGCAGCTCAAAACATGCATCAAAGTGAGAATGGTGCCTTTACAGGAGAAGTATCTGGCAAAATGCTTAGCAGCGTTGGTGTAAAACATGTGATTTTAGGGCACAGCGAACGTCGCGCGATCTTCAATGAAACCGATGCTCTTTTAGCCGAAAAAGTAGATGCAGCTTTGAAAAATGACCTGCAGGTGATCTTTTGTTGTGGGGAAGAACTGGAAGAAAGAAAGAACGATAATCATTTTGAGGTAGTCAAAAAGCAGCTTTCTGAAGGGCTTTTTCATATTTCAAAAGAAAACTGGAAGAACGTGGTAATCGCCTATGAGCCGGTTTGGGCTATTGGTACAGGAGAAACCGCTTCTCCCGAGCAGGCGCAGGAAATGCATGCCTTTATTAGAAAAACTATTTCTGAAAAGTTTGGAAGCGAGATTGCCAATGAGGTCTCTATTCTTTACGGCGGAAGCGTAAAACCCGCAAACGCCAAAGAAATATTTGCCAAGGAAGACGTTGACGGCGGACTCATTGGTGGCGCCAGCCTGAAAGCTGAAGATTTCCTGGCGATCGTTCATTCCTTTTAAAAGATAAAAATGGATTACCTTGAATTTAAATTCACCATTGAACCTGTAGAACCTTCTTCCGAAATCCTCATTGCAGAGCTGGGTCTTGCGGGCTTTGAAAGTTTTGTGGAAAATGAGGATGGCGTGACGGCGTATATTCCAAAGGAAGAATTTGAGGAAGAAGCGCTTTCGGGAGTGCATATTCTGCAGTCCGATGAATTTGAGATTTCCTACACTTCCAAAGAGATCGAGCAGGTGAACTGGAACGAAGAATGGGAGAAGAATTTCCATCCTATTCTGGTGGAAGATATTTGCAGTGTAAGAGCTCCTTTCCATCCCGAAGTGGATGTGAAATATGATATTGTCATTGAGCCAAAAATGTCATTTGGCACGGGGCATCACGCCACAACCCACATGATGATCCAGTTTCTTCTGAAAAACGATTTTGAGGGAAAAGAAGTTTTAGACATGGGTTGCGGCACAGGAGTCCTGGCCATTATGGCTGAAAAACGAGGAGCCAAAGCTGTAGAAGCCATAGACATAGACAACTGGTGCTACCTCAATACCCTGGAAAATGTGGAGCGCAATGATTGTCAAAATATTTCGGTCTTTGAGGGTACGGCAGATTTACTGGGAGAGAAACAATACGACACCATTATCGCCAATATTAACCGGAATATCCTGCTGCAGGATATGACAACTTACAGCAAATGCCTTAAAAAGGGCGGAGAACTGTACCTCAGCGGATTCTACGAAGCAGATATTCCGGTGATAAAAGAGGAATGTGAAAAGCAGGGACTTCAATACAACGACCGGCTGGAGCGGGACGAATGGGTAGCCCTTAGGTTCTTAAAAATGTAATTTTCAAGGATTTTTCTTATATTTAGACGCTATTGAAAAACGAGAGATTATGAGCACGAAGGAAGAAGTTTTAGAAGAAGTACAGGTCCAGACGAAAGAAGATAAACTGCATGAGATCATCCTATACAACGATGATTACAATACTTTTGATCATGTAATAAACACGTTGATCGCGGTTTGCGAGCACACGCCCGAGCAGGCAGAGCAATGTTCGCTGCTGGTGCACTACAAAGGCAAATGTGCGGTCAAAACCGGAACTTATAAGGAACTGGAACCGCGTTGCAGTAAGTTATTAGATGCCGATTTAAGTGCCGAGATTATTTAAACGAAATTTTCCCGGAGAAGAAAACAAAACCTGCAGTTTCGCTGCAGGTTTTTTGTTTCAGAAAATGATCTCAAAATGTCATTTTTGGATCTTACCGGAAAAGATTTCTCTGTGGCTCTGTTGCTCTTAAACCGTCGCCTGAAAGAATATAAAAAAGATCACCATTACGATAAGAATGGAAATAAGAATAGGCTTGATCCAGCTCTTTTTCCGGAATTCTGTATCTCTGCCAATGTATTTGTTCCAGAAATACTCGTTAAGAATGGCAGCGCCAATCACGTTGGCTACAAAAGTATAGCTGGTATCAATGGTGAAGAGCTGTAAAGCCGCCGCGGTGGCAAATAAATAACCTATACCGAACAATATCACCCATTGTGCAGCTCTTTTCTTGCCTAAGTTTCGAAGATTAATAACCAGCAAGGTTGCCGAAAAGATCGGGGAGAATAAGATAGCAAAGATCAGGATGAGGTTTTTTGAATACAACTCCGGCGTTTCTTCCTGCGGATTTTGCGGGGAGCTATAATCAATTTGAGTTTCTTCTTCCTGAGTTTCTTTTGGGTAGTCAGACATTTTTCCAGCTGAATTATTTATGCATTTTTAATTTTTCCGAAGAAAATTCCGGAGTGCAAAAATATTAAAAAGCTGCTGAAAAACAGCAGCGTAAAAGGTGTCAAAGAATGCAATTTTCACGTCTTTTTCCGAAGTAAAGATATATTTTAATCTACAAGTGCCTGGTAGACCAAAGCTTGTAATTTCTCGTGGTCATCAAGCCCGTTTGCGGGAATTAGCTGGGTGAAATATACTACTACCAGCTCTTCTTTAGGGTCTACCCAATAAGTGGAGTGGTAGGCGCCGCCCCAGCCATATTCTCCTTTAGATCCTAAATGGCCTCTCAGGCCAAGGTCTTCCACAATGCGAAATCCAAGGCCAAAGCCTACGCCCGGCGTCCAGGGAAAATCTACTGCTCCAAGATGGTCAACGGTCATGAGTTCTACAGTTTTAGGAGAAAGAAGCTGTTGCCCGTTATATTCGCCTTTGTTAAGCATCATTTGGAGAAATTTGGCATAATCTATTGCAGTGCTAACCAGCCCGGCACCACCGGAAAAACTTGTTCTTGGACCTTCCACATAAGCGCCCTGTCCGGTCATTCCACCGGGATTTGGAGCCGGTTCCAGCCCGTTTTCAGCAGGAGAATAAACGGTGGTTAAACGCGCTGCTTTGCTCTTCGGAAGATAAAAATGAGTGTCGTTCATTTCTAAAGGATCAAAAATCTTTTCTTTCAGAAAAGTACTGAGCGATTTTTGGGATACCACCTCGATCAAAGCACCCAGGATATCTGTATTATAACCGTAGACAAACTGTTCTCCCGGTTGGGCTTCAAAAGGTAAAGAGGCCATTCTTTTTACAGTGTTGAGAATAGGTTCTTTGCGGTCTGCAAAATACCAGCCTTGAATGCCCGCTTCCTCCCAAAGATCGCCGGCGGGGCCATAACCGTACCCAATACCCGAAGTATGCGTAAGTAGATCGCGAATTGTAATGGGGCGATTGGCTTCAACAATTTCATAACTTCCATCTTCCTGCTCTTGAGCAACCGTGGTTTCCTGGAATTCGGGAATGTACTTGCCTACAGGGTCTGAGATCAACAACTTTCCCTGCTCCTGAAGCATCATGATTCCTACGCTTACAATCGCCTTGGTCTGAGAAGCTATGCGGAAAATGGAATTTTTTTCCATAGAAATGTTCTTTCCAATATTACTTTTTCCGAAGGATTCAAAATAGGCGATCTTACCGCGTCTTGCAATCAAAGTCACACTTCCTGAGACTTGGGAACTGTCTACATATTCCTGAAGGTTTTTTGATAAATACTCAAGTCTTTGAGATGACATTCCAACTTCTTCGGGTGCTACAACGGGAAGAACCTGGGCCATAAGGCCGCAGTGCAGCAAAAATGCCAGTAAAAATGTAATTTGTGCTAAACTGTTGCGCTTCATAATGCTGTTTTAGATTAGTTTTTGTTTTGGCTGAGAGTCTTGTGTAGAAGAGTACTTGAAAATGTCATTTTTGAAGGGTTTTCCTGCCATAAAAAATTACAATAGTTTTTGGAGTTTTTGCCGACTTATAGAGAATTGGGGTGTAAAATTTTCAGAATTCATATAGTTTAAAATAGAGTGATATAATTGAGCAGCCGCAGGTTGGTTTGATACTTTTGGAAGCTGTGCCATGCATACAAGCAGCTTGCCTCCACCAACTTTAAATTCAAAAATGAGTCCCAGTTTGTGGTTTCTTTCGAGGTTATCTATCACCTGTACGATAGGCAAATAATTGCTGTGAGTGCTATCGAGTATCAAAGAATTACTGGCTTTTACAATGGGAAACCACTGCCAGTTTGTATGAAAATCTGTAGGAAAAGAATTAAAAATAGGATGCCCGGGATTGGTTAAAATGCCGAGGGTTCCCGGGGATACGGGCTTATTTACATTTTCGCTGATGCTCTTGAACATTCCGTAATTCCAGAATTCGGGAGGGAAATGCCCTGCAAAGCTCTTTTCCCTTACATCTTCTGTCCTCGGAAATAGAAGCACTTTTCCGCCTTTTTGAAGCAGCTCAAAAACTTCCGAATTTAATTTTTCAGCAACAGTTATGTTCTTTGGAATTTCTAAAGTTGGGTTCGAAGGATATACCCAAACCGGGTAGGAATTATCATAGGTTGTATTTGAAATGCTCACTTCAATAGTGAGTTTTTCTGCCCTTGTTATTGCTGAAAGACCGGCATTGATCTCACCTGCGGAAAAGAGTCCGCCAAACGGCATTTTTTGATCCTTAAAGCTGCCTTCTTTAAGAATAGAGCCGTCTTCTCTTTTTAATTTCCAGTGAAAATCGCTGTTGATGGTTTGGTTGGAATAATTGGCCACTACTGCTTTAGCACGGAAGGTTTCATTACTTGTCCAGGAATATTTAGGAAATTCGAGCAGTACTACCACATCGTTACAGGACTGTTTCCACGTTTTTGGAGTCACGACACCTTTGCTGTCCATAAAAGAATCCAGGATTCCAACCAAAGCTGTGCCCTGACCGGGAAAATCCTGCAGGTCCAGTAACTGGAAACCTGCCATACCTTCGGTTCTAAGGGCGGCTTCCATTTCGGCCTTATAGCAAAGTGCAGACCATGCCCCGGATGCTTTCTGAAAAATGCTGTCCATGCCTTTCATTCCTGTTTTCTCCAGGCTCTCCTCAAATTTTTCAAGATTCCAGGCGCGAAGAACTCCTGTATATTTTTCAATTTCATCATAATTGGGATAGATTTGATACTGTCCAATCTCATGGCTTACCAGCGGGATGTCTAATTGCTCTACGGCATAGGAAAAATCAACTTCGGTAGAAGGTTTTTGGGTGTTTAATATTCCGCCGTCTTGTGAATCGGCAAAAGCGTGGGTGAGCCTGGTATGGGTTAAAATGGTATCTCCGTTAGAAGGCGTTCTGGAACCAATAAAAAATTCTGAATAGTTGCGAGGTGAGACGTAGCCAATATTATTATTAGATCCCATGGTATAAAGCGGGCGCGAATCATAAGCTTTTAAAGCCAGCATGTTTTCTTCCACATTGTCATGCCCGCTCCAGATTTCATTTCCGGGGGAAAACATAACAAAAGAAGGATGATTGGCATATTCATTCAGCATTGAGAGCCCTTCTTTTTTCTGCATTTCGGCAACAGAATCAGATTCAAGTCCGCCCCAAAATGGCAACTCTGCCTGAAGATATATCCCTTCCTCATCGGCTGCAGTAAAAGCTGCTTTTGGAGGCGTATAAGTGTGAAAACGGTAGTGGTTGATCCCGTAAGACTTTGCAATTTGGAACACTCTTTTCCATTCTTTCACGTCCATGGGCGGATATCCGGTTAGCGGGAAAACTGCAGCCTCATGTTTTCCTCTTAAAAAAGTCGTGCGGCCATTGATCAAAAACTGAGTGCCTTTTGCAGTAAACTCCCGCATCCCAAAAGTGGTTTTTTCGGCATCTTTTTCCCCGCCGCCAGAGACAATTGCAGTTAAATGATAAATTGGCTGTTCATATTCATCCCACAGTTCAACCGGCTCACTGAAAACATATTCAAGCTCCATTTTGGGCCGGGAGTTAAGTTTTAACTTTTGAGACGGTAGTTGCCGGGTTTCTCCCTTAAAAACCTTTTTAATTTTTAGTTCTACATCAAGTTCTTCATACTCCTGCGGATTCTCAACTTCCAGCAGCACATCAATCTTTTTTTCTTCTATTCGAGGATAAACCTGAAGGTTTGAAATACGGGTTTTTGAAGAAGCTTCCAGGTACATTTCTCCAATGATGCCGTTCCAGTTCGTCTGGCTGTCGTCGGAATAGATATGGACATTACCGTAGGGAGTCAGCCTAAGATCATTGTTTACTTTAATAGTTATGTAATGGCTGCCAGGGGTAAGGTAGTTTGAGACATCAAATTTTTGGGGAGACTGTAGCAGTTGAGAACCACCTACGCGCGTACTGTCAATCCAAACCTCTGAAGTTTTGCTGCGTTCCAGAAAAAGCTGAATATGCTTATCCTTAAAAGATTCAGGAATTTCTATTTGTTTTCTGTACCAGGCAACTCCTTCGTAGATGAACGGCCGTGTGAGGTGCCGGGTAGTGGTATCGCGGTTTCGAAATCCTTTCTTATTTTCATCTGTAGTTCCGGGGAGCTGTACGCTGTCATTAAAATTTTTTAAATGCCACTTTTGTTGTTCGCCAACCTGGGCTGTATCGAGTGCAAATTGCCATTTTCCCTGTAAATCAAGTTTTTCCCTGTACTGCTCCGGCTTTACATTACACGATGTAATGAGCGCTAAAAGAACCACAAATAAGATAGATTTCATTTAAATATATTTTTCTGGTAAGCCCGTTCTTGGTACCGCGGCTTCAAACGGAGCCTCTAAAATAGCATTTTTGATTGGTTTTAAATTTTTCAAAACCAAAGAGGGAAAAATCATTTTCTTAATAACTTTTTCAAGAGTTCTTGTGCATCAGGAAAAATGAGGTTAGACTTTTTTTAGATTTGCCTTTTTAACTTCTGAAGAATTTTATGAGTGCATTTGTGATTAGCAAACGAGCGGATGGGAATTATAAATTCACCTTTGCTTCAAGAAAGGGAAAAACTATTTTTACCAGTATTTCCTGCAAACAAAAATCAGATTGTGAGCTTATGATCCATGCGATCAGGGAAAATACTTCAGATTTCACATTTTCAAAAATGAGGACCGGCGGCGGAAAATATTTTTTCAGGATCGCGAGAAACGGACTGGTGCTGGCTACCAGCAGGAAATTCACTACAGAACTTATGCTGCAGAAGGGGATTGACCAAATCCTGAAATACGTTCCCATGGCTGAAACCCTCGATTTTTCTGAAAATGAAGATATTTTTGCAGATGTAGATTCAACAGCCGAAGTGCAGGTGTAATTCCTGAAAGAGAAAACTTTGAATCAGAAGCAAAATTGAAAGTCGGCTTTAAAGGGCTTCAAAAATGACATTTTGAAAGATATTTCCTGGATAGGAAAAACCTAAAAGAAATTGCTACTGCCATTGTGGGAAAATTTTTCTGAATTTTTGAGGTAAAGGATCCTCTATTTCCACTTTTTTACCCGTAAAAGGATGTTCGAATCTAAGGGAAAACGCGTGCAGATATAAGCCTTTGCCAATAAGGATCAAACCTTCAGCACCGTATTTCTTATCTCCCAAAATAGGATTTCCATTACCTGCCAGGTGTTTCCGGAGTTGATGCCTTCTTCCGGTTTTGGGCTTCAGCTTTACCAGGTTGAGACGGCCAAAACGTTCTGAAGAAACAGAAGCGCAAACAGAATAATTAGTTTCTGAAGGTTTGCCGTCTATTTCCGAAGTTATTTTTCCCGATTTATTCATCTCTCCAATGCACACTGCAAAATAGATCTTTTGGATCTTTTTTTCCTCAAACATGCCATTCAAAACCCGAATGCTGCTACGGGTTTTTCCAGTCATCAATATTCCTGTGGTAGCATAATCCAGCCGGTGGACCGGCTGTGGTTTGGTAGCGTCAAAAAGGCTGCTTTGTTTCAGGTTTTGGGCTAACGCATTGGCCATGGTTTTAAAGCGATTGCCACTCACCAGGATTCCCGCAGGTTTATGGGTCAAAGCCAGGTGTTCATCTTCAAAAAGGACGTTAAGAGGAAAAACTAATTTTTTCTTTGGAGCTCCTTCTTCAGGAATGGAAAGCTTAATGGTTTCGCCACCATTTATAAATGTTGCTGAAGTTGCGACAATGCCATTCACTTTAATTTGTTGCTTCTTTAAAGCCTTCTTTAATGCAGATTTTGTGAGGCAGGCCTTAAAAATCCCTACGCCGTATTCCTGCAGGCGGATTGGAGCAGCGATTTGGGGAACAATATGAATTTCAGAAAGCAGAGTCATTCTTACACATATTCGGGATTTTAGGAGATACTCTAAAATAGGATATTCAGGAGTATATTTTGAAAAAGATGAGGACAAAAAAAGAAGCGTTTCCGCTTCCTTTTTTATGTCTGATTATGCTAGGGTTTGTAAACCTGTTTCTAAAAGAAATTAAAATTTGTATCCCAAACCTATGGAAAAAGTTTCAAAGTGCATTTCGTTTCCACCGGTAGGCTCTACACCTTCTTCGTATCGGTTGGTAAACTCATAGGAATATTTGGCTTGTATAAAGATGTCTTTTGTAATATCATAACCTAAACCTCCGGCAAGTTCGAGCCCGGTTCTTTTATAATTTTCGGCAAGGGGCCCTATAATGAACCTCACCTGCGGACCTGCCAGCACATGAAACCTGGAGTTGAAAAGATATTGCTTGAAAAGAGGAGATACTTCCAGAAAGGCAGTTCTGTCCCCGAAATGGTAAATTACTTCCGGTTTGAAAAAAGTACTTGAACCAAGAAAGATATCAACAAATGCACCTACAAAAATAGCTTTTCCAAAAGTGGGATTATCTACGACCTTGAGAATAGGGTGAGGTGCGTCAGAAATAAAACTTGTGTTAACGTACCCTGAAGTAAAGCCAAATCTGGTTTCATTCTGCGGGGCTGAAGTTTGTGCGTTGACAAAAGATCCTGCCAACAGGAAGAAAGCCAGAACTACAATTTTTTTCATTTCTTATGTTGTTTTAAATTAAAACGGTAAATCTATGAATGTTTAGAATAAAATAAGCTGGATCAAAGCCAGTTTCTGTAAAACAGTGTTTAACTTTTTCCAAAACCCTAATGAAATATTTCTGTGTCCGCTTCACCATTTTGTATGTTAGTGATTCTAGGAAGATGTTGAATTGTCAGCAACTTATTTCAGGACGGGTCATATAAAATAAAAAAGGGCGAAAGCTATTCAGTAAAAGTCTTTTTGAATTATCTTTCATCAGGAAATCAGCTTGTTATAGGAACAAACTAAATGTCTTTAAGGCATGGAACAAATTACTTCTTCATTACCTGTAAAACCTCCTAAAAGAAACCTCTGAAAAGCACTTGTGGAGGCTATAAAAGGTACCGAGGCAGATTATACCAGCATCAGCTTAAACCGGGCAATCTTTCTCCTGGCCGTTCCTATGGTACTGGAACTAATCATGGAATCCATCTTTGCTATTGTAGACATCTACTTCGTTGGGCAACTAGGCGCCTCTGCCGTAGCCACGGTAGGACTTACAGAAACTTATCTGTTTTTGCTGTACTCCATTGCCATGGGGCTGTCCATGGCAGTTACCGCCATTATTGCGAGACGTATTGGAGAAAAAAGAGGAGAAAATGCTTCAGTCTCTGCCATCCAGTCTGTCATTCTCGCCTTACTGGTCGCTATTCCTTTTGCTGTAGCCGGAATTTTCTTTGCAGAAGAACTGTTAATGCTTATGGGAGCAGATGCATGGACGTTGCAGTATGGATATCCTTATATGCAATGGATGCTTGGCGGCAATGTGGTGATCATGCTACTCTTTGTAATAAATGCTGTTTTTCGGGGAGCAGGCGACGCCGCCATTGCGATGTGGGTACTGGGTATTGCGAATGGGATAAATATTATTCTTGATCCACTGCTTATTTTTGGCTGGGGACCTATTCCCGCCATGGGACTGGAAGGGGCGGCCATTGCTACAAATATTGGTCGTGGTTGCGGGGTAATGGTTCAGCTATGGCTATTATTTAAGGGTGGTAAACATATTCAGGTGAAATTCACCGAATTATATCTGGACGTAAAGGCAATGCTCATTATTATGAAAACCTCGCTTGGTGGTATTGGACAAATGATTATTGGAATGACTTCGTGGATTTTCTTGATGCGGATCCTGGCAGATATTGGAAGTGAAGCTGTGGCAGGAGCCACCATAGCGCTTAGAATTATGTTGTTTTGTATGATGCCCGCCTGGGGCCTCGCCAATGCCGCTACCACTCTTGTGGGGCAGAACCTGGGTGCCGAAGATCCAAAGCGTGCCGAGTCCACCATCTGGAAAGTGGGGAAATACAACATGGTTTTTCTGCTTTTGGTTTCCGTCTTCTTTTTCTTTTTCAATGAAAGGCTTATAGGTTTTTTCACCGATGCTCCTGAAGTAATAAAAGTGGGAGGAAAATGGCTGCAGATTCTTTCTTATTCATTCTTCATCTACGGCTGGTGGATGGTGACCACTCAGGCTTTTAACGGATCTGGAGATACCAGGACCCCGACAAAGATAAACTTTGTGTTCTTCTGGCTTATCCAGATTCCCCTGGCATACGTCCTGGCTGTACATTATAACTGGGGCTACTCTGGAGTATTTTGGGCCGTATTTTTCTCGGAAACAACTGCGGGTATTTTCACCTTCTGGCTGTTTACCCGGGGCAAATGGAAAACTCAGAGAGTGTAGAAAATCATTCCGGTGCAAAACCGGGATCTAGGGAAAAGCAGAATCAACTGAATTATATTTTGATTTGCAAAGACAACACTTGGACCAGAACAGTATTGACCAAAAGAAGCTCGTGAATATCTTCGTGTTTTATTAATAAGGAGGTAAGGATAAAAGAACTTTGTAGGGGCCACACATTGGGCAGTGCAAAAGCATAAAAAAATCCGCAAACACTGTATTGTTAGTGTGTTGCGGATTAATTTTAGTGACCTCGCCAGGATTCAAACCTGGAACCTTCTGAGCCGTAATCAGATGCGCTATTCAGTTGCGCCACGAGGCCGTTTTGCGGGTGCAAATATAGGTTTTATTGTAAAAAGGAAAAACAAAAACAGGAAAAAAATTTGAGCTTATATCTTCCTTTTCAAAACCTACTGCAAAAATGTCATTTTTAAACCGCTGGTTTCACTCTGGTTTAGTGCTTTTCACAGGGATTTGCACTTCTTCAAACTGGTGCTCCCCGTTTTCGTTAAGTCCGGTCCAGAAGTAAAAGGTATAAGGCTGCTGCTGGTCTATACTAATGTAAAAGCTGTCGTCTATTTCAGGATTAGCTTCTTCTTGTTCATCACATGCATCTTCAGAATCCTTTCTCGTAATCCCGGTAACAAAAATGTTCCTTAAGCCTTCAGCCGAATTTCCCTTTCTCTCAATACCAAGTCCAAAGGGCGTATGGCAGGAGGATGGAAGCACATAAACCACCTCAATATTATAACTTTCTCCAGGTTCAAAGAAGGCCGGCATGTTGACGGGCCTTACCTTAGCAAATTCGGGTGCCGGTGGGTTAGCGGGCTCTTCTTTGTCGCAGCTCAAACATAAGATGCATAGAAGCAGTATGATCAACGGGTTTTTAAAAATGTGCTTTTTCATAACTTTTTAAGAGGTAAACATGAGACGCCAAAGTAGCAAATACTGGTGTAAACAAATCATTTTATTGCCAGATCATAATGCAAAAATTTAGCGTCGCCTTCTTTTCTGGTTCACTCCCGGGCAATAACATTCGTAACGGCCGCGGTTTTCGCCAAAATTCCATCCCAGTGTGATTTGATGAAAACCGGCGTTGCTCATCAGGAGGCTATTGAACTGCTGACTGTAGGTATAGGCAAACAGAAAATTGCGGTGTTCAAAACCTGCAAAGGGCGTAAGATACTGCAGCTGCTGATTCAATATTCTTTCATTGCTGTTGGTATATTCTGCGCCTTCAAAGTTTTTTCTATAGGAAAGTCCGCCAAAAAGGCTTCCGGAGTTCATTTCCCGGTACACCTTCAGGTTGATATCCAGAAGTTTCTCTCCTGAAAATTCTTTCCACTGAAACAATACCGAAGGTTCATAGCTCCAGAACCTGCGATGCGTTTCTATGACATAACCTGTTGAAAAGAGATATTTTCGCTGGTTCCTGGAATCTGCGGGAGTATAGAAAAATTCGCGTTCTACACTTAAAACATTTTTTGCGGTAAGATGTGTAAAGAAGTTGTAATAGTAATAAGAAGCTCCTATGTCCATGTTTCCGTAGAAATCTGAAGTGTAACCGTCGCCCGCCAGCGGATCAAAACTTGTAAAGCCGCGTTGGTCAAGACTATGCTGAATAAAGCCTGCACTTACCCCAAAAGACAACTGGTTGAGATCAAATTCGCTCCTGGAAAACATCAAATGATAGGCAAAAGTACCGTAAAGCCCACGCCTGGAAAAGTTCCCGTTATGATCGTTAAAGGCGATGCCGCCCAACCCCGTTTTTTCTCCTGTCCTGACGTGAATACTCAGAGTTTGCAGGCCCGGCGCATTTTCCACATCAAACCATTGCTGCCGTGCGGTAAGCCTTGCTTTGTTCATGTTGGAAGCCCCGGCCATGGATGGGTGGAGCAAATAGAGGTTATCTGTAAGATAATCTGAATAGGTTGGAATGATCTCCTGCGCAACCACTTTTCCGGAGAA
>JACLAD010005745.1_pt1 | contig 19910 bp, 21 predicted proteins | sample 8027901 | NCBI WGS metagenome assembly JACLAD01 (sample SAMN15725071, study PRJNA655200) | protist metagenome | isolation source: fluorescence activated cell sorting (FACS) single amplified genomes of... | place: Spain: Blaines Bay Microbial Observatory, Mediterranean Sea | collected 2016-07-05 | reverse complement strand
TGCCTTTTGTCTGAAAACCGAGACAAACGAACTTTTCCTTATCAACGCCTTTCATAAAGATCCACAGAATTAGAAAGGTACCAATCATTCCGAAAAAATTCACTGCCAGTTGCTGTTCTGAAGTCATTGCAGCATCGGGATCTGTAAAAGAGGCGCCCGTAAGGGCCAAGCCTATTAATTGAAAGATTCCAACGACGAAAAAGTAAGGAAGGATTAAGAGCAGGACTCTCGCCCAGCCCGGAATTGCAGATTGTTGATTCATGAAAGGTTAAGATTATCGAAAATGGGGAAATGGATAGGTATTTTATTTTCTGTGCCGGCTCTTGAGCAAGATCGTTCCGCTGCTTAGTAAAACGATGGCTGCGTATAGATAACCATTTTCCAACTTGCCGGAAAAAGCTCCTCCCAGGAAAATTCCTCCAAGAATAAGTCCGGTTACAACGAATAATAGCTTGGAAAGGCTTAATTTTATTTCCATAGTCAAAAAGGGCATTTTACGATCATTTTATTTTTTTGAATTTCTGAGAATTCCAATAGCTTTTTACGATATATCCTCCTGAACTTCTGTGGGCTGTTGCCCTGCAAAATAAGATTCCAATTCCTTTAAAGTTGCTTCGGAAGTTTTAATATCATTTACCACTTTTCCTTTATCCAGTACCACGATACGCTCACAAACTTCAGTAACATGAATAAGATCATGGCTGGAAACAAGTACAGTGACTTCAGAGTTTTCTGTTAGTTCTTTGATGAGTTTCTTCAATCGTATTTGCGTAGTAGGGTCAAGATTGGCAAAAGGTTCGTCTAAAATAACCACTTTTGGATCTCCAATTAGGGCGGCCACAATTCCTACTTTCTTCTGGTTTCCTTTGGAAAGATCCCGAAGATATTTCTTTTGCCCTAAAATTTCTCCGTTAAAGAAATCCTCAAATTCCTTTAGGAAATTGGCGACATCGGCCTTGTTACGGTTTCGCAGTTCCCCGATAAAGTAAAAGTATTCTTCAGGTGTGAGATAACCTATCAAAAAGCTTTCGTCAATGAAAGAAGAGGTGAAGGGTTTCCATTCTTCACTTTGGTTTACCGTAATTTCATTATTGAAAACGTTCCCGGTTGACGGCTGTATCAAATCAAGCAACAGGCTAAAAAGGGTGGTTTTCCCTGCCCCGTTATTCCCTACAAGGCCAAAGCTTTGACCGGTTGGAATTTCAAGGTGTTCTATGTTAAGGACGGTGGTTCCGCCGTAATTTTTGGAAAGGTTGGTAATTGTGATCATGGTTTAATTTTTTATTTGCTATTCCCCGGTTTGTTTAAATCCCTGGATCATTGCATATTTATTTTTTTGATAAGCTCTTTCTATAAAGTCCATGACAGGTTTCCTTAAGAGGATTCCCACAAGACCCAATCCTGCAAGCACTACCACCCCAACTTCATAAGAAACCCATTTGTTGAGCGGCCAAAAGATCGCCACCGGAACAAGAATTAGCGGAATTCCCACCAGCCACTGCGCTGCTCCTGTTCCCTGATAGTTCATAAAAGGGGATTTTTCAAGCTCAATTCTTTTTCGGTTAAAAGAACCTGTGTACAGCAAAATGGGCACATTGACCCCAATATTATATACGGCACAGGCGAGATTCATGATAAGAATATTTGTTCCGAAGTAGACATATGGCGTGGTTAAGATTGTTAGCACAATGATGCTGAAGGTAATCAATCCCACTTTTGAAGCCAGGTATTTCTTTAACGGAATGTTTTGCGACATCATCATTGAGTAATAAGTGGCGTCCCAGGCGGGAATGAACTGCCCAAAATTGATCATGAAAATACCTGTCATAAAGATACCAACAAACACATAGATCGTTTGCATGGATTGATAGGTTTCCTGCGGATAGAAAATGAGTCCGTAGCCCATTATTACGAGCGACAGGAAAATCGTGGTTTTAGGGCGTTTATTTCGCCAAATGAGTTTCATATCCAATTGAAGAAAGGGAGCGATATCTCCAAACCTTCGCACCCATTGAAATTCCTGGGTATTGACCTCTTTGGAAGGGCCGCCAAGACCATCATCAAGGTAGAACCTGCGCTCCAGGTTTCTTTGATTCCATTTGTAAAGAATTACCAGTAAAACTACCGGAATAATCGCAAGCCACGGATTTAAAACCAGGTAATCAAGCGCATTTCCAAAGTAAAGTGTGCTTCTAAAAATGTCAAAATATTCAAGCAATACAAGCGCAGCAACAAGCACCAGGAATGGAAGCAGGGCTTTTAAATTATCTGCAAATTTTTTCTTCAGAAGAAAATTTCCGTAGTCTACACATAATACGAAAGAATAAACGGCAATGATCCAGCCAGTTATGGAGAGAGGCGCGATTTCAGTTTTATAGGACAGAAAAATTCCGAAGGGAATGATGAGCAAAAGTGGCAGGAGATTGTAAAAAGACAGCAGTGATTTGATAAGCACATAATTCACAACTTTTCTTTTCGGCACCGGCGAGATCAATAGCGGTTTTACCGTCATTACGGGAAGCGTCTTTAGCATAAACCTCAACACCAGTTCCAGCCCCAGCCAGAGCAATACAAAGCGGTTTGCCATGTGCAGCGGTGGTTGATCTGGATAAAATTCGGTGAGAATAGGATATAATCCTATGCCGAGAAACAGGAAGATCACTGCAAAATAGATTGCCAGAAAGCCCATTAGAATCTTGAGGCCGATGCTCTTTCCCAGGCTGGAAGACCTAAAGAACGCTTTCCACTGCAAGTAGATGAAATGTTTGAACATTGTGGTTAGATTTTACAGTTATTAGTGGAAAACTTTAAGATTTGTTACATATCTGCTACAAATATTTTAATTCAGGATGCACTTTCTTCAGGATCTCGTCTTTCTTGTTTGGGAGCTTATAAAAGCATATGTAGCCGGTGACAATGATCACCACTATAAAAAGAGACATCATTAGATTTACATATAAATTTCCGGAAACATCTGAAGCATTCAGGATATGGAAAGGTAGCCATAACAATGAAAAAGATCCTCCGGCATTGAAAATAATTGTTTCCAGAAGATAAATTTTCTCACCTTTTTTCTTTTTCCTTTTCAGAACAGCAGTTTTTCTTGCCATAAAGATGGTGGTAAAGAGAAACAACAGCACTACCAGGGCCATGAGAACATAAACTCCTTCCTGAAGATTTAGCAGGAAGAAAGAAAGACCAAACAAAAAGAGCATTGAAAATGCCATTTTTGGCTCCTGAATAATGCTCCCGGCTTCCTGCCAGATGATTTTCCAGTACTTCTTCTCCATTGCCCGCTGCCGTTTTTCCACAACATCTGAAAAACCGTAAATCCCGAACTTCTTAAATTCCTTTTGCAAAGCTTCTTCAAAAGGAATTTCAGGATTTTCCTTCCACTGTACTTCTATTCCGTTCGCGAGATGATCCACCAGTTCTGTCTGCACGTCGTAGAATTCCACGTAATGCTGGCGGGTGAATTGATACAAACGATCTATTTGAGAAGGTTCCAGCATTTTCATACTTCGGAATATTGTTTTTTATAAAATGCTGAAAGTTTAAAAGCAGCTAAAATAATCCCGCAATTCACCCACACAAGTAAGCTGTAAGACATTAAAAGCCAACCGGGTGATGGTTCTACATTTTTTAGGAGAAGATAAAACAGGTAATTTATTATGTACGCGTAAATAGATAAGCGATTGAGAAAGGATATCTTTAGTTTAGAATAAAATGCAATTGGTACAAAGTATGCTCCCAAAAACAGGATGAGAAAAGATAATTGAAATAAAAGATTTTCCTCCAGCTGCACAAAATTTAAATTACCCAGAATTACCGAAAATCCCACACCCAGCAGGAGTGAAGGTGCTTTAAATAATTGAATCCTGACCTCTTTTAAAACTTTCAGATCTACAGACCATCGTTGCCTTTTGGCATTTTTAAGAAGATTTTTCTTATTCCGCACCATGTATTTTTTAAAGGCACTGTAGAAATCTGCATTTACATTTTCACTGAGATCTTTTTCTATGGCGCTTGCAACATGATCTGTCATCTCAATCCTTATGTCCAGAAATTCCACGCCCGAATTCTTTAGATAACGATCTATAAATTCAATGTTCTTACGGCTTAGTTTCTCCATCTTATCCAAAATTGGGTTTCAGGTTTAGAATTCCCTGCAGGGTTTGCATAAATTCTTCAAGTTCATTGAGCTTATGAACGGTTTCTTTGGTGCCTTTACTGGTAAGCCTGTAATACTTCCGAAGCCGGTTATTCACCTTTATCACCTCCACCTCAAGCAATCCTTCTGCCTCCAGTTTGTGCAAAGCAGGATACAGTGCACCTTCGGTAATTTTCAATTTTCCTTTGGTAAGCTCCTTTACTTTCTGGGTAATTTCGTAACCATACATTTTGTCATTCTCACTCAACAGCTTGAGAACAATGGTGTTTAGACTACCTTTGTAAAGATTGGATTCAGGCATTTCGTTCGATCTTTCCTTCTTCAAACATAGTAAATTTTCAAGTACATAAGAACCTTAGGTATACCTTTTTTGATATTGTTAAGGAATTTACAGTGCATACTTTGTATTTTTGCCCCTAAATAACCGAAGACAATGAGTGATTTTTATTCTCTGAAAATCAAAGAAATTATTAGGGAAACCCCACAAGCTGTAAGTATAGCTTTTGAAATACCTGAAGATCTTAAACAGAAATTCTCTTTTAAGGCAGGCCAGTATATTACCATCAAAACCACGATAGATGGGAAGGAAGTGAGACGGGCATATTCCTTGTGTTCCCCTCCTGAAGGTGACAGTTTTAAGGTTACTGTAAAAGAGGTGAAAGAGGGTACATTCTCTGTGATTGCCAATAACAAGCTGAAAGCCGGTGATACGCTTGAAGTGCATCCACCCGAAGGAAAATTCATCTTTGAACCTTCTAAAAGCGAGAAGCCTCACACCTATGCTGCCTTTGCAGCCGGTAGCGGAATCACACCCGTTTTATCAATTCTGAAAACAGTCCTCAACCAGGAGCCTGTAAGCAGATTTGTTCTTGTCTACGGAAACAGAACTCCAGATGAAACCATCTTTTTCAAGGAATTACTGGAACTACAGGCAAAATTCCCTGAACGGCTTTTTATAGAATTCGTTTACAGCCGTTGTAACGAAGAAAATTGTCACTACGGAAGAATCGATAAAGCAACCGTAAATTACGTCACCAAAAATAAATTCAAGTCTGAAGACTTCAGGAAATTTTACCTCTGCGGACCAGAAACCATGATCGATACCGTGAAGGAAGTTTTACTGGACAACGGGATTCCGAAGGAAAATATCACTTTTGAACTCTTCAGCACCAGTGATGAAGGGGAAATAAACTCAAACCTCGAAGGTTCTACAGAACTTACCGTATTGGTAGATGACGAAGAAACAACCTTCAAAATGGCACAAACAGCGACCGTTCTGGAAGCAGCATTAGAGCAGGGGCTTGATGTTCCCTATTCCTGCCAGGGCGGAATATGCAGCAGTTGCGTGGCCCGTATTACCGAAGGAAAAGCCGAAATGCAGAAAAATTCAATCCTTGTAGACAGCGAGATCGAGGAAGGACTGGTGTTGACCTGCCAGGCGCATCCAACTACCTCAACTCTCAAGGTAGATTATGATGACGTGTAGCCCCCAACCCCCGAAGGGGGATTTTTTACACTCATACTTAAAAATTTAAAGCGGCTTTGCCGCTTTTGTTTTATTTTAGAAAACAGGGTGCTTTGCTCCCGTTTTATAACGTAAAAGTAAGATTGTTCCCCCTGTGGGGGCTAGGGGGCTACCTCTTTAATTTTCTTCACCACCATTTCAGGAGAAATACCGCGCATTGCATTTTCATAGCCTTCGGGTACTGTTTTCCCGTAGACCGAAGTAGGTATTTGCGGATACTTCTCAAGATCTGGAAAAAGGTTATTGCTTTTCGGCTGCCCGTAAGGAGCAAACCCGGTGAAGGGGTGGGTAAGTCCCCACATCGTGATCACCGGAATTCCATAATTCGCCGCCAAATGTCCATTCCCACTGTCCATGGAAAGCATTAAATCAAGGTTGGAGATAAGTGCAAGTTCATCTTTAAAAGAAACCTTACCCGCCATACTCGTGGCATTGGAATATTTACTTTCCCATTTCCTGAGAATTTCTGCTTCCTCATTTCCGCCGCCAAATAGAAAAACTTGCAGCTGTGCATCTTTTTCCAGCGCTTTCAGCACTTCTTCCATTAAATCTGCCGGATAAACTTTTGAAGCATGGTGCGCAAAAGGGGCAATTCCCAGCCATTTTTTGGGCTGGGTTCCTGTTATTTTTCTTACTTCAGGAGTAAGCGTTTTTATCTTTAGAAAATCAAAGGTAGAAACATCGACTGGCATACCTAACGCATCAAAAACATCAGCATAGCGTTGATGCGTGGTTTTTAACTGCTTGAAAATCTTGTTTTCCGGTCTGGTTAATGCTTTCTTTTCCTTTCTGCCCTTGTTGATCTGTTTCACCGGAATTCCGTAGAAACGAAACCAAGTCTTAAGAATATTTGAACGCAATACGTTGTGCAAATCGGCTACGGCATCAATGTCTTCATTCCGCAGTTCTTTTGCCAGCCGCTTTAACCCGGGAATTCCTTTGTGTTTTCCTCTTATTTCGGCCTCAAAAACATTTACATTAGGCAAATCTTCAAAAAGAGGTGCAAAATGTTTCCTGGTAAGGACGGTATATTTGACCCCGGGATATTCTTCTGTTACCCTCTTAAGCACCGGCACCATCATGGCAACGTCGCCCATGGCAGAGAGGCGTATGACCAGAATGTGCTTGGGAGTTTTCATAACAGCTGTTCCAAAAAGGGCATTATTTAGTTCCTCTTAGAACAGGGTTAAGTTCTTCATCGTTGTACATTTTCATTTGCTTATAAACTTTCATGTACTTTTTCCCTTCGGCGATATCCTCAAGCAGTTGGTTTATTGCAGTAGAAAGATCTACACGTTGTTCCAGCAACACATCCAGTTTTGCCTGGCATTTCATTTGGTGTTCCTGTGAGGCATCTGCCCTGTTTGCCTCCTCGTCCATGTGGTAAATTTTAAGGGCAAGAATAGAAAGACGGTCAATTGCCCACGCCGGACTTTCAGAATTGATCGTAGCATCTTCTTTTGGCTTCACTTCCTTAAAAAGATCCAGGAAATAACTGTCAATATATTCCACCATATCTGTCCTGTCCTGGTTGGAAGCATCTATTTGGCGTTTCAGTTTTAAAGCAGCTTCAGGATTGATATTGGGGTCACGAATAATGTCTTCATAATGCCACTGCACGGTATCTATCCAGCATTTTCTGAACAATAAATGCTCAATCAACTGATCTTTTTCATCATACGGATTGGAAAACTCCTGCCCTACTGTATTAATAACGTGATATTTTTCAATCACTTCCTGAAATACTTTATTTGCCTTATCTGAAAACATATTTTGTGTTTTTGAATGTCTGTTGTTACTATTTCTGCGGAAAATTCTTTATGATTTCCGTAGAGGGCAAAGGTATTATATTTCTTAATAGTATCTAAAAATCACCAACGGAATCAAGTTGCTCCGGCTCCTGAAGAATTAGAAAGTGCGTTGAATTTAACATTTTTAAAACCTCTATAAAAAGAGTACCAAAAGCACCGGAAGACTTACCACCAGCCACAGCAAAATTTCCTGAAACCATTTATCCTTTAGCAACTGGAAGTAATTGGTTACGATAATCGCCAGCGGAGCGAGAAAAAAGATCAATTCGCTGCTGTTTTTGGTAGGTGCGAGAACCGCCACGCCAATGGCTATGAAAAAGTACAGCAACACCAGGAGCAGGGAAGATTTGAGCATAGAACTTGCTCTTTGAATAATTCCGAAGTAAAAGAACAGCGACCAGAGACTCAATGCCAAGAGGAAGGAAACCGGAAACAGAATGTCGGGAAACCTGTATGCAGAAAAGTCTAAATTGCTCTCCTGGTACCATTCAGAAAAGGTGTAAAAACTGTCATTTATAAGCAGACTTACGCAGGTACCAATAGAAAGGATCGTAAGAAAAGATAAAACCGGTACCAGCCAATTCTTGATATTATGACTCACGTGAATAACAATTCCGAAGAAGACAACGCCCATGAACAGGACAGACCAAAAGTAAAATAAGGAGGCAACACAAATCCAGAGCGTAGCATCAAAGATTTTTTTCCTGGTTTCCCGCTGAGTTTTTAAACTTATCACGCGCCGCATTGCCAGCAGCACAAAAAAGTTGGCCAGCATCACGTCATTACTATCAAGCGCAGCAAACAACATACAGGCAAAGGCTGCAAAAAGTATGGTTTTATAGGCATTTCTTGAGGTGATCTCATTTCGTTTAGCAATGAAATCCATTAAAACACTGCTTAAGATAAATACCACCAGCACCAAAACCTCTTTAGAAATTTCCATAAGACCTGCTTCAAAATCACCGCTAAAAACAGCAAGACTGTAGAAAAACACCATGTAAATGGCAATTACTATAAAAGTTATGGGCCTTGATTTGCTAAAAAAGCTTGTTAGCATTGAGGTTTTTTATATTTTTGTGACTCTAAATATATGTACAATGAGGGATTTTTTTGAAGGCATACAGTCATTTTTTGAAGATATTGCATTTGCTCCGTTAGATTACCTGCGCAACATGGAACTTGACAGCTGGTGGCTTGCTAACCTGCTCAACTGGATATTTGTTATAGTTGCGATTGCGGCATTTGTTTATTGGATGAAACAACTGAAGAAATTCAATGACAACAACGAAGAAAACAGAGATCCTTCTGCTCATTCTTTCTTAGGATAAGTCGAAGCCAAGATCTTTTCTAAAATACATCTTATCGAAATGAAGTTTTTCTACATTTTGGTAAGATTTTTTTAGTGCCTGTTTGTAACCATTTCCAAAAGAAGTTACCGCAATAACACGGCCTCCGTTGGTTTTTACAGTTCCGTTTTCTTCGGAAGTACCTGCGTGAAAAACCAGTGAGTTTTCCACATTTTCAAGACCTGTAATTTCTTTACCTTTCTCATACCCTTCGGGATAACCTCCTGAAACGAGCATTACCGTAGCTGCAGTTTCATTACTGATTTCCAGGTTTACCTCATTCAGTTTTCCTTCAGAAACTTTTTTGAAAACCTCTACAAGATCTGACTTTATTCTTGGAAGAACCACCTCTGTCTCCGGGTCACCCATTCTTACGTTATATTCTATAACATACGGCTCGTCCCCCACTTTTATGAGTCCTATGAAAATAAAGCCTTTGTACGTGATATTTTCTTTCTTTATTCCTTCTACCGTTGGTTTTACAATTCGGTCTTCAATTTTCTTCATAAAAACGGCATCGGCAAACGGAACTGGTGAAATCGCGCCCATTCCACCTGTGTTCAAACCTGTGTCGCCTTCGCCAATTCTTTTGTAATCTTTGGCGGTGGGTAAAGTGATATAATTTTCACCGTCGGTAAGAACAAAAACGCTTAATTCCACTCCATCGAGAAACTCCTCGATCACCACAGTAGAACCGGCCTCTCCAAATTTGCTGTGGCTAAGCATGTTTTCAAGTTCGGTTTTGGCTTCTTCAATGTCATTTACGATCAAAACACCTTTTCCGGCGGCCAAACCGTCTGCTTTCAACACGTATGGCGGCTTGAGCGTTTCAAGAAATTCCTTTCCTGCATTTAAACTTTCCGAAGTAAAGCTTTGATAGGCAGCTGTTGGAATTTTGTACAGGGCCATGAATTCCTTAGCACGTTCTTTACTTCCTTCCAGAAGGGCTCCTCTTTTTGAAGGGCCAATCACCATCACATCTTTTAGCTGCTCATCCTTTTCAAAATAATCCTGAATTCCCTTCACCAAAGGATCTTCGGGGCCAACAACAAGCATTTCCACTTTTTCTTTGAGTACAAATTCTTTGATGGCTTCAAAATCGGTCACCTTAATAGCTACGTTAGATGCTATTTTTGAAGTTCCCGCATTCCCCGGAGCAACGAACAATTTGCTGCAATTTTTACTTTCTGCAATTTTGTACGCAAAAGTATGTTCACGCCCGCCTGAACCCAGTATTAGAATGTTCATATCTCAAAGTGGTTTTAAATGTTGTGTCAAAAATAAATGTTTGTAAATTGAAGCACCAATTTATTCACATAAAAAAGAAATAATTTAGGTATTGAACTGGTTTAGCCTTTCTCTCCAACTCAACAGGTTTCCCATTAAAAAAGCACAGCAGACTTTAAAGGAAATCCAGGGGATTCCTGCGGGCGAATATTTCAATTATGTGGAGCAGAGGAAAAAAGAGATTGTTCATTACCATCTTACCCATAATGCTTTTTACCGGAACTTCTTCGGAAATCGTCCTTTTCGGGACTGGAAGGACGTACCAGTCCTTAAGAAAGAAGATTTACAGCGGCCGCTGGGTCAGCGCCTCAGCACAGGATTTCATCCAAAGAAAGTTTACGTAAGCAAAACTTCCGGCTCGAGCGGTAATCCGTTTATTTTCGCCAAAGACCGTTTTTGCCATGCACTTTCATGGGCAGAGTTCATTGATCGCTACAAATGGTACGGTATAAACCTGGACAAATCTGTACAGGCAAGATTTTACGGCATTCCGCTGGATCGCTTCGGATATTTTAAGGAACGGCTTAAAGACCGCTTCGGATTTCGCTATCGCTTTCCCATTTTTAACCTGAATGAGTCAAAAATGGAGGAATTCCTGGTTGATTTCAGGAATAAGAATTTTGATTATATCAATGGTTACACCAGCTCTATAGTGCTTTTCGCCAAATTTCTTCAGAAGAAAAAGGTGATCCTTAGAGAATTTTCTCCCAACCTGAAATTATGCATTGTCACCAGCGAAATGCTGTTTGAAAAAGACAGGATCCTTATGGAGAAACAATTTGGTGTACCTGTTGTGAATGAATATGGCGCCAGTGAACTGGGGCTTCTGGCCTTCGAAAATGCAGAGAAAGAATGGGTTTTTAACAGTGAAACCATGTTTGTTGAAATTCTTGATGAACAAAATAAGGTACTTCCCATGGGTGAAGAAGGCCGGATTGTAGTAACCTCATTATACAACAAAGCACATCCTTTTATCCGCTATGATATTGGGGATACGGGAATGCTTGATCCCTCCAGCAGTTCCAAAAAGCCGGTTTTAAAGCAACTTTCAGGTCGAACGAACGATGTTGCCATTTTACCTAGCGGAAAAGTAGTGCCCGGACTCACCTTTTACTATGTCACCAAAAGTGTGATTGAGGACGAAGGACTGGTGAAAGAATTTGTGGTCAAGCAAACGCAAACCAGTAAATTCAGGATTGTTTATGTTTCAGAAATGCCACTTTCCGGGCAAAAACTGGAAAAGGTGAGGAAGGCTATGGCAAATTACCTGGAAGAGGGACTGGAGCTGGAATTTGTTCACCAAACCCTGCTTACACGAAGCAAAAGGGGAAAACTGAAACAGTTTGAATCACTTCTTTAACGGCACCCGCTGTTTACTTTTGACGAAGAACTGCTCGTACAAAAATCTCGAAATCCAATAACTGCTCTTAACGGCCGAAAATTTAAGCACTTTTCTATAGACCTTGTAATTGTACTGCAGCATTTCCTGCTTATTTGCCGAAATAGACCCTTTCCTTAGCCTGTACACGGCTAAAGGTTCCAAAATGCCTTTTGCCTCACCCGCATTTTTAAGGGCCTGCAGCCACATTGCCCAGTCCTGCCTTTTCCGTATAGGCGGACAATAAATCTTGCCAAGTTCTTTCACGTTGTACATTCCGGTAAGATTTCCTACGTAATTTGCACACAACAATTTGGAAAAAGTCAGTTTTTCGAGAGATTTCACCATTTCCTGAAGGCTCCTTCCCTCTTCATCCATCAACTCATAGCTGGAATAGCTCATCGACAGGTTTTGATCTTTCATGAAATCCAGCTGGGCACGGAGCTTGTGAGGTTTCCACAGGTCATCTGCATCCAGAAATGCTATATATTCCCCTTCCGAAGCTTTTATGCCGATATTACGTGCAAATCCCGTTCCCTGGTTTACGGGAAGAGAATGCAGGTTGATGCGCGAATCCTGTTCCATGTACTCCTTCACAACACGATCTGTCTCGTCTTTGGAAGCATCATCAATAATTAATAGTTCCCAGTCTTTAAAAGTCTGGGACCTTACAGAATCTATACTTTCAGAAATAAATTTTGATGCATCATAAGCGGGCATTACTATAGATACCACAGGAGAATTCTTCATGAAAATGCCATTTTTGGGTACAGTAAGATTTTATTTTTATTTCTGAAAATCTTTTTAGAAAAATCCTTTTCAAATCTTCTGAAACCCTCTGCCCTATTTTCTAACGTGTTGGGAAAAATCCTTGTGTTCGCTTCTGTGAAGCTCCTCTTCGCTTAGGTTTTTAAAATAGTCGTAGGTTCTTTGCATTCCTTCACTCCTCGAAACTTTGGGTTCCCAGCCAAGAATTTCTTTGGCTTTTGAAATATCTGGTTGCCGCTGCATGGGGTCATCTTTTGGCAGCGGTTTATAGACGATCTGCTGGTTTGTGCCCGTAAGTTTGATGATCTCTTCAGCAAAATCTTTTATGGTGATCTCATGCGGATTTCCAATATTAACAGGATCGGCATAATCGCTGAGCAAAAGTCTGTAGATCCCCTCAATTTCATCATCTACATAACAGAAGGAACGAGTTTGAGAGCCGTCTCCAAAGACAGTTAAATCTTCTCCTCTCAATGCCTGACCAATAAACGCCGGGATCACACGTCCGTCATTTAATCTCATCCTGGGGCCGTAGGTGTTAAAGATCCTCACGATCCTTGTTTCAAGGCCGTGATAACGGTGATAAGCCATCGTGATGGATTCCTGAAATCTTTTGGCTTCATCATACACGCCACGCGGGCCTATGGTATTTACATTGCCGTAGTACTCTTCGGTTTGCGGGTGTACCAAAGGATCACCATACACTTCCGAAGTAGAAGCGATGAGAATACGCGCATTTTTCTCTTTCGCCAAACCTAACAGATTGTGCGTTCCAAGAGAACCCACCTTTAAAGTTTGGATAGGAATTTTAAGATAATCAATGGGACTGGCCGGTGAAGCAAAATGAAGAATATAATCCAGTTTTCCCGGGACATGAACAAAGGTGGTCACATCGTGATGATGAAACTCAAAATTATCTAGTTTAAAAAGGTGCTCAATGTTGCGGATGTCTCCGGTAATGAGGTTATCCATTCCAATCACATGAAATCCTTCGCCTATAAATTTGTCACAAAGATGAGAACCCAGGAACCCGGCTGCCCCTGTAATGAGTATTCTTGTTGCCATTAGTTGGTTAATTTGAAATGAAAATAAGGAAATATTTTTAGTTGCACCTGCTTCTGCTTCTTCAAGTATGAGTCTTAACGATTTTTTGTGAATTCATGGCATCTCTAAGGCTACAGCCTGCTCCTTTTTCCTTTTAAAGTGAAGCCGGAATATAAACGTCTTTAAGGATTATTTAACCCTTATTTTGAGCATATTAAGTTGATTTTAGAAGCTTAATCCTTACCTTGAAAAGAACTAAACGAAAAAAGAAAATGAAGAAAATAGCCATACCGGGACTTAACCCAAACGTAGGTAAAACAGAAAGAATAATCTCTCTTTTGGGAGGCGCATATATGATCTATGATGCCTTGGGAAAAAAGGATAAAAGTATTACTGAAGCCGCTTTTGCAGGTTACCTTCTTTTTCGCGGCGCCACCGGTTACTGCGGAGTTTACGACGCCATGGGAAAAACAAAACCCGATGCGCACAGCAGAAATGTCAATATAAGGGTAACACAAACGGTAGGTCGCCCGCCTGAAGAAGTCTTTGAATTCTGGAGTAAGTTCGAGAACCTTCCGTTGTTCATGGAGCACCTGGAAAGTGTAAAAAGCCTGAACGACCAAATATCTGTGTGGAAAGCAGAACTTCCCGGTGGCGTAGGCAGTTTAAGCTGGAAGAGCGAAATCGTGAAGTTAAGGCCGAACGAATTTATTGGATGGCAATCTTTACCTGGCTCTGAAATTGAGAACGCAGGGAAAGTTGAATTCAAAGAGATCGCAGGGTACGGAACAGAAGTTGATGTGGTGATCTCTTACAGCGCACCCGGTGGCATTCCCGGGGAGAGTGCAGCCAGATTAGTAAATCCGTTGTTTGAAAAGATGGTGAAAGACGATGTTTCCAACTTCAAGCAGTTCATGGAAGAGTACCAGGAACCTGGAGAAAAAGATCTTCCTCAAAACCTTTAGAAAAAGAGACTATGAAATGCCATTTTTGAATAGCTGTGCCAGACTTTCTTTCCAGTGAGGAATCTCTTCTGAAAAAGTAGATAAAGCTTTTTCCTTTGATAATACGCTGTTTACCGGTCTTTCGGCTACAGTCTCAAAATCATTGTTTTTTATGAGCTTTACCTCATCCTGTTTCCCTGAGAGTTGTAGTATTTCCTGCGCAAAATCATACCAGGTCGCTTCGCCCAGGTTACTGTAATGGTAAATTCCGAAGTGTTTTTCTTCTACTTCTGAAGAGATCATTCTAAGGACGTATTCTGCCAGATCATACGCATTTGTTGGTGTTCCTTTTTGAGCCGTGGTAATATTAAAAACGGCTCCGGGTTTTGCCTTTTTCAGGATTGTATTGAAGAAATTATGGCCGATATCTGAATACAGCCAGGAAGTCCTGAAAATGAAATATTTCTCCATTTTCTGCTGAATGTAATGCTCTCCTGAGAGTTTTGAACTTCCGTAGACATTGATGGGATTTGTCTCATCTTCTTCGGAATAAGGCGCATCTTTTTTTCCGTCAAAAACATAATCGGTCGAAAAATGAATTAGGCAGGTGTTATTTTCAGCACACGCCTGCGCCAGATTTCTAACCGCTTCAGAATTTATCAAAAATGCCATTTCGCGGCTGGTTTCTGCCTGCTCCACGTTGGTATAAGCGGCACAATTGATACAGTAGTCAAAGTTATGATCTTTGATATAGGTATCTACCAGGCCAAAAAGAGTAAGATCTAGCTCATCTGCAGTTGTGAAGGTAAATTCAAGATTGGGAACGTGATCCATCTTTTTTTTAAAACATTGCCCCAGCTGGCCCGAAGCTCCTGTAACCAACACTTTTTTCATAACTCCAGTTCTTCAAAAGTGGGAAGTAAAGCATCTTTTTCGGAAAGGATGATGTCCTTTTCGGGAAATTCCCAGTCAATATTTAAGGTTGGATCGTTCCATATAATTCCTGCTTCGCTTTCCTTGTTGTAATATTGATCACATTTATAGGCAAAAACAGAGGCCTCAGAGATCGTAAGAAAGCCGTGTGCAAATCCCGCGGGTACAAACAGCTCCAGCTTGTTTTCGTTGCTTAAAACGACTTTATAAGATTCTTTAAACGTAGGGGAATCTGGCCGAAGATCTACCACCACATCCAAAACCTCGCCCGATACTGCCCTCACCAGTTTTGCCTGGGCATGCGCGCCGGTTTGGAAGTGAAAACCTCGTAAAACACCTTTTTGAGATGTTGACTGGTTATCCTGAACAAAATTTATTTCTAAACCTGTGGTTTCTTCAAATCTACGCTGATTGTAACTCTCATAAAAAGTTCCCCTTCGATCTTCAAAGACGGAAGGTTTGAGTAAAAAACAATCTTTTAAAGGTGTATTTTCGAGTTCTAACATTAATCCAGTTGTAATAAATATTCGCCGTATCCACTTTTCAGCAAAGGCTTTGCCAATTTATGAAGTTGCTCTTTATTGATATATCCCATTTTATAAGCGGTTTCTTCAATTGCTCCAATTTTTAAACCCTGCCGCTCTTCGATGACCTGCACAAATTGCGAAGCGTTCATGAGGGAATTAAAAGTTCCCGTATCCAGCCACGCAGTCCCTTTATCTAAAATGCTCACATGAAGCTTTTCATGCTGAAGATAATGATTGTTCACATCGGTGATTTCAAGTTCGCCACGCCTTGAAGGTTTTATACCACGGACTATCTCAACCACCTCGTTATCGTAGAAATAAATTCCGGGAACTGCAAAATGGGATTTTGGAGCCTCCGGTTTTTCTTCAATTGAGATTGCTTTCCCTGATTTATCAAAATCAACCACCCCGTATCTTTTAGGATCCTGAACGTGGTACGCATAAATAATTCCGCCTTTGGGATCATTGTTGCCCTGCAACAATTTATCCAGACCTGAGCCATAAAAAATGTTATCGCCAAGAATAAGCGCAACTTTGTCATTCTTGATGAAATCTGCTCCAATGATAAAAGCTTCTGCCAGGCCGTTCGGTTTCTCCTGAACCGCATATTCAAAGCAACATCCGTACTTACTGCCATCACCTAATAAGTCTCTGAACAGCGGAAGATCCTTTGGAGTAGAAATGATAAGAATTTCCCTGATTCCCGCCATCATTAGAGTCGAGAGGGGATAAAAGATCATGGGCTTATCATACACCGGCATCAACTGCTTGCTAATTGCTAAGGTCAATGGATGCAATCTTGTTCCCGATCCTCCTGCCAGAATAATTCCTTTCATGAACTATATTTTTGCAGGTACCATTGTACAGTTTTTTCTATCCCGCTTTCAAAATTTTCTTCTGCTTTCCAGCCTAACTCCCTTTCAATTTTGGAAGCATCAATAGCGTATCTTTTATCGTGCCCCGGCCGGTCTACGACAAAGGTAATGAGATCTTTATAAGATTTCCCGTTCTTTCGAGATTGTTGCTTATCCAGAATTTCTGAAATTTGTTGGGCGATGTAGATGTTTTGACGTTCATTCCTGCCGCCAATATTATAAGTCTCTCCCAATTTGCCTTTTTCAAGTACCAGTTTAATTCCTTTGCAATGGTCTACAACGTACAGCCAGTCCCGTACATTGGTTCCTTCCCCATAGATTGGAATGGGTTCTTCCTTTAAAGCGGTCCTGATGATAGTTGGGATCAATTTTTCGTCATGCTGATTGGGCCCGTAATTATTCGAACAATTGGTCGTCAAAACCGGCAATCCGTAGGTGTGGAAATAACTGCGAACCAGAAAATCTGATGAAGCTTTTGATGCCGAATAAGGACTGTTTGGCGCATAGGGAGTTTCTTCAGTAAAAAGTCCCTCGTCGCCAAGCGTTCCATAAACCTCATCTGTAGAGATATGTAAAAACCTGGCATTTTTGAATCCCTCCTTCTGAACAAAAGGCTTCTCCATCCAGAGTTTATAAGCGTTTTGAAGCAAATTAAAAGTTCCGGAGATATTGGTTTCAACAAAAGCTGAAGGGTCTAAAATGGAATTATCCACATGCGATTCCGCAGCAAAATTTATTACCTGCTGAAAATGGTATTTTTCGAAAAGTTCTTTCACCAGTTTTTTATCACAAATATCGCCCTGGATAAAAGTATAATTTTGTCGATTTTCAACATTGATGTTCTCGAGATTCCCTGCATAGGTGAGTTTATCAAGGTTTACCAGGTGAACATTCTCCTCTTCGCAAAACAGGTTGATATAATTAGATCCTATAAATCCTGCACCACCTGTTATTAAAATATTTTTAATCTTCTTTTCCATTCCTGGTTATTTATTTTTCTCCTTCCCCTTTTTAGATTCGGAAGAAAAGATTTGCTGCAGAATTTTTTCGGTTATCAGGTAAGTCGGTTTAACTCCTGTGGTTCCCAAGCCTCCGGAAGCCAGTGTACTTCCTGTTTCCAGCGGATTATCTGACGCATAATAAGCGTAACGTACTTTTACATCTTCATTAATGTTTTTCCGAAGCCTTGAAGCCGCCTGAATTGCTTTTTGGTAGTGTGCACCTTCCATTTCCAGGCCAACCACGTTCCAGGTGGATTCATGGAAGAATCGCAAAATATCCTTATTCTGAAGCGAAGTTCCCAGAACGGTGATCATGGAACCATCAGAAACCGGAATTCCGTGCCCGTCCAAATCTTCCTTAGAAAGCTCATTTTTGAATGGATAGTTGTCTGCTGTTCCCTCAAATAAATGTGCCGAAGGGATCATAATATCACCTTTCCCACCAACCAGGATTCCGGCTTTTCCCATGATGGAAATAGAAGCCACATTCATGTGGATATTCCCGTGTTCACTCTGGTAAGGCTTCAGCATCTCATCCATGGTTTCATACGCCTGCTCTCCAAAGGCATAATCCATCACCATGATCACAGGTTTTTCTTCATCTTTTAAATTCTTCTTCATTTCAAAAGGCGAAGGTTCGATCTTGTATTTTGCGGTGTCGAAGATCTGTACATCAATATTGGCGCCGCTGGTGTCTTCAATAAAGATCATTCCTTCTTCCAGGGCGGCTTTCATCACCTTGGTGCGAAGTTTTCCATTCGCATTATTGCTTAGATCTTCGTAAATGCCTGAAATCGGTTTTTTGGTGAGCTCCGTTTTTAAAGCCCGTGGGGCATAAAGGGTGTTCATCACACTGTGCATGTTTGCACTTATGATGTGAAGCGGCCTGTTCAAAAGGTTTTTTTCCAACATGACCTCCTTGATCTTGTTTGCCCAAATTTCCCCGTGAATGTGGTGTCCCAGCCTTTCCCTCAATACCGGACTAAAAGTTACGATGCGCTTTTTATTGTCCACCAGCTCATCCATGGCCAGTTTCCCCAGCCAGTACACCAGGTGCAGAAAACGATCTTTTTTCCCCGGAATGCTGAACATTGGGTAAATAGTAGTTACTTCTTTAAAGGTCCTGCCCAGGATATTTGCGGTATGGGTAAGGGCAACCTCCCGCTCGGCCTGCGAAAGTTCTTCTTTTAAAACGGCTTTTTGAAGCTTCTCCCAGTCGCGTGTTACTTCTCCTTCTTCATCGATGATCACGCGGCGCATGATCTTGTGGCTTTCCACAAAAATGAAAGTTAGGTGCGTAAGGATATCATAAATTTCAGATCTTCCCCGGGTGATCTCAATATTCATTTGCTCCTCATCAATGCGGTAGCAATTCCTTCTTCTTTTCGGGGGAACAATAGGCTTAAAATGAGAATTTCCGTAGCCTTCGTCACTGGTGAGATTGATATAACGGCATTCCTCAATTCCTATGGGCAGGCGGTCGATTACATAAAGTAAACCGTTCAATTCTACTTTTTCTTCTGCAACAGATCCATAAATCTCGGGCCGCAAAACCAGCAAGGCCTCACGCAGGGTTTCTCCTGAAACTCCCATAGGTTTGTAAAAGCCTCTGTTAAATAAATGCCGCATGGTGATATACATACGCTCAATAGCGCTTGAACTTTCCTGTGCTCTTGTGCGACCTCTCAATTTTAAATTACTCATATATTCTTAACTCTTCTTTCTTTTATAATTTTTCTAAAAATTCTGCGATTTTACGGTCATTTGACAATCTCGGTAATTTATTCTGTCCGCCCAATTTTCCAATAGATTTCATGTACTTCTGAAAACCTTCCGCAGGAATTTTGGTGATGACCAGCGGCTGAAGAATTTTCCCTTCAATAAGATCTTTGTAATAAGAATTTTGCTCCTGAAGGGATTTGTCTAAGGAGTTCTTGAAGGAATTCATATCTTCTGGCTCCTTTTCAAACTCAATAAACCATTCGTGGTAGGGCAACTGTTCTCCTGAAGGACTTGTTTGCGGAGCCACAGTAAATTCTGAAATACTTGCGTGGTGTTGTGCAACGGCTTCCTGCATCGCCTGTTCCACTTCTTTTGCGATCACGTGCTCCCCAAAAGCTGAAGTAAAATGTTTGATCCTTCCGGAGACGATCACACGATAAGGTTTTAAAGAAGTAAATTGAATGGTATCGCCCAAATTGTAAGCCCAAAGCCCTGCATTGGTGGAAACTATCATCACGTAATTGACGTTGAGCTCCACTTCTCCAATTGTGAGCCGCCTTGGATTTTCAGAGTAAAAA
>JACLAD010008657.1_pt1 | contig 19913 bp, 13 predicted proteins | sample 8027901 | NCBI WGS metagenome assembly JACLAD01 (sample SAMN15725071, study PRJNA655200) | protist metagenome | isolation source: fluorescence activated cell sorting (FACS) single amplified genomes of... | place: Spain: Blaines Bay Microbial Observatory, Mediterranean Sea | collected 2016-07-05 | reverse complement strand
GTCGCGCAGCTTGGTGGCCTGCAGCTTGATGTCCTCGACCGTGCCCCAATAGGTGGCCCATTGGCCTTTGAACCTGATCCAGTCGCCGATCATGAAGGGGCGGTTCACGTAGATCGAAACCGCGCCGAACAGGTTTTTGACCGAGTCCTGCGCGGCGAGGGAGAGCGCCAGGCCGATCACGCCGAAGCCCACGATCAGCGCGCCGATATTGAAGCCGAGCACGTTCTGCAGAACGAAAAGCAGGACCAGGACGACGATGAAGGTGCGCAGGATCCGGCGCACGATCAGGACCAGCATGTGGTCGTAATGACCCGATCCCTCCTTGTCGATGTGGCGGCGTATGAAGGCCGCGGCGACGTCGATCAGCGAGATGACGAGCAGCGCGACCGCGATCACGAGCAGGAATTTCGGTACCGAGAACCGCAAGGGCCGGAGGACGGGTCCGAGCGAGAGGAAACCGATCGCGCCCGAGGCGCCGAGGCCCCGCAGCGTCGAGGCAGCGAGGCTGTGGTCGTTCTTCTCGATCCGCGCGGCGAGCCGCCCCATCAGCTTGTAGAAGAGATAACCCAACACGACCCCGAGCGCGCTTACGCCGACGAAGCCGAGCCAGCCTGCGGGCCCCGTCTCCTCGACCAGCGGCGCGAAGACCTTGAGGAAATACTGTCCGCCGTCATTGTCGCCGAAGCGCGGCGGCAGGGAGGCCATCGCTTCGTAAAGGTCGTCCGCGTCCGCGATCGTGCGCTCCGAGAACAGCCATCGGCCGCCAGCCTGGCGGAGAACGGAGATCTCGCCGCGCGGTGAGGTCTCCACCGCCTGCCACACCCAGAGATGGTCGGTGCCGCGCGGAAAGAATTCGTAGCGCGTATCGCCCGTCTCCTCGACCTGCTCGCTCCCCGGCAGCGTGGCGGGCGAGACGGGGCCGAGGCGCAGAAAGACCTCGTAGAGCGTGTCGGCATCTTCGCGGGACGCGCCGGCCGGAAGGCTGGCCAGCGCCCGCTGATAGCCGAGTTCCTCATAGCCGCGCCCGACGAGATCCATGGCCTCGGTGAAGGTCATGATGGCGGCGCGCGGGCTTTCCTGGGAATTGAAGCGCGGGTTTTCCACTCGGTCGCGCGCCTCGCCTGGCTGCATCTTCTCGATCAGGAGGCGGCTGCCCGACTCGACCGCCTCGAGCAGGCTCGAAAAGGCGCCGCCGCTGCCTTCTTCGGGATTGGCACTGTCCCGCACCGGAGCGCCGCCAGGCGGCGCCGGCTGGGCTGCCGCCCCTCCCAATGCGAGGACGAGAAAGGAGAGGAACGAAAGTGCCGTCAGACGCATGGAAGCCCCCGCTGCCGATGAGAACGGCGTAATAGGCCGATCGCCGTTCGTCCATGCCGGTGAGCGGTCGGAACCGGCACTCATGCAGTCTTGGATTATGGGCAGATATTCGACAATGTGCGATAGACGGTGGTAGGCGAGACGGCCTGCTGCGCCTGGGAGATGTTCGCCATGACGGTAATCGATCGCCGCAGGATGCTGCAGCTCATGACGGCGGGAAGCGCCGGGCTCGCCCTCGCCCGGCCTGGCGCGCGCGCAGCGCAAGCCTCCAAGGGAACCCTCGCAGCCCTCGCGGCGGAGCGGGGGCTGATCTTCGGCAGCGCGGTCAGCACGCCGCAACTGGACGATACCGCCTATCTCGGCCTCGTCAGGCGGGAATGCGCCGCCGTGGTCGCGGAGAACGCGCAGAAGATGTACGCCATCCTGCCCGAGCCGGATGCTTGGGATTTCAGCGGCGCGGACGCTTTGGCCGAGTTCGCTTCGACGAACGGCCTTGATCTGCGCGGGCACGCTCTTCTGTGGAACCATCCGGACTACCTGCCGGACTGGGTGATGGAAACGGAGTTCGGGGATGCCGCGGCCGCGGAGCGCTTTCTGCGCGGCTATATTGGCCGCGTCGCGGGCCGCTACGCGCCGCAGATCTACGCCTGGGACGTCGTCAACGAGACGCTGGACCCGGAAACCGGGGAGCTGCGCGACACGCCTTTCACCAAGGCGCTCGGCCCGCAGGTCATCGATATCGCCTTCGACGCCGCGAAGGCCGCAGCCCCCGGCGCCCGGCTCGCCTATAACGACTATATGAGCTGGGAGGACGGCCACGAGACCCACAGGGCCGCTGTCCTGCGCCTCCTAGAGCGGCTCTTGGCGCAGGACGTGCCGGTGACCGGCCTCGGCATTCAGGGACACGCCAAATGGACCGATCGCGAGGCGGAGTTCTCGCCTGCGCGGCAGAAAGCCTGGCGCGGCTTTCTCGACGAGGTGACGGGGATGGGCCTCGATCTCTATGTGACCGAACTCGACGTGAACGACGGTGATGCCGCGGGCCCGGACGCGGTCCGCGACGCCGAGATCGCGGCCTATACGAAGGACTATCTCGACCTCATGCTCGATTACCCCCAGACCAAGGAAGTCCTGACATGGGGCCTTGCCGACCATGACAGCTGGATCCAGGCTTTCGTGGACGAGGGCGAGCTCGTCCGGCGGCCCCTACCCTTCGACGACGAATACCGCCCCAAGCCGATGCGCGAAGCCATGGCCGCCGCCTTCCGCGCCGCGCCGCAGAGGAGCTGAGGCATGGCCCCCGCCGTTCTGCGCGTTCATCCCGAAGACAGCGTCGCCGTGGCGCTGCGGCCGGTCTCAGGCGGCGAGCGCCTGCCCATCGGCAACGATGAGCTGGTCGCGGCGCAGGACATTCCGCAGGGGCACAAGATCGCGCTGCGGCCGCATGGTCCCGGTGATGCCGTCATGCGATACGGCCACCCGATCGGGCGCGCCGAAACCGCGATCGCGCCCGGCGAGCATGTCCACTCGCACAATCTGCGCACGGCGCTCGGCACGGGCGAATCCTACTCCTACGCGCCCGCCTCGGCACCGCCGGCTCCTGCGCCGCGCGATGGCGGCACGTTCGAGGGCTATCGCCGGGCAGATGGCCGGGTGGGAACGCGGAACGAGATCTGGGTGCTGAACACGGTCGGCTGCGTGAACACGGCTGCCGCCCGGATTGCCCGCAACGGCGACGCCCTCGTCCGCAGGAAAGGCGGGGCGGACGGCGTGCATGCCTTCTCGCACCCCTTCGGCTGCTCGCAGCTCGGCGACGACCTCGGCCAGACCCGGGATATCGTCGCGGGTTTGGCCCGCCATCCCAATGCCGGCGGCGTTGTGCTGATCGGGCTTGGCTGCGAGAACAACCGGCTCGACGCTCTCCTCGAAACGCTGCCCGAGGGCGCGCGGGACCGCATCGTCTCCTTCACGGCGCAAGGCGTCGAGGACGAGGAGGAAGCGGGAATCGCGGCCATCGAGACTCTGCTCGAACGGATGGCGAGCGACCGCCGCGAGACCTGCCCCGCCTCCGCGCTCACGCTCGGCATGAAATGTGGCGGATCGGACGCCCTTTCGGGGCTGACGGCCAATCCGCTCGTCGGCCGCATGACGGACCGGGTGACAGCGGCGGGCGGGCGCTCCCTCCTGACGGAGGTGCCGGAGATGTTCGGCGCGGAGCGCCAGCTGATGAACCGGGCCGTCGACGAGGACGTGTTCGAGCGGCTCGTGACGATGATCGAGGGGTTCAAGTCCTATTTCGTCAGGCACGATCAGCCGGTCTACGAGAACCCTTCCCCCGGCAACAAGGAGGGGGGGCTGACGACGCTGGAGGAGAAATCGCTCGGCGCGATCCAGAAAGGCGGCGCCTCGCGCGTGGCCGACGTCCTCGATTACGCCCAGCCTGCGCGCCGTCCCGGCCTGTCGCTGATCAATGCGCCGGGCAATGACGCGGTCTCCTCGACGGCCCTCACCGTGAGCGGCGCGACCGTGCTCCTGTTCACGACCGGCCGCGGGACCCCTCTGGGATTCCCCGTTCCCACACTGAAGATCGCGTCGAATTCAGGGCTGGCGGAGCGCAAGCCGCGCTGGATCGATTTCGACGCGGGTCCCGTCGCCAGCGGCACCGATATGGAAGCGATGGCCGATGCGCTGTGGGACAAGATCCTCCGCACCGCCTCGGGCGAGCCCGCGCGCAACGAAGAGAACGACTATCGCGAGATCGCCATCTGGAAGACCGGCGTCACGCTGTAGGTTTTCGGGAGGAGGACGCATCGCCCTCCTCCCTCGCGAGCTTCACTCGTCATAGGCGGAGAGTAGGCCTTCCAGCCGCTCCCGCGTGATCGGCAGGACCGTGCCGTGGCGCGTGCCCTCGGGGAAGGAGAGCTGCTCGGTGATGTCCTCCCAATGGACGAGGTCGTCGGACCGCGCGCCCATCATCCGGTGCTCCATATAGGCGTCGTAATAGACGTGGAATTCACCGTCGATCATCACCCCGGTCGGCCCCTCGACCCAGACACCCTCGGGCGAGAAGGGCGGCGAGGCCGGCCCCCAGGGCCCCTGCGGGTCCGCCGCGATCGCGATACGGATGTTCTTCTCTGGCTCGGGACGCTTGGTCTCGTCCTTCAGGAACATCACATAGCGCTCTCCGTCCCGCACGATGTTCGCGTCGATCGAGACGAAACCGCCATCGTAGAAGAGCGCGGTCGGCGCGTAGCTCTCGAAGTCCTTGGTGGTCGTGTAGTAGACCCGGTGATTGATCCCGACGCCAAGGGTCGAGCGGATATCGCCGCGGTCCTCGGTCTCGGGAAACCGTCCGGGCACCGCCGAAGACCAGAAGATGATATATTCCCCGGCATCTTCGTCATAGAAGATCTCGGGCGCCCAGCTGTTCAGAACCCCCTCGGCGTCGCGCATGACGGGCAGCATCTTCTGCTCGGACCAGTTCACGAGGTCGTCCGAATGGGCGATGCCGATATTGTCTTCCCACCAGCCGGTGGTCCAGACCATGTGATAGCGCCCGTCCGGCCCCTGAATGATGCAGGGATCGCGCATCAGCTTGGAGCCGACCGTCGGCATCAGGACCGAGTCACCATCATTGATCGCGTTCCAGGTCAGCCCGTCTTCCGACCAGGCGAGGTGGAGCCCCGTCTCGCCGTCATTGCGAAAGGAGGAGAAGAGATAGACCTCCTCCTCGCTCGCCGGCGGAGCCGCCTCCTGCGCCTGACCGCTGCTTCCCAAGGCGGTGAGCGCGGCGAGCGCGCCCAGAACCAGTTTCGACTTCATCCTCGTCCTCCCGTTGATAAGTCTCTTTCGCGCCGCCTTCAGGGCAGCGGGCGAAGCCCTTCGGTGCGCACGGTCCATCCGTTTTCCGGAAAGCCCGGCGCATCGCCCTCTGCTCCGTCCCATCCCGCCGCCATCAGCGCGACGGCGGCCAGAAGAGAGGCGTTGGACGGGAAATAGGTGTCCGCATTGCGCACATACCCTTCCGGCGTCAGATGAAAGCGCGGGGTCATGCCCGTGACGCCGTACTGATTGTTGGCGGCATCCATCATCAGATAGTCGACCGCCTGTTCAGGCTCGCCGAGCCGTGCCGCCGTCATCGCCATCATCGGGAAGTCCCAGCCCCAGGTCTGGCGGAAATCCCATGCCGCGTTCGTCCGCGCCATGGTCGCTGCCATGACCTCCGGGTCGACATCCGCGCCGGGGAGGAAGCCCATGGCCATGAGGAAGGATGGATGGTCGCGGTTGAAGCAGTCCTCTGCGGGAACGCCGCCCTCGGCCTCGGCGCCGCCCGTCGTTCCGAGCCCTCCGGCGCATTCGGGCCGGTCGATCCCGGACCAGAAGCCTTCGGCGTTCCGCACCGGCAGATAGAGGCCGCCTTCCTGCGGCAGCTCGGGCAGCCGCTCGAGCGCCTCCGCCCAGTCTTCGTCCGCTCTCAGGCCGAGGCGCTCGCGCCAGCGCTGCGCCGTCTTCAGGCCATAGGCCCAATAGGCGAGTTCGAAGGCCGGATCGGTCGTGGTTTCGGGCGCCCAGACTTCCTGGACCGGCACGACGGGCGGGCCCAGGGCAAGACCGCCGCTCTCCGTCTCGCTCAGGAAGGAGGCCAGAAGGTCCGCCGTGGCGAAGACGATTCCGGCATGCCGGCGCAGCGTCTCGTCGCTCGGCGCCGCCCGGTAGAGAAGCTCTGCCAGATAGATCGGATGGGGCTGCTGCCACATGATGAAGGGATTGATCGTGCTGGGACTCTCGACGGCGTCCGGCCCCGTCATCTTCGGCCACCAGGCGCCGTCGCGGCGGTAATGCGCCGCCCGCGCCTGCGCCTGCGGCAGCGTATCGGCATACCAGTCGAGCGCGGGGGCGGTAAGGTCGTCGCGGCCCCACAGCGTGAAATGCGCTGCATGCCACCAGTGCATCTCGTGGTGGAACTTGCCGTTCCAGCTGTTCGAATAGAGGCCTTCTTCCTGGGGGATCAGCCGTGTCCCGCCATTGACGCGGGTGAGGTACTGGGACAGCACCACGCGCCGCTCGAGTTCCTCCGCCCGCGCATCGGTGCTGCCCGAGAAGTCGATCGCGCCCCCCCTTTCCCAGAAGGCCTGCCAGCCTTCCTCCGCTTCGCGCGCAAGAGCGGCCTGCTTCGCGCCTTCGGAGAAGTCCGCCTTCTCCGGCGCGAAGGCGATCATCGCCCGCAGCGTGTCGCCCTGTCCGGAAGGCATGGCCGTCAGCACATGACGGCCCGACAGCGCAGGCACAGCCGCGCCCTCGAAGCGGGCGGCCACGCCGTAGCGGGTGTCGTCGAGCCGCCGGTCGATCAGGACCGTGTCCGGATCTTCCGTTTCGCGCAGCTCCGTCCGGTGACGGCTAGGTGAAGACCAGTCGGCAGGGTCCGGATTGAGCGCGTCGGAGACATAGGGGAAGGCGAGGTCCAGCCCCAGGCGCCCCTCCTCCACGAGCGGAGAGGTGATTTCCACAAGGACGAGGTCCTCGTCGGGGTGGACCTGCGTTCGCACCGCGACCGGCTCGCCTTCGAGCGTGAAGCGGCTGTGCGCCGTTCCCGTCCAGAGGTCGAGCCGCTGCTTGGGCGCCGCGACGTCGCCGGCAACGAGGCTTCGGCTCCCGCCTTCCCCGTCCGCCAGCCGGAAGCTCAGCCGCCCGAGCGAGAAGCGGTGAGGATTGCGCCGCAGCCATTGCAGCGCCGGGTCCGCTTCGACCTGCGACCAGTCGCTGACATAGGGATAGTCGTAGATCTCCCCCCGCGCCTCGATCGGGCGCATGGCGTCCTCGAGCGTATAGCCTTCGGGGTTCGGAAAGCTGTGCCACGCCCATTGCGCCTGCGTGATCAGCGGCGAGTGCGGCGCATAGCTGTCGCGCAGGCCCTGAAGCCCCGTCACGTCGAGCGACAGCGCCAGGGAGCCATTGCCGACCATGACCGCGGCATGCGGATCGACGGCGTCGAGAACGACATCGTGGCGCCCCACCAGCTCTTGCCGGTCGATCGGCGCCCGATCCGTCGCATCGTCCAGCGCGAAGGCCGGCGGGGCCAGCATCGTCGCGAGCGAGAGCCCGCCGCCGAGCCAGTTCGTGCGTTTACCCGAGTTGCGACCTGCCGCCATATGCTTCCTCCGCGAACCGGCCTCTTCCGGGCCATGCGCGCACCCTTCCACATTATGGACCACTCTCCAATACGCTCCTCTGCGCCGCCTTGAGGCGGGCTGCGGCCCGCAGTGTCTGGCAGCAAAGAGCCACCCCGGATCAGGAAGTCCACACTTCGGAATAGCTGCTCATCAAGTGATATAGAACTTTACATCGGCGTAGGGTCCGGGCAACCATTCGGAATGGACGCACCGATCGGCACAGGTCGGGCGCTTGGGAGTAAGCTGCTTGGGGAAGAGACATGCTTCACGCGACAGATCCATTCCCGCTCGTCAGGCGCTACCGCACCTGAGCGAAGACCGGCCGGACAGGCGAGAAATTCGCCGGCCGCCGCTTGAATGGAAGGCGGCGAGGCGCGCGCCTGCTCATCCCGACAGCCTGCATCACCATCGATAAGAATGGCTCCGAGGGGCCAGTGAGGAGGGAACATCGCATGACGGACAAGACTCAAAACCCGGCCTTCCGGACCGGCTCGCACCGGCTGGGCCGGACCATGCTGCTGTGCACGGCCAGCGCCATCGCTGCGGCGACGCTCGGCGCGGCCGCCTCGGCGCAGGAGCGTGAAACGATTCTGCCCGAAGACACCGAGCTTCCCCGGGAAGATGCAGGCGACCTCATCGTCGTCACGGGCTCCCGCCTGGCCCCGCGCGGGGTGGATGCTCCCACGCCGGTGACCGTGGTCGGCTCCGAGGATTATGTGCTGTCAGGCACGCAGAACGTCGAGAACCTGCTGATCGACACGCCGCAATTCGCAGGCAACCAGCTCGAAGGGCCCAAGGCGAACACGGTCCAGGCCGGCGCTCCCATCGGCGTCTCGACGCTGAACCTGCGCAATTTCGGTGCGACCCGGAACCTGGTCCTCGTCAATGGGCGCCGCTTCGCAATATCCGGTCCTGCGCTGACCACGGACATCAACACGATCCCCGTCGCGCTGATCGAGCGGACCGAGGTCGTCACCGGCGGCTCCTCCGCCGTCTATGGCTCCGATGCCATCACGGGCGTGACCAACTTCGTTCTCAGGGACGACTTCGAAGGGGTCGAGCTGAACGGCCAGGGCACCTGGGACGAGCCGACGGGAACGGGAACCTACACCGCAGACCTCACGCTCGGCGGCAATTTCGACGGCGGACGCGGCAACCTCACCGCCTCGCTGAGCTATCTCGACCGCGGCGGCTTCACCTATGACGAGCGCGGCGATTTCGCCGTTCCCTCTCTTGGCGACGGCTGCGTCACCGCCGCCTCCTACAGCGACGACAGCGCCGGGGTGCCGCTCGCCGTGCCGGCGGCCGAGACCTGCCAGAGCGCCGGAGGCCGTCCGGGCCTGATCACCGGCGGTTCGAGCGCCGTGCCCAATGGGCGAATCGGCAACCTGCCGACCTTCGGCTCGGCGGGCGACGAATTCGACGCCGCTTTGATCGCGGCGGGCCTGCGCGACATCACCGGTCTCGGCGCGATCTTCGATGATGCCGGGACGGGCGTGCGGCCCTTCATGGACCCCGAAGACCGCTATGACCTCAGCCCCAATTCCTTCCTGGTGACGCCGCAGACCCGCTGGATGGGCAACGCGTTCGGGCATTACGACTTCAACGACTACGCCACGGGCTATCTGGAACTGCACTTCAGCAACAACGTCGCCAACGTGCAGATCGCGCCGACCAATGCCACGGGCAACTTCCTTGTCGAGACGGACAACCCCTATCTGAGCGGCGAGCTGCAGAACCTCCTGACTCTTCTCGACCAGTCAGAGACAGGCCAGACGGAAATCGTCCGCGGACTGTCCACCCTGACCACGACGCCGGATGACGGCCTCGCCATCCTCAACTACAATCGCCGCTTCAGCGACCTGCCGACCCGGTTCGCGGAGTCCGACCGCTCCGCCTTCCGCTCGGCCATCGGGGTGCGCGGCGATATCGGCGACCTGTCGGCATCCTATCTGCGCGAGCTCTCCTACGACCTCTACTACACCTATGCGAAGACGGCGGAGACTGCGGTGCAGACCGGCTCAGTCTCGCTCAGCCGGATCCAGGAATCGATTCTGTCGAACGGCGACGATGCGCCGCTCCTCAACCCCTTCGGCCAGAACATCAGTCCCGAAGCGGCCGACTTCATCGGCATCACCTCGGTCTCCAAGATCGATGCGGAGCAGGAAGTCATCGTCGGCACGCTGACCGGCATCGCCTTCGACATGCCGGCCGGTCCTGTCGACTTCGCCGCCGGCTTCGAATGGCGGCGGGCCGAAGCGGCCTATACGCCGGACGCATATCTGAGCTCGGGCGACGTGTCGGGCTGGAACGCGGCCGAGGCGACGAGCGGGAGCCAGAGCGTCAAGGAAGTGTTCGGCGAGGTCCGCGTGCCGATCGTCGCCGATCTGCCGGGCTTCGAGCGGGTCAACCTCAACGGCGCCTTCCGCTATTCGGACTATGACCTTTCCGGCGTGGGCGGCGTGTGGACCTATTCGGCCGGCGCGGAATGGGCCGTGAACTCTGATCTCTCCTTCCGCGGTCAGTTCCAGCACGCCATCCGCGCGCCCAATGTCGGCGAACTCTTCGGCGGCCAGGGCACGGACGGCCCGCTGGCGACCGACCCCTGCTCAAGCCGTCAGCCGACGGATGGCCAGACCGCCGCCGTCCGCGCCGTCTGCGAAGCGACCGGCGTGCCGGCCGATCTGGTCTTCACCGCCGGGGTGCAGCCTTCGCCGTTCCTGACCCAGGTGCGCGGCGGCAACCCGAACCTCAGCCCCGAGGACTCGGACACGATCACCCTCGGCGTCATCTTCGAGCCGAGCCAGGTGCCCGGCCTGGTCATGAGCCTCGACTATTTCGATATCGAGCTCGAGGACGCCATCGCTCCGCTCGGCGGCGGCGGGATCCAGAACGTTCTCGATCTCTGCTATAACACGCTGCAGAGCGCGGACAGCGTCTATTGCCAGGCGATCAACCGCGATCCGGTCACGGGCGAGATCAGCCCGCCCGAATATGTCTTCACCACCAATGCGAATATCGGCGGCATCGAGACCTCCGGCTTCGACGCCATGGTGCAGTACGACATGGATACGGATTGGGGCCTGTTTGGCGAGGGCAGCAACTGGTCGCTCAAAAGCTCCTGGACCTATACCGACGAATTCGTCGTCACTCCGATCCAGGAACTCTCGGACATCCAGAACAGCTGCGTCGGCGCCTGGGGCGGGACCTGCGGACAGCCCCTGCCCGAACTTAAGGGCACGACGCGCCTGTCCTGGGCGACGGGGCCCGGCATCCTGTCGCTGAGGGCGCGCTATCTCGGAGAGGTCACGGTCGACAATGTCGTCCTTCCCCGTCGGCGCGGCGAGGAGGGGCCCGATCCGGACACGCTGACCAATCCCGAGATCGACCCTTACGTCTATTTCGATCTCACGGGCGCTTATCAGCTTCCCGGCGAGGCCCGCGTGACGGTCGGTGTCAGGAACCTCTTCGACAAGGCCCCGCCCGTGCTCGGCTCGTCGCAGCTGGGCGGCGCGAACACGATCCCGGCCACCTATGACGTGCAGGGCCGCGTCTTCTTCGTCGGGCTGAACAAGAAGTTCTGACCGGACAGCGATGGCGGGGCGCAGCCGCTAGCGGCTGCGCCCCGCCCGCCTAAGACGCCTTTTCGCATTCGCAGACCGAGAGGCCTTCTCCATGCCGATCCGTGCCGGCCACCTCCTCGCAGAAGCGACGCGCCGGGATATGCTGCGCCTTGGCGCGGCAGGCGGCGTCCTCCTCTTCGCGCCCGCTTTTGGACGCGGGCCCGGCACCGGGCCCTGGGCGAAGGCCGAAGACATCGCAGCAAGCGTGCAGGCTCCAGCTTTTCCGGACAGGACGGTCTCGGTCCTTGCCTCCGGCGCCGCCGCCGATGGCGAAACGGAAGACACCGTGGCCTTCGCGCGCGCCATCGCGCGATGCGCCGAAGAGGGCGGAGGCAGGGTGGTGGTTCCGGCCGGCCGATACCGGACGGGCGCGATCCACCTGCGCTCGAATGTCGAGCTGCATCTCGAACGGGGCGCTCACCTCGTCTTCAGCACCGACCCGGCCAACTACCCACTCGTCCTGACCCGCTATGAGGGGGTGGAACTCTACAACTACTCGCCGCTCATCTATGCCCTCGATGCGAAGAACGTGGCCGTGACGGGCGAAGGCGTCCTGCACGGAGGCGCCGACACCGAGCACTGGTGGCCCTGGTGCGGCGCCGAACGGTTCGGCTGGCACGAGGGCGAGCCGAGCCAGACAGAAGACCGCGACCGCCTCTTCGAAATGGCCGAACGCGGCGTCCCGGTCGAGGAGCGGGTCTTCGGACAAGGACATTTCCTGCGTCCGAGTTTCATAGAATTCTATCGGTGCGAGAACGTTGCGGTGCGCGGCATCCGCCTCGAGAACGCGCCCTTCTGGAACCTGCATCCCGTTCTGTGCCGCAATGTCCTCGTCGAGGACGTGACGGTCACGGGCCATGGGCCGAACAATGATGGCTGCAATCCCGAATCCGTGGACGGCATGGTGATCCAGGGCTGCCATTTCGATACGGGCGACGACTGCATCGCCATCAAGTCGGGGCGCAATGCGGATGGCAGGCGGCTGTCCGTTCCCGCACGAAACATTCTCGTGCGCCGATGCGAGATGAGGGCGGGCCATGGCGGCGTCGTCATCGGGAGCGAAATCTCCGGCGGCGCCCATTCGGTCTTCGTCGAGGACTGCCGGATGGACAGTCCGGACCTCTGGTACGCGCTTCGCTTCAAGAACAACGCCATGCGCGGCGGCGTCATCGAGGACATCTATGTGCGAAACGTCGATGTCGGGCGGGTTGGCCGGGCCGCGATCACCTGCGACTTCAACTATGAGGAAGGCGCCGACGGCCCCTTCACCCCTGTCCTGCGGCGGCTGCTCGTGGAGACCCTGCAAGTCGAGCACGCGATCCGTGTCCTCGACCTGCAGGGCCTGCCGGGGGCGCCGGTGCGCGATATCGTGCTGCGCGATTGCGCGTTCGGCGGGGTCGTCGAGCCCAGCATCATTACGCACACGAAGGGCCTGCGAATCGAGGACGTCCGTGTCAACGGCAAGCCGGTGCGAAGGTTGTGAGCGCGCCTCGCCAAGCCGCTGCCCGGCGCATCGCCCGGAGACCGAAACGCGCCCGGCGCCTGCCATATCCCTGAAATCGACCTCCCGGTTCCAGGGACTCCCTCGCCCGCGGGGCCATCTCGGGATGACCCGCGGGCGCTTTTTATTCCGACGCCGCCGCGAACGTCAGGCGGCGGGGGGCATCTCGTCCGGCGTGGGGCGCCAGCCGAGCTCGCGGCTGATCGCATAGGTCGTTTCCTTGACCACCGGGATCAGCTCGCCCATGCGCTCGTCGCTCATATATTGCGCGGCGCTCGACACGCTGACCGCGGCTACAATCAGGCCCTCCACGTCCCGCACCGGAGCGGAGACGCAGCGCACGCGGTCCTCGTTCTCCTCGAGGTCGAGAGCATATCCGCCCGCAACATAGGCCCTCATCCGTTCCAGCCAGACCGGCAGGCTGCTGGTCGGCTTGTAGGCGTTGAGCCGGAAGAGCTGCCGCCACCGCTCCTCGGAATCATCGAGGATCAGCGCCTTGCCGAGCCCGGTCGAAGCGATGGGCTGACGCTCGCCAACATGGCTCGAGATCAGAATGCGGCGCCGGCCCGGGATCTTGTCGAGATAAAGCACCTCGTCCGCGAACAACACGCCGAGATGGACGATGTCGTTCGTCTGGGCCGCCAGATCCTCGATGAAGGGGCGCGCGACGCGGGTGAGCTGCACCTGCTGCCGGGCGCAGTGGCCGAGTTCCAGTATGCGGGGGCCGAGGCTGTAGCCTTCCCGCGGCTTGAAGGAGAGAAAGCGCCGCTCCGCGAGCGCCGTCGCCAGCCTGTGGGCGGTGCTCCGCGTCAGGCCGAGCTGCTCTGACAGGTCGTTGAGCGGAACCGGCCCGTCCTGCACGAGGTCGAGGACATCCAGGCCGCGAAACAGGGTCTGGGCGCCGCTGACGCCCTTTTCGTCCTTGCGGCCGCTCCCGCTCGTCTTCGTCCGGGCCATGAGTCGCCGATCCTCCCAATCCATGCAGGGATGAGGCCTAATCCGCGCGCGTCCGTCCCGCAATGTGAAATGTAAGCCCGGCCTGCGCCTATTGCAGGTTGACGAAGGCGCCACCGTCAACCAGCAGCGAGGCGCCTGTCACATAACCGGCCAGGTCGGAGGCGAGGAACACTGCGGGCCCGACCATGTCCTCGGGCTGCCCCAGCCGTCCCAGCGGCACGCGCCCCTCCATGTGAGAGCGCTTGGCGGGATCGGAGAGGTCGTCCTTGTTGATGTCGGTCAGGATCGTTCCGGGCAGGAGGGCATTGCAGCGGATCTTGTGCCTGCCGAGCGCGATGGCCGCCGATTGCATCAGGGAGAGGACGCCCGCCTTGGTCGGGGTGTAGTGGGTCTGGAATTCGCCGCCGACCAAGGCCGAGATCGAGCTGACGGCGATGATGGAGCCGCCCCTGTCCTGCGCCACCATGCGCTGCGCTGCCGCCTGCACCATGTACCAGGCGCCGTGCAGATTGACCTGCAGAGTCCGCTCCAGCGTCTCGCGCGGCATGTCGAGGAAGGCGTGGAAGGGGCAGATCCCAGCATTGGAGACGAAGACGTCGACACCGCCGAGCGCGTCCGCAGCGCCCTCGACGAAGGCCGGCGCGCTATCGGGGTCGGCGACGTCGCCCTTGATCGCCACCGCCCTGCGGCCCGCGCGCTCGATCTCCTCGACCGCGGAAGCCGCGCCTTCGTCGTCGGCATGATAGTTGATGGCGATGTCAGCGCCCTGGCGCGCGGCGCCGATCGCGATCGCCCGGCCAATGCCAGCCGATGCGCCCGTGACGAGCAGTTTCTTCCCCTCGAGCAGCATTCCCGTCCCTCCCGCTGGTCTTGACGTTTGACCGGGTTTGTCTTCCTATATAGACACTGGTTTCATATTATACACGGCCGGGCGGCACAACATGCCGCCGGATCCTCTGCGAGAGGACCGGCCCTCCGGGTGGGGACGTAAGAGGATGGGCTTTCCGAAGGTCCGACAGCTGCGCGCTTTCGTTCTGAGAGGCGGCGGCGCCGATTACCACGACCAGGCCGGCGGCCACTGGATCGACGACCGCATCGCGACGCCCATGTCCCGTTACCCTCAGTACCGGGAAAGCCGGCAGAGCTTCGGCATCAACGCGCTCGGCACGCTGGTGGTCGAGGTCGAGGCCGAGGACGGCACGATCGGCTTCGCCGTCACAACGGGGGGCGAGCCCGCCGCCTATATCGTCGAGCGCCATCTCGCGCGCTTCGTCGAGGGGCGCGATCCGTCCGAGATCGAGAAGATCTGGGACCAGATGTATTTCTCGACGCAGTATTACGGCCGCAAGGGACTGGTCGTGAACGCGATCTCGGGCGTCGATCTTGCCCTGTGGGATCTCCTGGGGCGCCTGCGGCAAGAACCCGTCCACGCGATGATCGGCGGCGCGGTCCGCGACGAGCTTTCCTTCTATGCCACGGGGTCTCGGCCCGACCTCGCGCAGGAGATGGGCTTCATCGGCGGGAAGATGCCGCTGCGCCATGCGCCCGCGGATGGCCCCGCATGGCTGAACGACGCCCTCGCGGAGCTCGAAGACATGCGCGCGCGTGTGGGGCCCGATTTCTGGCTGATGCTCGATTGCTGGATGGCGCTCGATCTCGACGCGGCCCGGCGCCTCGCCCACGGGGCGGCCCGGCACGGCCTCAAATGGATCGAGGAAGCGATCAGCCCCGACGACTATTGGAGCTATGCGGCGCTGCGGCGGGACGCCCCCGCGGGCATGCTGGTGACGACGGGGGAGCACGAAGCGACCCGCTGGGGCTTTCGCATGCTCCTGGAGATGGAGTGCTGCGACATTATCCAGCCCGATGTCGGCTGGTGCGGCGGCCTGACCGAGCTTCTGAAGATTTCCGCCCTCGCCGATGCGCGCGGCAAGCTCGTGATCCCGCACGGATCGTCCGTGTACAGCTACCACTTCGTGGCGACCCGCCACAACAGCCCCTTCGCCGAGTTCCTGATGATGGCGCCGAAGGCGGACGAGGTCATCCCCATGTTCTCGCCGCAGCTCAAGGGCGAGCCCGTGCCGCAGGACGGCCGCCTGAAGGTCTCGGCGCTCGACGCGCCGGGCTTCGGCGTGGAGCTCGACCGGTCCTTGGCCATGAGCCGCCCCTACGAACGATGATCCAAGAGGTATCCGCGTGAAACTCTGCCGCTTCGGCCCCCGAGGAAGAGAAAAGCCCGGCCTGGTGGACGCCACCGGCACGGTCCGCGACCTGACCGGCATCCTCGCGGATGTCGGACCCGAAGCCCTCTCTCCGGCCGGCCTGTCTCAGCTCGCCGGCATCGATCCGGCCTCGCTGCCGGCCGTACCGGACGGCGTCCGCCTCGGGATACCCTTCACCGGGACGAGCAAGATCGTCGCTGTGGGACTGAATTACGAGGACCATGCGAAGGAAGCGGGACTGCCCGTTCCCACCGAGGTGATCACCTTCATGAAGGCGGTGTCCAGCCTGAACGGCCCCAATGACGACATCGTCCTGCCCAAGGGATCCGAGCATTCCGACTGGGAAGTCGAGCTGGGCGTCGTGATCGGCAAGGAAGCCTCCTATGTCGAGGAGGCCGATGCGCTTGATCACGTGGCCGGTTACGTCGTCGCCAATGACGTGTCCGAGCGGTTCGACCAGAAACAGCGCGGCACCCAATGGTCCAAAGGCAAGGGGCACGACACGTTCTGCCCGCTCGGCCCCTGGCTCGTGACCCGGGACGAGGTGCCCGATCCGCAGGATCTCGACATGTGGCTCGATGTGAACGGGCGCCGCATGCAGACGGGCAATACAGGAACGATGGTCTTCGGCGTGGCCGAAGCCCTCTCCTATATCAGCCGCTATGTCACGCTGATGCCGGGAGACCTGATCATCACCGGCACGCCGCCCGGTGTCGGCGAGGGGCAGAAGCCCGATCCGGTCTATCTGAAGGCGGCCGATGTGATCCGTCTGGGAATCGAAGGCCTGGGCCAGCAGGAACAGGCAGTGACCTCATGGCGCCCGCGCGCCGAGCGGGCGAAGGGCTGAGCGATGTTCGAAGGACGCTTTTCGGGCCGGACGGCCATCGTGACGGGCGGCGCGTCCGGGCTCGGCGAGGCGGTGGCGACGCGCATCGTGCAGGAGGGCGGACGCGCCGTCCTTTGGGACCTGAACGCCGATGCCCTGGCGCAAGCCGTGGATCGGACGGGTGCAGAGCATGGCGAGGCGCTCGACGTCGCCGACGCGGCGGCGGTCGAAGCGGCTGCCGCATCCGCCGCCGAGCGCCTGGGGCGCATGGACATCCTGGTTACGAGCGCCGGTATCACCGGCGCCACGGCCCCGGTGCACGAATTCCCGGTGGACAGCTGGCGGCGGGTCATGGCGATCAATCTCGACGGCGCCTTCTTGTGCTGCCGGGCGGTGATCCCCTTCATGCTCGACAACGGCTATGGCCGGATCGTCAATGTCGCATCGGTGGCGGGCAAGGAAGGCAATCCCAATGCCTCCGCCTATTCGGCCTCCAAGGCCGGGGTGATCGGCCTGACGAAATCTCTGGGCAAGGAGTATGCGGGCCAGGGCGTGCTTGCGAACTGCCTGACCCCCGCGACTTTCGAGAGCCCGATCCTCGACCAGCTGCCGCAGAGCCAGGTCGACTACATGCGCTCGAAGATTCCCATGGGCCGCCTCGGCCTGGTCGAGGAAAGCGCGGCCATGGCCTGTTTCATGGCGAGCGAGGAATGCTCCTTCACCGCCGGCGCCGCCTTCGACACCTCGGGAGGCCGAACGACATTCTGAGGGGCTCGGCGGAGAACGCGGCCGCAAGAGCCGCCGCCGCCGTAAAAGGGAGAAGGCAGGAAAGCATGCGGGACATTCCCTTCGTCGACGCGCACATCCATTTCTGGGAGCTGGGCCGGCTCGACTATGACTGGCTGACGCCGCCGTTCTCCGATGAGGGCGTCAATGGCGATGTCGCGGCCATCGCGCATGATTACGGTCCCGCCGACTATGCGCGCGATGCGGAAGGGTGGCGGATCGCAGGGGCCGTTCACGTCGATGCGGGCGCGGCGACGGAGCAGGCCCTCGCCGAGACCGCGTGGCTCGAGGCGCTCGCAGCGGAAACCGGCCTGCCCAGCGCCATCGTGGCGCATGCGCCCCTGCACCGTGCGGATACGGAAGACCTTCTCGCGCAGCAGGCCGCACACCCCTCCGTTCGCGGCATCCGCCAGATCGTCAATCACCATTCCGACCCGCAGCGAACCTATCTCGGCGTCGACCTGACCGAGAATGCCGACTGGCAGGCGGGCTTCAGGGCTCTGGGCCGCCACGGCCTCAGCTTCGATCTTCAGGCCTATCCTCACCAGTTCCCCGTCCTCGCCGACCTGTTCGCGCAGGCGCCGGACACGCCGGTCATCGTCAACCATCTCGGCATGGCCTTCCCCGACGAAATCGACGTCTGGACCAAAGGCATGGCCCGCCTCGCCGAGCTGCCGCAGGTCTCGGTGAAGATCTCCGGCTTCGGCATCACCGACCGGGGCTGGACCGAGGACAGCATCCGCCCGCTCGTCCTCAAGGCGCTCGACCTGTTCGGCCCGTCCCGCATGATGGCGGCGAGCGATGTTCCAACGGACAAGCTGCATGCGAGTTTCGACGGTTGCCTCTCGGCCTATGCCGCGATCCTTTCGGACCTGTCCGAGGACGAGAAGCGGGATATCTGGGGGCGCAATGCCGCCCGGACCTACAAGATCAAAGGTCTGCCGTGAAAGCCGCTTCCGCCCTCGACTATCGGGAACTCGCCCGAAAGCGCCTGCCGCTCTTCCTGTTCGAATATCTTGACGGCGGCTCCTATGCCGAGGTGACGCTGCGCCGGAACACCGAGGCGCTCGAACGGGTGGCGTTGCGCCAGCGGGTCCTGCGCGACGTCTCGAAGATCGACACCTCGACCAACCTCTTCGGGCGCCGTTGCGCCCTGCCCCTGGCGCTGGCGCCGATCGGCCTTGGCGGCATGAATGCCCGCCGGGGCGAGGTGCAGGCCGCACGCGCGGCTGAAGCCGCCGGCGTGCCCTTCACCCTTTCCACCGTCTCCGCCTGTCCGCTCGGCGAGGTCGCGGCGGCGACGGATGCGCCCCTGTGGTTCCAGCTCTACGTCATCCGTGACCGGAGCTTCATGCGCGACCTCCTCCAGCTCGCCAAGGATCGCGGCTGCGACGCGCTGATCTTCACCGTGGACATGCCGGTGCCGGGCTCGCGCTATCGCGATTATCGCTCCGGCCTCGCGGGCAGCGCCGGCCTTTCCGGCCAGCTGCGCCGCTTGTGGCAGGGCGCGACCCACCCGCGCTGGGCGTGGGATGTCGGCATCAAGGGGCGGCCCCACCAACTCGGCAATGTCGCCCCGGTCCTGGGAAAGAACACCGGGCTCGAGGACTTCTTCGCCTGGATGCGGAACAATTTCGATCCGACCGTCACTTGGGACGATCTCGATTTCGTCCGCTCGATCTGGGACGGGCCGCTCGTCATCAAGGGCATTCTCGACGCAGAGGATGCGGTGAAGGCCGCAGAGCTCGGCGCGGACGGCATCGTCGTCTCAAACCATGGCGGCCGCCAGCTGGACGGTGTGCCCGCCTCCGCCGAAGCCCTGCCGCCGATCGCCGAGGCCGTCGGCGACCGGCTCACCGTGCTGGCCGATGGCGGTATCCGGTCGGGCCTCGACGTCGTCCGCATGCTGGCGCTCGGCGCCAAGGGCGTCCTCCTCGGCAGGGCCTGGGCCTATGCCCTCGCCGGCGGCGGAGAAGCGGGGGTGCGGCACGTCCTCTCGCTCATCGAGGCGGAGATGGGGGTCGCCATGTCGCTGACCGGCGCCACGCGCATCGAGGATATCGACAGCTCGATCCTGGTTCAGAACAGGAGCGCGAAGACGCGCCCATCGGAGGGAACATGACACCGAACCCGGCCCTCGGCCTCCTCTTCCACTGGCTCGGCGGCCTCGCCTCGGCGAGCTTCTACGTTCCCTATAAGGGCGTGCGCCTGTGGTCCTGGGAGGTCTTCTGGCTCACCGGCGGCATCGTCAGCTGGCTGATCGCCCCCTGGCTCTTCGCCAGCATCGGCTCGGAGGACGTGCTCGGCGTGCTTTCAGCGGCGCCCGCCTCCACCCTTTTCTACTGCTATCTCTTCGGCGCGCTCTGGGGGCTTGGCGGCCTGACCTTCGGCCTCACCCTGCGCTATCTCGGCGTGTCGCTGGGCATGGCCGTCGCGCTCGGCCTGACGACCGCCTTCGGAACGCTGGTCCCGCCGATCTTCGCGGGCGAGTTCGCCAGCACCCTGCTGAGC
>JACLAD010014597.1_pt1 | contig 19922 bp, 14 predicted proteins | sample 8027901 | NCBI WGS metagenome assembly JACLAD01 (sample SAMN15725071, study PRJNA655200) | protist metagenome | isolation source: fluorescence activated cell sorting (FACS) single amplified genomes of... | place: Spain: Blaines Bay Microbial Observatory, Mediterranean Sea | collected 2016-07-05 | reverse complement strand
GCGCGAGGGTTGCACTCCTTCGCTGAACGTGCCGACGCAATCATTTGCGTTTCTGAATTCACCCGGCAGCGCTACTTGGCTGAGACGTCCTCGCGCGAGCAGTTGGTTGTAACCATACCCCTCGGAGTTGATGCTCCGCCCGAGGGCGAGGCCCTGCCAACGCCGGACCGCCCCTACTTTCTCTACCTTGGAAACCTAGAACCGCGCAAGGGGATAATCGACCTGATAGCCGCGTGGCGAGCGGCAAAGCTCTCACCCGACTTCGACCTCATCATTGCCGGCGCGGCAGCATACATGGCAGACGAGATTCTGTCGGCAATCGGGGCGGCGGCTTCCGAGAGCGTGCGTTGGACCGGGGGATTCGTATCCGAGTCGGTCAAGTGGAAGTTGCTTCGTCAGGCGCACGCGTTTGTGTATCCCAGTCATTTTGAGGGCTTTGGGATCCCCCTCTTAGAAGCCATGGCGGTAGGGACCCCCGTTGTGTCCTGTAGGACATCATCGATCCCAGAGGTCGTCGGGGATGCCGGCCTCCTTGTAGAAGTGGCGGACGAAGACGGCCTGGCTGAGGCACTGGTTCGTCTAGCCACCGACCAGAATTGTCACAGCAAGTTGCGTTCGGAAGGCCTCAGAAGGGCCCAAACCCTCACTTGGGATCAGACTGCACGAAGGACTGCGAGAGTCTATGAAGAGGTTGCTCGGTAAGGCTACAACCTACGCGGTCGGACGGGCCCGCCCAAACTACGTCGGCTCCTCGTCCTCTGTAGACGTCTTGAGGATGATGGAAAAGGGCCTCGGACCCGGCCTCAGGGGGGCCCTACGAACGCCCATGTTGGGTTCTTCAGTGTTCCCGTTGTTCGTTGGACGCGGCGTCCGGATACTGGGCAAGCGGCATCTCTTCTTGGGGCGTGGGGTCTCGATTGGGGACTTCACCTACTTAGATGCATATTCCCAGGAGGGGTTTCATATCGCCGACGGCGTGACGCTAAGGGAAGGGGGCTGGGCTCAGGCTACGTCGGGGCTTGGTAGTCCAGGGGTGGGGCTTTGGATCGGGCGGGACACCTATATCGGTCCGAGGGTCTACCTGGGCGTGGGAGCCGCGGTGATGATTGGTGCTCGGTGTCAGATCGGTGGGAACGTCTCGATCATCGCCGAGAGTCACATGTTCGACGGTACGGCAGACATCTTTGGTCAAGGGGTCTCGCGGGAGGGCGTTCGGATTGGTGAAGATTGCTGGATAGGAAACGGCGTTACCGTCCTTGATGGCGTTACAATTGGTGATGGCTGCGTCATCGGGGCACACTCTCTAGTTACCACCAGCTTGGAGCCCCGAACTGTCGCGTTCGGAACCCCAGCGAGACCTCACTCGCGTCGTGATGCATAGCCGAAGTGCCCTCACCGGCAAGGGCGTAACGTTCTACATCTTCGTCTACACGCTATTTTCCTTCAAGTGGGACTTGATAGGCGCGGGTGGGAGCGGGCTCCGGTTGGATGACCTGCTACTGTCGTTTGTGGTTCTAAACGCGTTTCGACGTGGCTTCCCAAGAAGTGCGCTTCGCTTACCGGCCGCCATGTCTATGAGTTGCCTTGTGGCCGTGCACTTCGCCAGCGCCATAGCAAATGCTGACGACGTGGCCCTTTGGCGCGGGTTCCTCTTCGCATTGAGGCCGGCCGAGTACGCAGTGTTCCTCCTGATCGGCTTCGAGATGGGGTACAGGCATGCGGCTACAGTCTGGAAGGTGTTGGATTTCTACACAGTCTATCTATTTGGCCTGTGCGTCCTGCAGCTTGGTGGCCTCGTCGGTGGATCCGTGGCGTTCACGGAGCAAAGGGCCGCAGGGAATCTAGGAGGGCCATACGAGTTGGCTGTGGTCGCCAGCTTCCTCTGTATCGGTGCCGTCACGCGCGGGAAGGGCCCCATCGCCCTTCTTGCACTAGCGTGCGTGATAATGTCCGAGTCGCGAATCACGTCGGTCGCACTACTAATGGTGATGGTCCCGGTTCTTGTTCGAAGGCTGTCGCGCTCTCAGTTGAAGCGCGTCGCCGTCACGATTGGGGGAGGGGCACTCTTGACGTCGGCCCTCGTAGGCACCGTCACCGCTGTGCCGGGGCTCGGTGACCTTACGGATCGCCTACGTTCAACGAACATAGTGGACTCGTGGGCACTCGCGGGGAGGTACGCTGATTCCATAGGAACTGATCTCAGCCCCGCAGAGTACATGTACTTCACGCACGATCGCGATCGGCGGGATTTCCGGGATCTGAGCGGTGATGCCAGTAGTCTGAGCCGATTCACACGTTGGCGGGCACTTCTGGGCATCCAGGCAGATGACCCGCTTGGACAGTTGATCGGCATAGGACCTGGTTATGGCGGCTTTGCCGTCGACGGTAGTTACGTGAGGCTTTGGATAGAGACGGGCCTGCTAGGGGCTGTCTCGTTCAGCGCCTGGCTTCTTCATCTTTGGAAGACTCGGGTCGAGTTCTTTGGGGTGAGGTCGTATTTGGTCGTACTGCTGATAACTGGTCTATCGATCGACATTTGGTATACGTATAAGCCGATGGCTCTCCTGTGGTTCATCCTAGGGTTGAGCTTGGCGTTTGAGCGCAGGGATGGATATGGAAATCAGGTTCGACGGTTTTCTACCACCGATTTCGCGCGAGATAGAAAAGCCTCCTTGGCGGCGGGCAGTGTCGAAGGTCGAGGTGTCACTTGACAGGAACCTCCGGTACAACGTTACAGCTGGGACTTCGTTGGCGGGGAGACCGTACGTCTGGTTTCGGGTTGCGAAGGTGGCCACACGTTCAATCCTGGACCTTCTCAGCAGGGAAACACGGGTATGCGTAGACGATTCTTGGGTCCGGGATGACTCCCCGTGGCTCCCTTCCCATGCATGGACGTTTGCGTTCGTGCGTGAACCGGTGGCTCGGTTGCTCTCATGCTACAGAGACAAGGTGGAAGGGCGGGAAATGTTTCCTGAGTGCTGGGGCGGATCCTTCGACGAGTTCGTTGAGTGGTTGGGTTCCGCGGACGTTTCCCGGGCAGACAGGCACGTCCGTCCGCAGGCGCTGCTGCTTCCCCCGAACGTGGACTTTGTTGGGCGATTCGAGAGTCTTGCGGACGACTTCGGCGTCGTGGTTGAACACTTGGGGTTGTGCAGTGGCCTGCCTCATCACAACAGATCGGGGGGGTCGCGTTCGGACGGATCTGATTTCGTTTCCGATTTCGCCTTGGAGGCAATTTGGTATCTGTACTCCGAGGACTACGTACGCTTCAATTACCCTGATCCAAGGTCTCGGACTCCAGGTCTGGACTAGGAGGGAGGGAGGTGCCTGAACGGGGCGGTGGTACTGCGATAAGGGACGTTGGGCGTACGGCGCCTAGTAGTGTGCTGGGGTTGGTCGTCCCTGCCATATTGCCCTTTGTAGCTGCCGCCGTACTGTCGACCACAGAGTTTGCGATGTGGGCTCTCTTGAGCACTGTGGCGCGGGCCGGCCAGGTGTTCGATCTAGGTGCCACGGTCTACGTTCAAGCCCACCTAGCACGTTCGCTGCAGAGAAGGCGGTTGGTGTATCGGGGGCTAGTTGCAAGTTGCACAGGTGCAGCGGCCGTAGGGGGCTTAGCCTTCTGCACAGCTTGGCTTGGCAACTTCAGGGGTTTCGGGGCCCAGACTGACGGTCTGCTGATGTTGATAGTGGCGGTCTCGTTGGGGTCGGTATTACGTAGCATTGCGTTTGTTGGAGCAACCGCCGCACTATCGCGTGGATGGTACTCGAAGCGTGATCGAATCCTTTTAGGAAGCAGTGGCGCCTTCGGGGTATGTGGTCTGTTCGGACTGTGGGGCGGCCTTGGGGTTTGGGCTCTGCCCGTAGGGATGCTTGCGGGTGGGGTGCTGGGAAGCACTTTGGCTGTTGGGGCGATCCTTGAGCAGAAGAACTCTAGCGGGGCTAGTGGTGCGCTTCCCAAGGTGGGACCCTACGTTCGTCGACGTACGTTGATTTCTGGTGCCTCGGCTCTGTTGCAAGAAGGAGACAGGTGGGTGATTGGCGGGATCATTGGGCCGGAAGCCTTGGCGGTGTATGAACTGGCGACCAGGATCGCGACGCTCCCGCGAATGTTCGTGCTGGCAGCATCGCCGGTCGTTGTAACCCGTGCTGCTGTGCTCAGCAAGAGCTCAGTTGGTGATCTGACGGCAGCCTATCGAGGATACCGAAACCTGTTAGCGGGATTGGGGGCCGCGGGGATCGCGGCATGCCTAGGAATGGTCTTCCTACTGGCTAAGCTCGGAGTGGTAGCTCCGGAGGTGGTTGTTGTGGGCTCCGTCCTGCTGGGACTGCAGGTGCTTGGATTGATCGATGTCCCGAAGACCTACTTCCGTCAAGGGTTGGGCGATCCGAGTCCAGAGACCCGTCGGTTGTCCATCGGGTACACGATCTGGTTTGCTCTTGCGGTCATAGGGATGGGGACTGGTGTCGAACATCTGATAGTGTTCGCTGCACCGATCGGCTTGGCCGTCGGATCGGCCTATTTCATGACAGAGAGTATCGTTCCACAAGGTTTAGGGTTTGGCTCGACGGAGGACTAGAATGTCTTTGGGGTTCGTGGACAATCTCTCGGAGTTGCTGAAGTGGACTCTGGACTACCGCGGGCAGAGGCGGGCGATCGCTCGCATGCGGGAATTTGATCATCTCCGTGCGGGGATGGTTTCTGTTAGGATGCGCTGCGGGTACGACGTGCTAGTACCGCAGGGGGACCGAGTGGTCGCGAGGGCTCTTTATGGATTTGGGGAGTTCGAGCGGAGGACCGTGCGTGATGCTATCCATGTTTCGCGAGACGCCTCAGCTGGGCGAGTATTTGTAGACGTGGGCGCGAACTTGGGTTCTGCCTCTTTAGAAGCTCTGTGTATGGGCTTTGAGACGGCGGTGTGTGTGGAGCCTCTGCCGGGGAACGCGCGAATGATCGATGCCACTCTGGCGCTCAACGACCTAACCAGCCGCGTCGCTGTCGTTGAAGCGGCTGTGTCCAATGAAGGCGGGTCCCTTTGGTTGCTTCCGAGTCCCACGAATTCGGGCGATAACGTCCTAGTGGAAGGGGACTTGAAGCGAGATGCGGCCGCGATCCAGGTTCGTGTGTTGACCGTGCGCGAGATCCTGGCGGAAGCCCAAGTTTCCCCGTCGGATGTGGGTATGTATTGGGTGGATGTTCAAGGTCATGAGCCCAACGTCGTCCAGGGGTTGATGGGTCTTCCGGCAAGGCCTCTGGTGTTGGAGTACACGCCAGAGGACTGGGGAAGTCTTGGGACCGAGACGGTTGTTGGCCTTTTGCGCGGTAGTGATGCCTTGTGGGTGGACGTCGGAGCAATGGCCGATAGGCCCTTTGAGGCCACGCTACGTAAGCGCGAACGCGGGATCCTCAGAAGCGCCGAAGAGTTGGGGGAGTACCGCAGTCTTTCAAAAGGAACGCATACGGACATTCTGATTCTTCCGCAGGCGTCGGACTTCGATTCTCGCGGTGCCTAAGTCACGTGCCGCGGGGTGTGATGTGGAGGGTATGACTCCTTCGCGGAGCGACCATAGGGTTCGGCTCGTGGTGCGACATCGGTACCGCGACGCACTGCTACTGGTCCGGGAGGATCGTGAGGTGGATGCGCGCGACCTGTTAGATTGGTGGGTGAGGGGAAGACGGAGCTAGAGGGGGAAGCTTGGGTAGCGTGGCGGTAGCGCCACTCCCGTGGCGATGTTGTCCTTTTCCGCGTCAATGACATGCTGAGCGGGTTTCGGCGGGGTTGCTTGACTTCTCCGCTGTCCGACCTCGGCGGTGGGTCTTCCAGCCATGTCCGGCTGTGCGCGCGTCAACGCGGCGTGACTCGGTTGAACCGGTGTGCAGCGACCGAGGTGCGCCATGCCGTGTCGTTGTGAGTTGGAAGGATGCGTGTCATGCCAAAGAAGATCGATCCGTCGGTCAAGGAGCGCTGTGTGCGCCTGGTCCTTGACCGCCTGTCGGAGTACCCGTCGCTGACCGCGGCGGCTACAGCGGTGGCCCGCCGCGAAGGCGTTGGCAAGGAGTCGGTGCGCCGCTGGGCCAGGCAGGCCCAGATCGACGCCGGCCAGCTGCAAGGGCCGACCAGTGAGGAGCTGGCGGAGATCAAGGAGCTGAAGGCCAGAGTCTGCCGGTTGGAGGAGGACAACGAGATCCTGCGGAAGGCATCGATTTTCTTCGCGGGGAACTCGACCCCCGAAACCGCTGATCGTGGCGTTCATCGACCAGCTTCGCGAGGACGGTCACGCGGTCGAGTCGGTCTGTGCAGTCCTGCGTGAGCAGGGCTGCCAGGTCGCCGCGCGGACCTACAGGGCGTGGCGCCAACCCGGCCAGCAGGTCGCCGCGCGCACCCTTACCGACGCTCAGGTCGAAGCCACCGTCCGCGACCTGGCCTGGACCCTCGACGACGGTCGCCGTCGGCTGACCCCCGAGGGGCTGTACGCCCGTCGCAAGATGCTGATGCTGGTCCACCGGTCGATGCCGCAGGCCAGCCGTGGCAGCGTCGATCGGGCCATGCGGAGCCTGGGCTTGCAGGGTGTCCGGCGTGCGAAGGGGATACGTACCACGATCCCTGCAAAGGATGGCCGGCGGGCCGGGGACCTGTTGGACCGCGACTTCACCGCCCCCGCGCCGAACCGGACCTGGGTGATGGACTTCACCTACGTGCGGACCTGGGCCGGGTTCACCTACGTCGCCTTCGTCGTGGACGTGTTCGCCCAACGGGTCGTGGCCTGGCACGCCGCGGCCGCCAAGGACACCGACATGGTCATGGCCCCGCTGCGAATCGCGGTGTGGCAGCGCGACCGTGAGGGCCATCCCATCAAGCCGGGTGAGCTGATCGGCCACAGCGACTCCGGATCGCAATACACCTCCATCCGGTTCACCGAGCACTTCTTGCCTTGGGGGGGTGCAGCCCTCCATCGGGTCGGTCGGGGATGCCTATGACAACGCGCTCATGGAGTGTGTCATCGGGCTGTACAAGACCGAGTGCATCCGCACCACGGTGTTCCACCCCGGCCCCTACCGCACCATCAGCGACGTGGAGTACGCCACCGCCAGCTGGGTCGACTGGTACAACCACCGGCGCCTGCACAGCAGCCTCGGCTACCAGACCCCCGTGGAGTTCGAGCAAGCCCACTACGCGACCCTCAACCGAGAGCCGCGCCCCGTATGAGACCGGCACGAAACCTGGGTCGGTTCACTTGAACGAATCCCCAAGGGGTCAGGTTCTGAGACTTCCCGGGTCGGTTCGTGGGGATTGGATCGGTCGAGTCGGTGAGGGCTCAGGAGGAGAGTGCAGCGACTACGGCGTCCTCCACGTCCTGGCTTACTGCTCCCGTACCGCCGAAGATGACGGCCGTGGTGATGTCGGAAACGTTCTCCTTCAGATACTCCGACACGGAGGCGCTGAGCTCGTCGGGGGAGGTCACCAGCATGGGGCCGGGGCCTACATCAGGGTCCCCGATCAGCGCACCACCGAACAGGGCGTCTGCGAAGTTGGCTTCCGTCGCGATCCCGACGATGGACGGTGCGGGGAACAGGGCTTCGGCGACCAGGACCGACGTCTCGCTGTCGGTATTGCCAGCGTAGGACTGGGCGGCCAAGGGGTAGGCGGCTGCGGCGTCGCTGCCCACGGTCACCGTGTTGAGGACGGTGTCGACGCCAAGGTAGCCGGAAGTCTCGTCGGGGAGGCGTCCGCCGTCGGTCAGGAGCACAGCGGCGACCGGGGCGTCCCCCTCGCCGGCGAACGCCGGCTGGTTGGCGGCCGCCCAAGAAGCGGCGCCGGCGATGACCGCGTCGGCGAAGCCGCCGCCGTCAGCCAGCAGGACGGTGCTGGGCCGCCCGAGACCGTCGTTGGCGATGATGGTGGCGGTCTCGAAGCGGTTGGCGCCCGCGAGTCGGGTGGGGGAGTAGTCGAGGGCCGTGATGTCCTCATCGATCTGGGCCGAGAGAGCGGCCTCGCCGCCCAGGACGTACACCGTGCCACCGGCAGGGAGGACGCGCTGGATCTCCTCAGACGTGTCCGAGCTCAGGGCACTTCCGGCCGTCAGGAGCAGGGGAGCGTCCATAGCGATAGCCAACGGGGTCCCGGTCTGTGCGTCAGGGGCCAGGTCGGCCCGGGCCAGCACCACCGCGCCCGCGCTCCCGTCCTCGAAAGCTGCCTGCGAGCCGAGGACGGCGCTCTCGATCCGCTCATCACCGTTGACCCGGTTCACCCCGGGGTCGGTCAGCGTCCCGGCCGGAAGGCCAGCCTCGAAGCCACCGGTGTCGGGGGCAGCGTCGAAGGTCGCGACGCCGTCGAGGTCCTCGACGCGCTGGTCGTACACGAAGCCGGCGCTCACGCCGATGCTGACAGGGTCGTCAATGCAGTCCCGACCGAACCGGACGGTGATGGTGTCGTCGGCGTAGGACCAGTACAGGCCGTCGCACTCGGTCTCCGCAGGCCCGCCGACGGTGATGTCCTCCAGGGTGGGCGCCACCGTCCCGTCCTCGTCTTGGGTGAGCTGCAGGAAGAACTCGCCTTCCTGGTTGCCGGTCACGTCGATGAACCACCCGAGGAGGGTGCCGCCGGCCCAGTTGATGTCGGTCGCAGGGTCGGTGGCGGTGTCCAGCGTTGCGCTGAGCGTGACCGCTGTCACCCCGTGGGTCGCGCAGTGGCCGGTGATGTCTCCACGCGGCTCCTCGATCGGGCTCTCCTCGTCTTCGAGGTTGACCACGTCGGCGGTCGGGTCGTCCCAGCACCCGGCGTCACGGGTTGCCTCATCCGATGCCTCGACGAAGTGCTGGCCGGCCCCGGCTGCCCGGAGCAGCGCGACTCCGTCGCTGTTGGCCTGGGCCGGAGCCGCCACGGCCATGAGCGCGCTGGCGCTCAGCGCCAGGACGAGCAGGCGTGCTGCCTTGAGGTACATCCGACATCCTCCCATTTCCCCAACCCGTGCAGTCAGGACTGTCGATGGTCGCGATCTGCGACCCTGTGTCGCCCGGGATCCTAACCCGTCGACGTGTCGTGCATGTTGCAGGTGGCTCGTCGAGGTTCAGGCGTCGACGTCCCCGTAGCCCTGGTAGCCGTACCGGTAGCTGCCGTAGCCGTATTCGGAGGTCAGGCGGTCCTTGGTGAAGATGTAGCCGATGACCGGGGTCCCCACCCGATCGAGGCGCTCCCGCAGGGCCTCGAGCTGGCGGATCGGCGTGCCTCGGGACACGACGACCACGATCCCGGCGACGTGGGCCGCGATCGCCGAGGTGTCGCTGGCCAGCAGCAGGGGAGGGGTATCGTAGACGACCAGGTCGGCTGCGGCGTCGAGGGTGTGGGCTGCCTGCCGGAACCTCGGGGTGCGGAAGAACGCGGCGGTGTCCTCGCCCAGCGGCACCGCCGGCAGCAGGGCGGCATGCCGCTGGCCTGTCTCAAGCAGCGTGACCAGATCGATGAGGGCCGCGCCGTCGGCGAGGGCATCAAGGCCCTTCTCCGCTTCGACGTCGAACAGCCTGGTCAGCCCACGGATCCGCGTGTCGGCGTCGACCAGGAGGACCTCACGGCCGTCCTGTGCCGCCGCGATCCCGAGGTTCGCCGCCGTCAGCGTCTTGCCGTCGGCAGGCCCAGCCGACGTGATGAGGAACGAGGTGCCACCGGCGTCCTCGAGGGCGTGGGCGATGGAGTTGACGAGGAACTGGTAGGCCTCCGCGACCGGTGACGTCGGGGTCGAGATGGTAGGGAGTGGGGTGTCGACCTGCGCCGACTCGTAGGAGGGAACGGTCCCGAGCAGCGGTGCGCGCAGCGCCTCAGCGGGGTCGTGCCGCTCCGCCGCCGTCGCGGTTTCCTCGGCACGCCACCAGGCAAGGCCTGCGGCCGCAAGTCCCCCGAGCACGAAAGCCAGCGCGGCGTTGCGGCGAGGTTGGGGGCTGGCCGGGAACCGTGGTGCGGTCGCCTGCTCGGCCAGGTCCACGCCGGCGCCGAACAGCGATGCGTCGACCGCGATCTGGTCGATGCGGTTGTTGATGCTGACCAGCTGCTGCAGCGCACCGTCGCGTGCCGCCGTGCCGGTCGCCACCGCACCAGCCGCGATCTGCTCCTCCGCGGCGGCGATGGTCTCCTCAAGCTGGACCCGCTGCTCCCGCAGCTCATCGATGGATGCCTGGGTGCGTGCCTCGACCTGCTGCTGCACCACAAGCTGGTATCCGTCCGCGACGGCGTTGGCCAGCTCAGCGGCCCCGGCTCCGGTGGCGTCGGTCGCCGTGATGGTCAGCAGGTCGAGGTCCACGGACGGGCGGACGTTGATGCGGTCTTCGATGTCGCCGGCGTCCAGGCGGCCGCCGACGAGGGTCGACGCCTCGCCCATGACGGTCGCAGAGCGAGCAAGCTCCGCCTGGTTGCGGACGTAGCGTGAGGGGTCGAGGAAGCTGACTCCGGTGTCTTCGAAGACCCCAGTGTTGCGCGGGTCGGTCAGCAGCAGCTCGGCGCTGGCCTGGTAGGTCTCCGCCTGGAGGGATGACAGACCGAAGCCGAGGAGACCAGCGCACACCGCGGCGACGACGATGGACCATCTGGCCGCCCAGAGGGCAGGCAGGACTGGCGGCCCGGGGTCGAAGCCGGGTTCAGTCTGGACTGCGGTCTGGCTCATCGTTCGTTCGGTCCCATCGGTCAGGGTCATGGGGAGCTGCGGAGGGCGAAGGGCCCCATGGTGTCCCGGAGCGGCATGTTCGGGATTCGGAGCACGGCACCCTCCACGACGACGTCGGGGTCGTCGGGGTCGGTCCATGCCCACCCTGCTGGTGCGCGGACCTCGACGGAGGCGAGCGCGGCGTTGATCTGTGGCGGCGTCCACACCTGCAGGTCGATCTCTCCGCCGCTTCCCGCCCGCCGCCACGCGTTCGGCAGCTCCATGGCGTACTCGATGGCGACGGTGTCGCCGAGGCCCAGCCTCGGACGGACGTCCACCAACGTGTGTCCCTGCTCGGACCCCGACGGCGCGCCGAAGTCGTCGGGGTCGTCGTAGCGGACCGACCGCACGTCGCACTGTCCGCACAGGAGGGTGATGAACGGCCAGGACTCCCCGAAGGCCAGCTCGGGGACCCCCGGGCCGATGATGTAGCGGGGGATGGAAGGGTCGGCGGGCGCGGCGTTGGTGACCTCCACGACGGCCGTCGCGCTGGCGGTCCCGTCGGGGTCCAGGGTGATCGACCAGCTGATCTGCTGCCGCAGCCAGAAGTCGGCCTTGGAGAGCGCAGTGTTGTTGATCGCCACGGACAGGGCGGTCTGATTGGCGCTGGGTAGCGCCCCGGTGGCGTCGAGTCGGCTCAGGGCGGCCTGGATGTTCGGGGATGCGGCATGCATGACGAGGTGGCCGCCGTCGACAGCAGCAGCGAGCGCCTCGATGCGGCGGCGTCCCTCCACGTTGCCGGACAGGAACTCGCCGAGGACGGCCCGCGCGGCCTCGCCCAGAATTTCCTTGCGCTCACCACCGATGCCGAGCGCCAGCGGTGCCTCGTTCACCACGTACCCCACAACGCTGTCCGATGCCAGCGTGCCGATGTCTGGGTCGGGGACCGTGACGGGGCCGGTGGCGGCAAGCATCGCCTCCAGCGCGAACGGGTCGACGAAGATCGTGCCGTCCAACCGCTCCCCAGTGGCCTGCCGGTACATCGCCTCGATGGTCTGGGCGACGGCGGGGAAGTGCGGGGAGAAGTTGACGTTGAGCCACGTCCCGAGCCCGGCGATCACGAGCTCGTAGCGCTCGAGGAACTCCTCGCCCGGCGCCACGTCGGGGCCAAAGAGGTCCTGTGGCAGGTCCTGGATGGGGGAAAACCGGCTGATCGAGATCCGTCCAGCATCGGCGGTCAGGATGGCGTAGGCGCCCACGAACCCACCGGTCCCGCGCAGCTCGGCCGGGTTCTGTGCGCCGAGGAAGTACCGCCGCTCTCCGTCGCCACCGAACAGCTCAGGAAGGACCTCGACCAGGGCGGCCACGTCGTCCACGGTGGGCAGGACGCTGGCGAGCTCCTCGAGCAAGGTCGCCCGAGCGGCATCGACCTGGCTGGAGGACGTAGTGGACGGCGCCGTCTGAACAAGCTCGTGTGCCAGCTGCAGCATGGCGTTGGCATCAGCCAGAGGCTGCTGCAGCTGGAGTGCGGCGTCGAGCCAGCCCGCTTGGCCGCCACCCCCGAGGGTCAGTGCGTCCAGCCCGCCAGGGATGTCAGCCACGGTAGCGAACAGCTCATGGCCGGCCCGTGCGATGAGTCGGCTGGCCTCGGTTGACGCGACGACAGAATCCACGGTGATGTCGAGCTTGGGGAGGAACCCCACCAGCGCAACCGCCGGGGATCGGACCCCGTTGCTGGCGTCGTCGGCGACGGACTCAGCCCGCGCGAACGCGTCGCGTGCGCCACCGACGTCGCCCTGGCGGACCAAGCCGACGGCCCCCTCTAGCTCGTCACGCACGATCACCAGGTCATCGGCGACGCTCCGGAGCGACAGGTACGCCCAGCCGCAGATCCCTACGACAGCAATAATGACGAGCCCGGTCAGCGTCCAGCGGCGTGCAGTGGATGAGAGGCGCGGACTAAAGAAGGGCATGCGGACGAGTATTCACCTGGATTCGGGTCAAGACGACACGAAGCCCCGGCGAGCACCGGGGCATCGTGACGCTGGAGGTGTCGCTTATCGCCTAGCGGCGAACGCGGGCGATCAGGGCCGGCCAGTTGAACCCGACGGCGAGGATCAGCGCGGCCAGCACCGCAGCTAGGGCGATGTTGGCGGTGCTCCCGCCGTCCGATTCCGGTGCTGCCGCCGAGTTGGCCACGAAGTTGGCCGCGGGGTCCACGTTGTAGGTGTAGGTCTGGTGCTTGGCGGTGCCGTCCAAGGACTGCCCAGTCACCTCGACCTGGTACAGACCGGCGGCGTCGGCGGGGACAAGGAGCTCCGCGGTGAACGTACCGTCCTCGCCGACAACCACCTCGATCTGCTCGCTGGACCGCGTCCCCTGGGCGTCCTCGCCGAGGACCTCGACCACGTCGTCCGGCGTGCCCTCACCGGGGCACTCGCCGTCGAACTCGCGGTCGATGGCCACGGTCGTTCCCGGGCCCCAGCTGGAGCCCTGCACGATGATGGTGCTGCACGGCGTGGTCTCCTCGACCTGCCCGGGCTCGTCCTCCACGACTCCCGTGTCGGGTGGGCAGGCGGGCTGGCCGTAGCCGCCGCAGGCCTGTGCCTGGACAGCGGTCGGCAGGATGGTCATCACGAGCAGCGCAACGGCCGCAAGGATCGGAAATCGCTTCATGCCTCGGGTCCTCCCCGGTGGTTCGTGCATGCACCCCCACCCCGTGTGACGGTGTCGAAGAGCAAGTCTGCCAGACTGGATGGCCAGCCCGCGAAATATGTACCACGGCCACAGGGGAACTGTCTGTTAAAGGCTGGTTTCCCCGAGACCACGAGGAACCCTCCATGAGCAACGTCCTGATGTGCGATTCCTGCGGCACGGTGCGGTCCAGGGCGGCGGCCAGGCCCGAGGGCTGGCTGTCCGTCAGGACATTGGCCGACCTCAGCCATGTCGTCCCCGACACTCATCCGCTGCACCACGAACGGCACCTCTGCTCCCTCGGGTGCCTGCACCGCTTCGCCGAGGCCGTGAGCGCCGGCGCCGCCGTTCCCGCGCAGCTCAGCGAGCGCTCCACCGACGCCGTCATTCGCCCGCTCAGCGTCGCGGCCGCCCAGCAGGCCACTGCTGATGTGGCGCCGGCGATCGACGAGGCCGCACCATCGCCGAAGCATGCGACAGGTCCACAGGTCGACGACCAGGTGGGGGCCGCCGCCGACTCCACCGGTACGGCTGCAGCGGGACCGGACGTCGCTGGTGGCACCGTGCTGCGCCTGTCCGACCTGATCGCCGCCAAGCTTGCCGCTGGTGAGGTGTCGACGGTCGACCTGGCCGATATCGCCGCCAAACCTGCGGTGCGACGACGTTTCAGGTAAACATCACGTTTCGAGGTCCGCTTGGGCCTGTCATGTCGCCTCGGGGATGGGGTACGGTGCCCCGGCCTGAGGCAAACGGGTGCTCAGACCCGAACGGGGAAGCGCACCGTCATTTTCTCTGCACCCACAGTGGGGGAGGTTCCCGGAGTTATGCGAATTCGCAATTCCTACGCGCTCGTCGCGACCATCTTGTTGCTTGCGGTCATGGGCCTGGCGCCGGCGGCGAGCGCAGAAGGGTCCCTTGCGGATCGCTTCATCGCTGCCGGCGGCGGCGACTCATTCACCGCACCCATCGGCGCCAGCGGCTACGCCGCCACGACGTGCTTGACCGATCCAACCGATGACGTGGTCGACCTCGACAACGACAGCGTGGCGATCGACGAGGAGCGGGGTGACATCACCGACTTCTGCGCCAGCTACGGGTCCACGACGACGACGCTGAGCCTCGAGGTGGTCTCGCCGACTGATCCCGCAACCGACATCAACTGGAACGGCTCGCTGATCGGCTGGTTCATCGACGTCCAGGGCGACGGCAACGGCGACTACTTCGCGGGCGGCTTCCTCGACGACGAGGGCGCCCTCGCCGGCAACGTCGAGGACCGCAACGTCTCAGGGTCTGCCGAGGTCGTCTGCGACGCCGACTTCACCTACGGCGGAGGCGTGTTCACCATCGAGTTCGACAACAACTGCATCGGTGACCCGGACTCGATCTCGGTCAACCCCGGCTACATCTACGACCAGCGCGTGGGTGACACCGATGGTGTCGCCACCTTCGACGAGGCCCCCAACGAGGAGGACTTCGCCGACCCGGTGGACCAGACCTTCGGTGGCGTCAACCGCTACGCGGGTGGCGAGCGCATCGGCACGGCCGTGGCGATCTCGCAGGCGCAGTTCGGTGATGGCGAGGCTGACACCGTCGTCCTCGCCCGCCAGGACCTGTTCCCCGACGCCATGACCGGCACCCCGCTGGCCATCGAGCTCAACGCGCCGATCCTGCTCACCCAGACCGAGGTCCTCTCGGGCCTGACCGAGGCCGAGATCGGCCGCGCCACCGGCGGCGAGGGCACCGTGGTCATCCTCGGCGGCACCGCCGCGGTCAGCGAGGAGGTCGCCACCGGGCTGACCGACGCCGGCTACACCGTCGTCCGCTACGGCGGCGCCAACCGCTTCCAGACCGCAGTGGCGATCGCCCAGGCGCTGGGCAGCCCGACGACCGTCCTCGCCGCTGATGGCGGCACCTACCAGGACGCCCTGGTCGCCGGCACGGCCGCGCCGACCGTCGACGGCGCGGTCCTGCTGACCGACGGCGGCACCGTGCCGCCGGCCACCGAGGCCTACCTGGCCGCCACCGAGACCGACGTGACCGCCATCGGCGCGTCAGCCGCGACGGCGCTTCCCGAGGCGACCTCCATCGGCACCGACGACCCGATCGAGACCGCGGTCGCCGTCGCCGAGGCCTACTACCCGAACAGCACCGTCATCGGTGTCGCCCGCGTCGATGAGTTCCCCGACGCCCTCGCCGGTGGTGCCTTCATCGGCAGCCCGTCGGTCGGCCCCGGCCCGATCCTGTTCGTCGAGACCGACGCCCTCCCGGGTGCGGTCAGCGACTACATCACCGACAACGAGGTCGACGGCGTGGCCATCTTCGGTGGCGTCGCCGCGATCAGCGCCGAGGTCGAGGACGCGATCAGCGCCCTCATCAGCTGACCTCGAACCGACCTCGCGGGGGCCGTCCTTCGGGACGGCCCCCGCGTCGTTTTTTCGCCGGGCGGGCGTCAGCACTAGTGCGATCGGGCTACCCCGTCTAGGGTCAGCGGTGGCCCGACCGATGGGCCTGCGGCGGAGCGATGACCCCCTTGGTGTGTGTGGTCGCCGGGCGAGGGGTGAGCCAGTGGCGAAACCGACGTCGCGCCACTCCACGCTCGTTCCAAGGGGGAACACGATGAGGCACATCCGCACTGCTGCGCTGCTCGCGCTGGTCATGACCATGATGCTGGGCGGGCCCGCCCAGGCCGCCAGCCAGACCGCCTACAGCCAGGACTTCACCGACGACGCCGACGGCTGGGACGACACCGACGACGGCTGGTACGGCACCGTCACCCACAACCCGGGCGGTGGGACCGCCACCTTCGAGGGCGACGGCACCAGCGCGCCCTTCTCACGCTTCGACGGCTACCGCGACACCTTCGGGCAGGGCTGGACGGCCGAGATCGACGTCTACCTCGACCCGGCCTGGGCCGCGGGTGAGGGCTTCGACTACTCCGTGGCCTCCAGCGGCAGCGACGGCAACCACCAGCGCGACTTCATCTTCCACGTCACCAGCGACACCTCCACCGGCGACCTGCTCGTCGGCGGCTCCAACAACACCAGCTTCGCGCCCCGCGAGGACCTGGAGACCATCAACCACCACGTGGTCACCGACGCCGGCTGGTACACCCTCCAGCACGTCTTCCGCGACGACACCGGAGTCCTGGCCGGCGACCTGAACCTGCTGGACGACGCCGGCACGGTCCTGTGGACCGAGACCCGCTCCGACGCCAGCGACACCATCCCCGGCGAGGTCGGTGGCAACCGCTACGCCTGGTTCACCGTCATCGACGTCGATGGTGGCGTCGAGGCCGACAACCACGAGCTGCACCTCCTCCTGCCCGACCCGGCGTCCAAGGACGACTGCAAGAAGGGCGGCTGGGCCGACTACGGCTTCGCCAACCAGGGCCAGTGCATCCGCTTCGTCAACACCGGTCAGGACAGCCGCGGCTGACCCCACCACCCACCCGGTGCCGCCCCACCCGCGGGGCGGCACCGCTCCCCTCAACCAGCCTCCATCAGCGCCAGCAGGCAGTCGGTGGAGGTGAGCAGCCCCACGAGGTTCCCGCGAGCATCGATCACCGGCAGGGCGTTGACGCGCACGGCCAGCATCTGGCGGGCCGCCTCGCGGATCGACTCCTCCGGGTAGCAGAGGTAGGGGGCCGGGGTCATCAGCTCCGCCGCGGAGGCCTGCGCCAGGTCGGTGCACTCCAGCACGTCGCGGTCGGAGATGATCCCGACAAGCTCGCCGTCGTCGGTCACCGGCAGGTGGTGGATCCCGTAGTAGGCCATCACCTTGCGGACCTCGGGGCCGGGCTCGGTCGGTCCGACGGTGCGGGGGTCGGGGCTCATCCAGCGTTCGACGTCCATGTGGCTCACCTTCCTGTGGGGGCTCCGGCCGCGACTGCGGCGGTGCCCACAGCGTCGGGCGGCGGGCGGACGGCGCGCAGGGTCGAAGGTCCCGGGCCGTCCCGGACCCTTGGCGGGACGTGGCAGCCCCCGCCGTTGACCGGTGTGTCCACAGGCGCCACGATCGACCCGTCGGCGCCGGCCGACGGGCTGGCAGGATCTGGGGAGATGACGACCGTGCACGACCCCTCGGTGCTCACCGACCTCCCCGGCGAGGTCTTCCGGCCCCTGCGCCGGGTGGAGTACGAGGCGATGGTCGAGGCGGGGCTGTTCGACGACTCCCGCGTGGAGCTCATCGGGGGAGTGCTGATCGAGGGGAGCCCGCAGGGACCGTCCCACTGCTGGCTGATCGCCGAGCTGAACGCCGGCTGGTCCAGGCCGCGGGCGACCGCTGGGTGGTCGTCCCGCAGGCGCCGCTGGCCGTGGATGAGGTGTCGGAGCCCGAGCCGGACTTCAGCGTCCTGCCCGTGGGGCTCCCCCGGACCGCCATCCCGCTCGCAACCCTCGACGGCTGAGGCCCCGGTCGCCGTCGTGGCGGGTCGGTCAGGCGTCCGGGGACGTCATCATGATCGTGATCGGGCCACCGTCGGCGGTGGCGGTGAAGGACAGCTCGTCGGCGAAGGTGAACGGCTGGTTCCAGCGCGCGAGGATCAGCTGCTCGTCCGGGGCGCTGTCGGTGGGCGAGACGGTGCAGCGGGTGCCGGGCGGCACGCTCACCGGGTCGAAGGCGTAGCTGTCGGTGCGCGTCCCGTCGTCGCAGCTCATCGCGAAGGGGTACGGCCCGTACACCAGGCGGACGGACACGCGGCTGCCTGGCTGGACCGCCACCGTCGGCGGGGTGCCGGGCACGTCCAGGGTCCAGCGCAGCCGCAGGGTGCCGTCGGTCGTCACCTCCGGGACCGTCACCGACAGGCCGGTGCCGCTGGCCACCTCCTCCTGCACCGGGCCCCCGTCGGCGTGGCGCTCGTCGACCAGCGTCCAGCGGGGCTGCCAGCCGCTGGGCGCGTCGAGGACCACCTCGCACCCGGCGGCGACGAAGTGGGTGAGGGGCTCGTCGTAGGCGTTCGCCCCGGCGGGGTGGAGGTGGACCGCCCAGCCGTCCTGGACCGTCCGGTCCGGGCAGCTCGACCGGACCGGCAGCACCAGCGGGCGGCTGAGCGGCCCGCCCGCGTCGAGGGCGACGGTCATGGCGACGGTGGTCTGCTGCCGGTGTGCCTCAGCGACGACCACGCGGACGGGCCCGCGGGCCTCGTCGGCGACGAACGACGGGTTGACCAGCGCCTCCACCGGCCGTCCGGCCTGCCAGACCACGACCGGGTCCGGGCTGGTCGTGGTGCACGTCGCGCCGTCGGCCACGACCAGGTTGGTCGATGCGCCTGCCGACGACCCGTCGTCACACGTCACCTGCACGTCGTCCTCGAAGCCGATCCCCACCAGCACCCCCTCGCCGGTCGATGGCAGGTCCGCGTCGGTCGGTGCGGTGGTGGACAGGCGCAGCACGACCCGCAGCTCCAGCAGGAACCCAACCGCCGCATCGGGCGCCAGGGTGAAGACGACATCGCTGCCATGCCCGGCCGCCACGACGGGCCGCTGGACCTCGGTGGCCCCGTTGACGTCCTGGGACCCCTGGGTCAGGAAGTCCGCGACCTCCCACTGGACCTCGACGGTCTCGGGCGGCACCCCGAGGTTGAGGCGGCAGGTCTCACCCGGCACGACCTGCCGGGCGAACCCGATGGAGTACCCGACCGAGACCTCCTCCAGCGACTTGTACGGCGCCGGGTCGTCGCCGATGACCCGCTCGGTCGCCCCGACGCCGTCCCCGCTGCACGTCCCCGTCACGTCGACCGCCACCGGGGTGACCAGCCGGCCCGGATCGGTGGAGGTGGTCGCGGTGAGCTGGCGCACCGACACCTCGGTCGGCGCTCCCTCGAACGGCATCAGGTAGCTGGTCGCCATCGAGGCCGATGACCCGTCCTCCAGCGAGGCGAACACGTGGACGAAGCAGTCCTGCTCGTCGGTCGGGGCCAGGGTCACGGCCGCCTCGCCGTTGGCGTCCAGGGTCACCCCGACGGAGCTCTCCCCGCCGCCGCCGCTCAGGTCGTGGCACCTGCTGCGGACCTGCACCGTCTGCCCGGCGGCGAGCTCCGGCGGGTCGACGCTGATGCGGACGTCGGTGGGTTCCTCGAGGAACGTGCCGCCGGGAGGGTCGAAGCTGAACAGCGGGGTGGCGGACAGGCCGGCGACGCGGCGGGCCTCCTCACACGACCGGTAGGCGACCACGCAGGCCACGACGACGTGGCCGTCCTCGTAGGTGATGTCCAGCAGGTTGCTGCGCATCCAGCCGGCCGTCGCCGCAGGCAGCGCGTCGCGGGTGCCGAGCAGCACCGGGGCGCCGTCGGTGGCGGTGCGCGAGGCGGCGACCAGCCCGCCCACCCAGCCGTCGGGCCGCTGGCCGTCCACGACGGTGACGGCGTCGGTGCCGGCGCCGCGGGCGCGGGTCAGCTCCTCCGCGACGGCGATGGCGGTGTCGACGCGGGTGGGGCCGGCGACGCGGCGGACCGGTGCGAACGTGGCCAGCTCGGCGGCGACCGCGTCGCTGACCGCCGCCGGGCCGCCGACGACGACCACGTGGGCGGGGGCGAGCTGGGCGAGCCGGTCCCGGGTCGGGCCGGGGAGGCTGGCCTGGGCCGTCAGCAGGATCGGCCA
>JACLAD010014754.1_pt1 | contig 19925 bp, 12 predicted proteins | sample 8027901 | NCBI WGS metagenome assembly JACLAD01 (sample SAMN15725071, study PRJNA655200) | protist metagenome | isolation source: fluorescence activated cell sorting (FACS) single amplified genomes of... | place: Spain: Blaines Bay Microbial Observatory, Mediterranean Sea | collected 2016-07-05 | reverse complement strand
TAGACCAATTGATTTCGTTAACCCATCATTTACTGTTGCTTCCATTGCTTTCCACGTTTCGATATATGAGTCATTTGAATATTTCATCGTTCCATCTTCTTTTTTGGGGAATAAGTCTGATGAGGATTGATATTCCAACGAAATTGGCCAATGTATCAAATATAAATCTAAATATTTTAAATTTAGTTCTGCTAATGTTTTTTCTAATGCTGGTTTTACATATTCTGGTTTATGAAAAGTATTCCATAGCTTTGAAGTGATGAAAACATCTTCCCGTTTTACAATGCCTTCCTCAAATGCTTGTTTCAATGCACTACCAACTTCCTTTTCATTTTGATATACAGCAGCACAATCAATGTGGCGATATCCTACTTTCAATGCTTCCAAGACAGCATTTTCAACTGCACCTGGTTTTGATTTCCATGTTCCTAAGCCTAAGGTAGGCATTTTATGGCCAGATGTTAATAATTTAGTTGGGACAACACTACTTGCCATGATGGTAATAAATTTATTATTATTATTATTATTTGACGATTGTATACAAAATATAAGTATTGTCGTGAATATAATATAACTGAATATTGATAATATTTGTTTGTTTCTCATACTATCTCTAGTTTTGTTCTTTTTATATTCGTATATATATTATTTTCTTGTGTATATGTATCTTATCTCCACCACCAATCCAGCAAATATATATCTATTTTTATTAAACCAGAGGAGAGGTATTAGTATACACGTATTGGCTATGTATATGTATGCTGTGCTACATGCCTGGTATTTAGTGCTGAAATTATAATATTATTTATTATTCAATTCAAAGAACTACAGGACTACAGGTATACTTATACTCCTTAAAAAAAATTAAAAAAATGAAACAACATGAGTATTATTTAGATTGAAGATTGAAGTGCCGAAGAAAGATTCCCTCTGAATTTTATAAAAAGTTACACGCAATATTATATAATCCAACTCAATTGTTACCAGGTACCATTTGCATCATCATATGAACCGGAGTTTAAGTGCTTTTCCACCTGCGGAACGTAACAAGTTAATGATATCATCAGAGTGATTCCATTTATATGCAAAGTCCAAGGGGGTTAATCCCGTGGACGACTGCTGATTAACATTCTTTTCCTGCATACGAGGGTGCCTTAATAACATTCGAATACCTACGTCAGTATTATGATACCTTGCTGCAATATGCAATGCATTTCTTCCACGAGAATCTACAACAGTTGGATCAGCTTCGCATTCGTTTAATAGATATTGAATAACTTTAAACTGTTGAAATCTTACAGCTGCCATTAAAGGTGTACATGGATAACCATGAGTAGTTTTACCTTCAAGATTCGACCACTCTTGTAATGACATTATGATATTCTCGACATTACTTTCATATTCGTCTTGTTTTTGTTCATTCTCAACTCTTTCCGTCTCTCTAGTATTTCTAGTTGCATTTCTAGTTGTGTTCCTTGTAGGTGCTGCTAGTGAGAAAGATAAATCATCATAAAAAATAGGAGTATTTCTAGTGATATTCCTAATATTTTCAGCCAATTTAAATCTGGTAAGACGTGCAAGATGTTCAGCAACAAATGCCTTTACATGCTTCAATATCCCCTTTTCACAGGCAATGACAAATGGTGTGCCGTTTGGAAATTTGATGCTGTATTTACCTCTTATTTTTTTAATATATTTCATTATTCGTCTTTCTTCTTCTTGTGTTCTTTTCAATTCTTTTAGTTTTTGTCTTCGTTCTTCTATGAGTGAAATGATCTCTTCTCGAATTATACTTTCATTCTTGGCTGCAAAGTCCAGAGGAGTCATTCCCGTAGATTTGGTCTTTTGATTAATACTATTAATACTCATATGATTTAGTAGTACTTGAATTACATCTTTTTTTTTGCTATACTGTGCTGCCCAAAACAATGCATTATATCCATCACTATCTCCAATATTAGGATCAGCTTCACCTTGTTCAATTAAATATTTAACTATTTGGAAATGTTCGTTCACTGCAGCTGCCATTAAAGGTGTCCGTTCCCAACCACGACTATTTTTACCGACTTGATTCACATATTTTTTCAATGTCATATTATTATTATTACCATTACTACCATTCACATTATTATGCCCTGCAATCAATAATTTCACATCATCAAAACGTCCTTTTTCACATGCACAGACAAACGGCGTACTGTATGGAAATTCCGTCAAATATGCTTTAACTAAATCACCACCATTCTCTAATAAATAGGCCCTAATGTCTTTATGTACATTAGAAATAGCTGCAGATAGCGGTGTATGTTGGCAACCAGACGAATCTCTACCAACTTGATTTACCATATCTTTCAACGTCATACCATATACATCACAATGTTCAATAAATAATTTTACATCATCAAAATTTCCTTTTTCACATGCACATATAAATGGTATACCACTTGAATAGTAAATATTTTTCTTATATTTATCTTCTAATTGTATTACCTCGCGCCTTCGTCTTAACTTTTTCTCTTGTTCTTGTCTAATACGCAATTCTTCATAGTAACGTTTAAATTTATGATTGTTTTCAATTGTATAAATTATACCTTGTTTTATACGACTTGGATTTTTATATGCATAATACAATGGTGTTTCTCCATATACATCTTTCTGTACTATTATTTTTATATCCAATGTTAAAAGCAAATAAATCACTAAATTGGAGTTTGTTTTACTATAATATGCAGCAATATGAAAAATATTCCAACCATCGCGTTTATTACAAATACTTGGATCAGCACCATTACTTATTAATACTTGAACAATTTTTAAATGTCCGTATCTTGCAGCAACTCCTAAGGGCGTGAAGGAGACATTATGGATGGAGTTCCGTTCTGCACTAAGAAATGTTTTCAGTTTTTGTTCTCGTATATTTGCTGGTATATTTTTTAATTTAATTTTTTCCATCCATATTAAATTTAGAACATGATCTAAATATCCTTTCTCACACGCACAAATAAATGGATCAGCATTAGGAAACATCTCTATATATTTATCATTTAATAAATATGGTGGTATGTTCTGTGCTATCGTCAGTGTTTTATTCTCTTCCAATTCATTTCCAGGATTGTAATTGAGTCCGGTAAGAAATAATACTTTTCCTCGCTTACTTAAAGAAGTTGGGTTTTCTTTATTAGCCATTATTTTGGATACTGATTTTGTGTAATGCTTTGCATATAATTTTGATCTAAGTAACTAATTAAATATAGATACAATGATACTTAATATATTGTAATGCTCCGATACAATGATGGTCAATATATTGTAATGCTTATAATTGTATGATATAAGTGATTAAACAAATACGGGTGGATCATACAATGATACTTAATAATTATTGTTCCTTCTTTGTGGATGATAAAAAGTATATAATTATACAGTATATATTTCATACATATGCAGATATTCTTCTATTTCATAGATTCTACAGGATATTATACCCGCATATATTAATATATCATGGGTTTCTGTTTTCTGTTTTACCAGGTAGTTTTAGTTTATGATGACGGGTTGTTTTTGGTTTCGAGAGGATCGTGCGATATCCGCGGAAATCCTCTCTAGTTTTTGTTTTATTTTTTTGTTGTAATTATCAAAAATCAGTTAAAAGAATAGCGGGAAAAAATTTGAATTTAAGCTGGATGTATCATTGTGGATATTGAAAGAACCTTCCTTGGTTGGAACAAAGAAGATTAAATACCAAATATTCCAAATTCATATTTAATGAAAATTATTGCAAAAACAGGTGTATAGCATTGTATCCATGTAGAAGTGGTGGTAGGATTTACGAGCGAATCTACTTATTCTTCCTATATGATTTTATATTAAAATATAATGTATTACTATTACATAAAATGAATATTTATATCATGTGCTTAGTATACCAAATCGAGTAAAATTGTTGGTCACATTGCATATTATTTTTACGAATTATTCGAAACAAAAAAAAAGGAAGGGAATATCAAATAATGGATCATTTTCGTATATATTTCATTTGTATATACTTGTATATACTTATGCATACTTAATGTTTTTCTATGAAAATAAAACCTTCACATTTGATATTAAAGTATCTATTTTGTATATTAACATCGTTATATCACTATATAATTGTATATCAAGTATGTCTTTTGTATATTAATAGGCTCATTTAACTATATACAAATCTATTAAGTATGATTATAATAATCTAATATTGATATGTTTCTATTAATATTATTTCAATTATAAAATGAGTTGAAACTAAATAATCCGTAAATTGACATAAATAGTGCAATATATTATTGACGTGTCCATCACCGGTAATGAAAACAGATTTTAAATGAAATAGTAGGTAAATAGCATTAGCAGTGAAAACGAGAACAACACTTTTCAAGACAAAAGAACAGTTGAAAATACGTCTGTAAATATCAATCAAGGTGACGTAGTAGTTGCATATACGTAGCTAATAGACAAAGAGACAACAAAAAATATACATATATGATTGATTAGATCTTAATTCTTTTCTGTGTATCTATCATTGGTTGAATATAATAGTTTCGTTTTGGAACGTTCAAGATTTGAATATTTTATTTTTTTCGTGATTCTTCTTTCAAATTTTACGGAGAATTCTTCTTTTTATTCAAAGCAGTTATACAGACGTCTTGTATATCGATATATATATTGAATCATTATTACATATAATATTATCGGGCAACGTTATATATATATATACATACATATCTATCTAGTCCCATTTGGTATATAAGTATTATTATTAACGTGTTGATAATCATTTACACAATTTGGTAACCATATATATATATAAGAAGAATTATATAATAAATATATATTATAATACATCATTTATAAAGTGTTGGACGAAATAAAAAAATATTGAATATAAAAAGCTATAATACATCATCAAAAGAATATAAGGATGAATCACAATAATAATCCAAATATACCACCATTACCAAAATCATCTTCTGGTCGTAGAACAACTCGTCTTCGGGGACAAACGTATCCAAGACCTTTTGACAACAATAACAATGTCAATAATAATAAACATGCAAATATAAACAATACACCAACGTCATCCAGTAACATAAACAATAATAATATGTCATCATCTACAAAAAAGAATAATAATAATAATAAAACGGCAACGAAAAACAAATATAATAAATTCACGTCACCAAAGCGAAAACGTTCCGAATCTTCTGTAAGCCATGAAGAGCGTGTACGTAGCGCTATCAGATCTTCTGGGTATAAACATTTGAATATGAATATCGATTTACGAGGTTCGTTTGATGACTTGTCTTTATCAAACAAAGGCGATTTATCGCCTATGTCTATTTTGAATAGTGAACCTCCACGATCTTCTAGACGTGTTGAAATCGATGGTGAATCGCCACCATTCTCTGCTAGATCAGACATCTCGAATAATTCATCTAATAATGATTCCTCTGGGAGTAGTTTTTTTGCTCAATCCCCAAATGCAACAATATCTCCACAACAACAAATGTCGTCTACAAAATCATCATCAGGTATTATGAGTATATCGTCTATACCAGGCATTAATAATGATCCACTTAATATATTCAGTGGTGATCGTAAACGGAATAACAGTAGTAGCCGTCGTCGTTTTCGAGATTCGTTATTTGAACAACATATAAATAAATCAAATTCACATAAAAAAAATCTTACCTTTACATTACGTGTGGAAGGTATCGCTGCTATGCCATCAAAATCAAAATCTGCAAGAGGATATTCAACTAATAATAATAATTTTAATAGCAATAACAATAATAGTCATCATTCATCAAGCAAAGGTCCTATACGTGCTAGCAAATCATCATCGATGAAAAAACGAAGTAATCGTAAATATAAATATAATAATAATGGTACAAACCAAGAGACGTTTCGTTCACCACGCCCAGTGCCACCGAAAATACCGACTAGTACTAATAAAAAAAATAGGAATAATAATGATAATACAATGGCGACGGACGACGATCTCCATGGCCTCATGAATATTACACCTAATTATGAACAAAAAAAGAATGATATGTCAATATCTTCGAATGGGTCGTTGTCTGGATCCTTGTCCGCGCGTTCACTTTCAAGTAATAGTTCGATACATTCAATTAGAAGTGTAAATAGTTCCACGGAAAAAGCATTTCATTATGGCGATATAATGATGGATGAGGATGAATTTGGCACATTTAATAATAATAATAATCATGGCGTACCACCATTGCCGTTCCACACCCCGTCAAAGCCGGTATGGCGTGGTCCATCCCCAAGGGAAGACGACGATGATGAAGACGAATTTAAAATGTCCAGTTTAAAGAAAAAGAGTGGATTGCATATAAATGATCTGAACGATTCGGTTGGTTCCCTTGGCGATGATGATTTAAAACCAAACTCTGACAATAATGTATTATACAGTTCTAAAGTTGCAGACGTTGAAGATTTAAACCAAAGTCAAGACTCATTTGATGGTAATAATAATAATAATAATAATAATATGGAGAATAATCACTTAAATAATTCATTTGATTCTGATCATGGCTATGGTACGAACAATAGTAATGATGTGAAAGATGATAACAATTTAAAAGCAAGTAATAATAATAATAAAGTAACGCCTACAGGTCGACCAACACCAGATATGGAAGCATTTGATCGTAAAAAATCAACACCAGTGCGTGAGAAAGGTCCACAATGTCCACCAACACCTGTACGAACACCATCGTGGCAACATAATAGTTCGGTTGGACCTGGTTCACCAGGTGGAATAGAAAGAAGAAATTCATTAGATGGCACGAAAGTATTATTTGCGGAGAACGATTCATTTAATAGTGATGTTGTTGCATTTGATGTTGACTTTGAAAATTTAGGGCAATTAGGATCAGGCGCGTTTTCAAAAGTATTTAAATGCCGTTCGGTTCATGATCAAAAATTATATGCTATTAAAAAATCTAGAAGACCGTTTAGAAGTAAGCGCGATCGTGCGCGTTATTTAGAGGAAGTAGAGACGTTTCAATTGCTTGGACCGAAATGCCCTCATGTATTGCATTATCACAAAGCATGGCAAGAACATGGATACTTTTACATTCAAAGTGAATATTGTGCTAGGGGTAATTTGAAAGTTTTTTTTGATGAGATCGATGAATCAGTAATGGTACCAGATATAGCAATTTGGGGGATCATAGTAGACATATGTGCCGGTTTGAGCCATATCCATACCCATAATTTAGTGCATTTGGATATCAAACCACAAAATATATTTATAACGAATGATGGAACGTTAAAAATTGGTGATTTCGGGATGGTTCGTGAAGTTGGTAGCTCGGAAGACGGCCATGAAGGTGACAATCGTTACATGGCTCCAGAATTATTAGACTCGTCGTTGAAATCGCCAGCAGCGGATATGTTTAGCTTTGGAATTATGATGTGGGAAATAATGTTCAACGAGCCTCCACCACATGATGGCGAGGAATGGCATAACTTTAGATCAGACCGTGTGCCAAGACCAAATAAAAGTCGCAGTGATGAACTGTTTTCATTGATTTGCAAATTGTTATCAGCAGATCCATCTAAACGACCAACGTCTCGTCAAGTTCTTACCATTCCAAGAGTTCAAGCAGCTATGCAAGAAACTAATTCTTTCATCACGTCTGTTCCACGAAAGAAAAAAAGACCACGATTTCCTCATTTACAACTTGGGCGTAGCGATTCATTTGTTGGTAGTAATGCAGGTTTCGACCCAAATGAAATTGCTAGAATGCGCGAGGGTCTTTGTACACCAAAAGATCAACCGGTGAATAGAGATTGGTGAGCGTCAGAAGTAGGCTAGCAAAGTTTGTATCACAATTATGGAGACAACTGAAGAGAGAGAAAAGAAGAAAACAAAAAGGTATGGTTTGCGTTTGTAATAATATTAATACTCGTTATAGTAGTATTAAATTCGTACGAATGTTCGTATGTGAGAGATTTATATCCCTCAAGAATAAATTAAAAATAAGATATACGACGTATATGATAGTGTACAGTATACAGAAATACAAAAATGTGTATGTATATATTTCTAATTATTCTTTTTATTGCTCCCACGACTACGATTTCTACGTCTTGGTTTTGATTTTTTATTATCTTTATTATTATTCGTATTATTATTGTTTACATTTTCTTCTTCCGTATTATTATTCTTTCTACCTCTCTTATCGATTCCTAATTCCAATCGTTTGACTTTCACTAACATTTGCGATGTATCATATAATGCATGTAACATGATACATACACCTATCAATAACAATGGTGTGCTAAATACAACTGATAAAAAAACACCATTTGGATCAAAATAGTCTTGTGTGGAAAAACGCGTCCAATTTCTAGAACCATAACTATTAAATGTTTCTGCAAAATAAATGAATATACATATTGTAATCAATAATGTAAATTGAATAGTTGGAGACTTGCGAGTTAAAAACGATACGATAAGATAAAGCACGTGGAAACACAATATGCCTTGTATCCACTGTTCTTTCCAATCTACAGCATGATAAAATCCCATCATATTATTGTAAAAAGATGGTTGTTCAAATTTCATTCCTTTTTCCTTTGCATCATTATTAATAATATTCCAAGGATCCATATTTATTTTAATTTTTCAACCAATTATTATTATTATATTATTAATTTATTTATTTAAATATATTATTAATAATATATTTTAATATATTTGTGCGTATGTATATGTATATCTATTTATTGATTTTATATACGTATGTGTGTGTGTATATATATATTAATCTACTATCTGTTTTATTCTTTATTTCTTTTACGAGTGCAAAGAACAATTTGTTGTACCTATGTGTGTATATAATACATTTGTTTTCGATGATAATAATCTTAATGATGAGAAAAGAAGACAACCTATAGATAAAAAAATAAACCAGAATAAGAAATAGGCCCCATAATAATTATTATTTTAAATTTATACGCGCACACGAACGCAACCGATCGAACAAACAACAATAAACGACATTTTTATCATCATCATCATCTTCTTCTTCCTTGCTCCTTTTATCTTTTTTATTCATTCCAAACCAACAAATATATATATATCATTTTTTATAATTTACTATCAACATTTGCAATAGCTGCAATTAATGCAGCACCTTTTCCACTACCATCTGGACTCAATTCTAATTTAACTTGTTTTTTATCACCTAACATTTCTAATAATGCAATTTGCATATTTTGTTTAAAATATGGATAATGTTCAAATACACTACCATCAATTGCTACCGTGCAACTATCTTCTTTATGAATTTTACGAACAACTGCACCAATAGCAGCAGCAGATAAACGTGCAGCACGTGTTGAAACCATATCACACACTTCATGAATTATTTGACGATCGTATATATCCAATGTTGACCATAACTTCCAAAAATTTAAATGATATCTCATATCTTCCATTTGTACACCTTCTTGCTTTAAATATCCTTCACACAAAGCTTCGGTGTATTCACCATTTAAATCGACACCTGCTTTCGCAGCAGCGCGTAACCATGGATTTTTACTCGCATCATTTGCTTCGCCACTTTGTATCTTTGACATCATTGGTGTTAAAAAATGATGAGATTTACCAAAAACAGAAAGAATCAATTTTCTTAGTTCCTCCACGTTATTATTATTATTATTATTACTATTGATTAAACTATTTTGAAATAAAATTTCTTCATTTTGAAATAAATGGTAACAAGCTAAACGTGCTAATTCACCTAAATACCTTCCACTAATTTGTTTCTCAAATCTTTGTGCGCCATAATCTTCATTCGTATCAATAATTTCATCAAATTTATTATATAAACCAGGAACATTTTTTGAATTGAAACCACCCCATTCCATATTTATAATTACTTTTGATTTATTTGTTGGACGATCAACCGTCCATTTTGATACATTTTCAATATCTTCCACATAACATGCATTGCATCCAGTACCAAGGATGACACCTATATATGTATATATAATAAGAATTTTTGTTGCAATATATATATGTAGATAATAAAAATATATTAATTTATGTTAGTATTACCATATTTCATAGATTTGTTGTATTAGAGGTAAATATTTACATACCTAATACTGTATCTGGTGCTTCAATAACATGTGCAACTAATGTACCAACCGTATCATTTACTAATGCAGCAACTTCTACATTGATATTATTTGCAACAAATGCATTTTGTAATAATGTTACGACATTTGCACCAACAACACCACTTGTTTCAAAACCTTTTGTCCAATGTAATAATGTACCAGCATTTAATTTATATTGTTGACATGGAAATGAAAACGTAAACCCAAGTGGTAATTTTTGACTATGATCCTCTCCATCGGATGGTAATTGTGCAACTGTATCAGCAATAAATTGAAACATATCAACACCAGTACTTGTTTTTGACATTAATTGTTTTGGTATTTTTGCTTTTTTACTTGCTTCCAATGTAACATCACCATTTTCTACCTTGAAACGCAATACACGAAAATTACTACCTCCTAAATCAAGTGCTAAGAATTTTCCATTTTCATTACCAGTTGGTAAATCACAAACGAACGATGGAAGCATTTTAATATCACAATTATCTTTTTGTAAACCTTTTTGCATTTCACTCGTCATTTCTGTTGCTAAATTTTCTAATAGTTCAGTTGGTGTATGAAATTCAAAATATAAACTTTGTATCGATGGGATAGATAATATTGGCTTTGTTTGTTTAGTCATTGCATTACCTTTTGTTTCACCACTGCAATATGCAGGTCGAATATGATTGTTATTGTTGTTGTCGTTATTGTATTGATTTATTTCATCGTATAAATATGTTGATGTTGCAATGATAGCTGCTGCACCAATTATTTTATTTTTTGTTATGATTTGTTTTAATAAATGTGCCATGGTGATGTTATTTTTAAAGTCTTATATATATATATATATATATATTATTATTACTGGTATATATTATTATTTTCACAATGTATATATTTTTCAATAATATATTCACTTTATTACATATGGTGATGATGCATGATGATATATATGTATATATGTTTTCTCCATTAATTCATATCATTTTTTGAGTGGCACACACAGTGTGTGGATGTGAAGAGAATAAACTTGGTCGATTTTTGGCTGCACATTGATTATTTAAGTATAAAATATATTTATTATTTATTATTAAGTGAATCGAGTAATTAGATTATTGTTTTATTTAAATTTTATATATTGGTGATACTTGATTCATTTTATATGAATATACATTAGTATATGATAATGTATTCCTATCCCCAATAATCTTGATGTTTTATGAATTTAAATTCAATGAAATGTGTGTTGATTTAGCACAGGACCACAGAAAACATTTTACCTGCTATCTCCATGTTGCGTGCCATGCTATATCGTATGACGCACGTACTCGCCAACCCTAATTAAAACATGTATTTGGTAGTATACAGGGGTTTGGTGTGCACTCCATATGGTTGCCGCCAAGTATGTTCTGTTTAAATTTTTTTTTCCAGCATCTTTATTTTTTTGGTCTAAAAAACCATGCTGGACATTATTCAGAACATTGTATTTGGTGAGAACTGTCGTTAATCTATTCTTTATTAGAGTTTCAAAGATTTTGAATTCAACCTCTAGTAGCAAGATTGGTCAGGCTTTTTCTCTCTTCTTTTCTGTAAAATAAAGAAAATTTTTAATATCTTCTAAAAATGTGTCATCTTTTTTTTCATTTATAAATTTTTTCTTTTCTTCTGCTAAGCTTAGTGCTACCCTATGGTTCATAACACTTTTTTCTTCATCTGATTGACAATACATTGTTGGGTGTAGGCATGGTGATTTTGTTTTGCATGTCATCTTCTGACAACACCAGGTCATAATCTCCCTATAAAAACCAGCAATGCAAGCAGATGAACATAATGAGACATGTAAGAAAGTTGATTTCAAGAAAAGTGGATTCAAAAGGACACATATGAATAATTGATGTACTGGATACATTTCAATCAAAACATGGTTTTGTTTTGTATGGTGGATATCCATAAAAAATCACAACATTCCCTTGAAAGTGAAAAAATATGGCATCATTGCAATCAACAAAAATGTGATTATATAAAACATTACATATGAATAATTTAACAAGACATAAAAATTAAAAGCATTCCATCAAAACATTATGATGCTTGTGGAGTAGAAGCTAAAAAATATTCCAATTGGGATGAGATTAGCAAAATGCTAAAAAAAATTGGGAAGTGCAAGGTTTTGGAGGGAGTTAGATACAGCATAGTTCAGGGAGGAAGAAAACGAAAGGACCTACAAAAAAATTAACTTTGTTGGCAATACACCTGCAAAATGTGAACTCATGAACATACCGGATTCTCATTGTGTTTAGAGTCTGGGAAAAAAGTGTCATCATAGGACAAAAATTGTAAGTTTTAGTTTTTGCAGAAAAATAGCCACACAATATTGTATAACAATCCTATGATAATTCACTTACAGTATGGTCATTTATACTACTTGTAATTTAGCATATAAATAGCATCTAAAATGCATATAACCACTCAAAAAACCAAAGGGGGCACAAGAGATGAAAAAGAAGAAGAAAGAAAAATGAATAAAGAAAGATACACAAATAGAATAGAAATAATAAAATAATATTCGAATAGAAGGATATATCAATATATACTCATAGAAAAGAGGTAGATATAATCAGACAAAAGTGAAACAAATACGAATATATATATATCAAACAATAGTAATATTAATAAGTATATAATATACACAAAAACCTATATACATCGAGCCAAATAATTTTCAAAACATCATGTCAGTATTTTTACAAGGATTAGACAGAAATGCAAATGATAAAGCAATACAAGATATATTTGTTAATTTATCCATTGAAGCAACTGTTGAAAGACAAAATAACAAACGATTTGCAATTGCAAAATTAGCTGATGAATCAAAAGTTGATGAAGCTGTTGAAGCGATGAATGGCAAAGAATTTGAAGGTGCAACGTTTGGGAAAATGAGAGCCTCTGCATATGAACAGCGTGAGAAAAAAGAAAAGCCAGAAAAAAAAACAAAAAAAGAAAAGAAAACGAAAAAGGCTTCTAATGACAAAAAAAAAGCAACAGATGGTGATAATAGTAAACCAGCAAAAGGTAAAAAAAAAGCAGCAAAAGGGAAAAATGCAAAAGCAGCAAAGAAATCTTCTGGGCCAAAGACCAAAGGTGACGCGTTTTTGAAAAGATTAAAGCGCGATTTAAAAAAAACTGGTGGTGAAAAATTGTGTTCTATTACATATGATGAAGAAACAGATAGTTTAGTAGTTGGATTATTCCAACGTAATAAAGCTAAAACGTTGTATGTAGACGTAGAAGAATAAATATAGTATGTTGTCAGGCAATGATAAGATGATAGATAATATTCATTGGTATACATATACATATATCGATAATTCTATAAATCGTATCATGTTATTATTGCAAATAAAATACAAATTGTCACACAAGTTTATTTATACATATGTATATATTCGCATATATAATAAATAAATAAACGTTAATTAATTAAATAATAATAATAATAATAATAAAATAATGAAACAAAGACATGGTGAAATATAATATTATATAAATATATACTTTCGAAAGCATAAGCAACTATATAATAGAACAAATATACATTGGACACAAAAAATGAATATATTTGTATGTTAGATATGTATCAATCAAAAAATCAAAATAATTGCAATGCACATATTTAATGTAGCTGTAATATATTGTTTATGATGTATCGATAATCATATATGATAATATTTATATTTATTCACCAAAAATGGACGAAAATAAACTTAATAAAACAAATTTATAAAAAAAAAAAAAATAAAATATATATTAAAAAAAAAAACAAAGCATAATTTATGAAAAAGATAGTATATTAAAAAGAGAGAGAAAAAACGAAAAAAAATGTGGATTATATAACAACATGGACATCACATATGTTTTTATATTTTTGACGAATTTTGAAGTAAAGTGACAATTTGTATTTTGACAACAATAAAAATATTAGCGCTTCAATAGAAAAAAAAACACACACACCTTTGTTTTTTTTCTTATTTTTAGCGCAAACAACAACAACACATAACGCACACCAAAAATATTTTTTCAATTTTTTATTAGCATAGGGCACAAGTTAAACTCGTATAACACGTATTATTTTACAAAGCAAAAGGCTATAAGATAAATACGATATATATGTAGTACAAGTTTTTGTTTTTGACACACACACATAAAAAATTAAAATGAAATATTTTAAAATCTCTTTTTTTAAATATATAAAAGCACAAAGCATAAAAAAAAAATACGAGCGTACGTACATATGTATAAAAATAAAAATTTTGGGTTCTTCCTAATTATATATTTTAAATTTTTATGTGTCCCAAAATATGTGTTTCTGGTCTCTGGACATTATTTTACACCATTGCACTTTCCAAGTTACTATTAATATTCATATTATTTTCTTCCATATTATCATCACTTACAGCTGTACAAAATGCTCGAAACTCTAACCAGGAAACTTTTCCATCTTTCTCTACATTCATTGTATCAAAAGTTGCGCCAAACGATTGTGGTTTGCATAATGCAAATAATATAGGCTCGTTGTCTAAAAGTGCAACAATCGATGGATTTGAATGCAATGCACGTAAAATATAACGTTTGCTTAAATATGGTCCTTTACTTTTCTTATTAGTCTGTCTTTCCTTCTCCTCCTCCTCTTCTTCTATTGCCTTGTTATTATTATTATTACCATTATTGTTAATATTTGATAACGATGCTCCTACTTTATTAAATAAAGTTCGCAATGCTACGTCTCTTTCTAATTCTTTTACAACGCGTGCTGATAATCTTGCAGAATCCATAATAATATCTTCACCATTTTCATCGACAGATGGACGACCACTCAATGCAATTTCTTCCGCTTCGATTACAACTGCATTGCAAAATGCTCTAAATTCATCGAAATTAACTTTACCAGAGGATTCTGTATCCATTATGTTAAACGCCTCTTGGAATGTTTTTGGTTTTAATAATGCTTCCAATGGTTGGAAATATGATAATAAATTTGCAACTTTGGCATTTCCACGTCCAGATAATGATAGTAAAACTTCACGTTTATCTAAAAATCCATCTTTCTTTGAATCTAATGTATTGAATATTTTTTTCAATGATTTATCTAAACGTAATTTACTAGTCGTGCTTGTCTCTATACGTGCAGATGAAAACTCATCATATGGTGTGCCAAGATTTCTTCTTGTTGCTGATGATGATGGCGTTTCTGTTGTATTATTACCATCTAATGTTTTGTCATCTGTAGTTATTAATATAGCATTATTCATATAGTCATCTAATACTAAACTATCAATCGTTTCTTTTTTATTTAATATTGCTATTTGTTGCTTTATAAAGTTCATGAATTCAACACGTTTGATTGTTTCCATTTCATTATAGTTTACTAATTCATTTTCATATATTTGTGGATTCATTAAAAATTGAAAGCTTGGCATTATTTCTGCATAATCAAGTATAGAATTTGGTGGTGACATACCGAGTAAAAATATTACATCCTCTTTCCTTACTTGATCATCGTTTCTATCATTCTCACTACCATCGATACTATTGCTATTTATTTGTGGATCATCAAAAATTGAAGTAAACACATTATCAATTACTGAATCAACTTCACTTAGTGTTTTAGGACGCTTACTATCAATTGTTTTTTGTAAATCGTTTTCCAATGATTGAAGTTCTTCATACGTTATAGTGTTGGTAAAAATTGTATTATTAGATTTAGACTGTTTTTGTACAATTTCTTCTTTCGTTTCAACATTATCTACCTGTTCAGTTTTTTCCTCCTCATCTGCGCTTCTTGCAATACCTTTAAAACAAAATTCTTCAAATTGTGAATAAGTTATTGTATTATCGTTTGTTGAATTTGTCATTTTATCTAATGCTTGTTTATATTGACGAGGTTTCATTAACATTGATAATCCTGGTAATTTTGATTTGTCTTTATCTATATTTTTATTATTGTCATTATTATTAACAGTAGCAATCGAAGAAGCTAACATCGATTGTAATCCAAGTGATAATATAGCACGTTGAAATTGTCTACGAGAAACAATCAATGAATTTTTTGGGACATGTCCTTGGGCGCAAATTTCTTCAAAGAAACTTTTTAATTTTTCAATATTTTGATTCCGTATTCGATCATCATTATTCTCTTGTTCTTCTGTTTGTACAACTTTCTTTACTACAATATCTTTATTTTCAATTATCTTTTCATTATTAATATCTGATATATCTGCACTTTTAACTTCATCTTCAGCATCATCAACTAGTAATAATGGTTTTCTACTAGTTTCATTATTATTATAGTTATTATTATTATTCACGGTTGGTGATGGTGGAGCTGCCAATATATTTGGCTGTACAGCAGGTTGTAATAATGGTTGTTGTAAAGTATTATTATTATTATTATTATTATTACTATTTCCAAGGAAAACATCATATGATTCTGATGATGGCATCGCATTATTATTATTCATATTATTATTGCTCATCGTCATCATTCGTGATGGTAATAATGCACCATCTAAACGTATATTAATATTAATGTCACGATTTTGATTCACATTAGTATTATTATTATTATTACTACTACCATTCAGTTCTCGTATTGCACTCAAACTTGATCCACTTGCTTTATCTGTTTGTGTTTCCATATGTACCACTTCTTTTTTCCTGGAATATTGTTCTGTATCTTCTGTTTGTACTTCTACTTCAATACCACCACGTCTACGTTTCAATATATAATCTTTACTTTGATCAGAACGTCGTAATAAATATTTTGCCAACCAGACAGCTGGTCCTGGGCTATTGTCTGATTTTTCTGGTCTTGAAATAGATAATTGAGTTAAACCTTCAATTAATAATGGTACAATACTTTCTGCTAAATAATTTTTCGTTCCTTGTTTTAAAGGTGAATTTCGTGTGATAACTTGGTTTCTTCTACTACTGCTACTACTTCTACCAGATAGTAAGCCTGCAAGTAGTGATGATGATAAAACACTTGGTGGTAATGGTGTAAGTATTGGTTTTCCAGATGTTCTTGGTACTTTATCTGGACTAAACATTCCAGGAGCAGATTTTTGTGATGTATTGGACCTTGCCGAGTTAAGAGGTGTTTTTTCTTTCCTTGCAGATATAAATCCATGTTTACTCGGTGCTATTGTTTTGAATATTGGCTCTTGTTGTTCATTTGTAGTTTCACCTACATTATTGTTAATATTATTATTATTATCTTCCTCGTCTTGATTATTATTATTATTATTAGGTTGTATTGGTATTTGAAGTGTTGCTTCTTTTTCTTCCATGGTTAATCCTTTTTTCTTTTTTTAAATATAATATAATATATATATATAATATGCTGGTATATTTGTGTATTATTGTTTGTTTCGCTTTTAAACAAATAGCGTGGTGGAAATATAAATGTATATATATTCTCCGTTGCTCTTGGAAATTTTCTATTTGTTTCTTTCTTTTGCCGCCTCCAACTTGTTTATATTTTTACTTTTGCAAATTAAAATAAAGTTGCTAAACGGATTTCTGTCTTCTTCTGATGCACTTCTTCTTTCCACTATGGTTGATGTGTGGGTTTCCACCTTAAAAGTTGAGAGCATGGTTTCTATAATATGGATTTCTATGATTTATAGCGAATTAGAATACCAGGTGGTAGCAATATAATATTAAGATGGGAGATGGATTTTTAGAGTTTTCGATTAAATATCAGAATATATTATGGGATTTTTAGGGATTAAGGAACAAATTTTTGTATAATTTGTACTTTTCAGTATACTAAATTATTCCCCTACCAGAAACACAGAGTTGTGCTGCCGTGCTGCCCACATCAGCTATTCTCCTAAGAAGATATTACATCCTGTGAAAATAGTGCTGTGTGGAGTGGTCTAGAAAAAGGAAAAAGATATTCAGGTTCAGGAAAATAACATCACACAGTATAAGTAAATTTTTTTTACCTAAAATAATATACTAAAATGCGTATTCGCGTATACTACCAGGTATAAAAGAAAAACTAAAACGACCAAAACTACTTATAACTAAAAAAAAACATAGAATTGATTAGATATTGAATAAATTGGATCAACAACAACAACATACATATTATATAACAACATATCATATTATATATTGCATATCGTAATCAATACCAAAAACCAAGTGTGGGAAAAAGTTTTAATTGTTTGTTTTAAGAAAATAACAGATAGAGGTCAATATTATATACGCATATATATAGTTGATTGATTTTATAAATATTATAATACATTATCTTAGTTATATAATATATAAATATATAATAATATCCATTTATTAAAAAATATGTTGAAAGTACTATTAATTTTATCATTATTGTGTACAGTCGCGCACAGTAATATTATTGTTAGAGGACGTGGACTAGACGATAGTGGAAGTACCGCAGGCGAAAGTAAAGGCAGTTGGGTACTTTTAGGAAGTATGTGTTTCGATGCAAAAACGGAAGATGAACTTACCATTGTAGCAACTGGTTTAGCGGAAGGTTCTAATCAACGTATTTTATTTTATGATGATGAGTCTGGTTCGTTTGCTAATGCAGTTGGAGCAAAAAGTTGCGCTGAAAAAGTTAAACACGCTAAACAATTATCATATGATGATAAGGATGGAAAAACAGTAACGCTTGATGGTGTCGATTTAGTGAAAGGTGAAAAGAAAACGCAGAAAATCAAAATTTCTGAACAATACAAGCATCAATGGTATTTCGTTGCCTCTAACTGTGGCGATACAGTAGAGACTGAAAAACCAGTTAATGTGGAGTATTCTATTACATCTAATTTGAACGTAGACTGTTCAATATTATTTGCAAAAGCATCTGTTGCTGGATATATAGTTGCATGTATTTTTATGGTGATAATGGTAATTTTATTGGCAGGATTAAGTTATTGCTTTTATGTTAAATCCAAACCACCTTCCATGCCATCAATGAAAGATAATACAGGATATAATGAACTTTAAATGGGGATCAATATGTATCTAAAATTGTATTTTTATATAAATTAAATTAACACACTCTGATCTTTTTTGAGAGAGAAGACACGTGGGTATGAATCTTAGAAAAGAGCGAGAGAGGAGACAACAAAGATTTTGTAATACAAAAGAAAAAATATATAAAAACAAAAAAGATTAATATTATTAGAAAGGAGAGAATTGTTTCAGCGAGTATAACAGGAGTAAAAAAGCGTGAAAATTTTGCTTTTGTAAAATTTAGATGATATTATTTTTATATATATTTAATGATGTTTAAAATCCAAGAGTTATATATAATAATTTTACTTCCCGTGCTAAGTAATATGCTCAATACTCAATCGCAAGAATAATATTTCTATCCTACTATATACGTAGTAAAAGCTCTAATGCACCTCTGCAAACTAATAATCTACAAGCATGAGTAAATTTCTATCCTTCCGTGCACTCTCGTTGAAAGCGCTAATTATATATTATAAAAATAGACATCATCTATGCATATGATAGAGATGATATTTTATAATCTGAAAAATATTCTTTTTTTAATTCTTTACATCTTATTGACATATTCTTCCGCGGTCATCTTTGCATTTGCTATGCAATCAGCTATACCAACACCATAAAAACTTGTTCCAATAAATGTTAATTCTGGTAAATGTTCTTGTAAATTTGCTTTTAATTTTTCCACATGATCATAA
>JACLAD010009307.1_pt1 | contig 19946 bp, 13 predicted proteins | sample 8027901 | NCBI WGS metagenome assembly JACLAD01 (sample SAMN15725071, study PRJNA655200) | protist metagenome | isolation source: fluorescence activated cell sorting (FACS) single amplified genomes of... | place: Spain: Blaines Bay Microbial Observatory, Mediterranean Sea | collected 2016-07-05 | reverse complement strand
TCGTCGACCTTCTCGGTCACGATCGTCCCGTCATGGGCATGGGTGTTCCGCTGGACCGGACCGCGCGGGGCCAGAAGGTCGTTCTCTCTCATGATCCGTCGCACGCGGCGCGCAGCGGTGCGAATGCCCAGAACCCGCAGCCGCGCCCAGATCTTCCGGTAGCCCTCCCCGGAGAAGGGGGACGAGGCGATGACGGCGCGGATCTTCTCCAGGAGCACGCAATCGGGCGCCGCCCCTGTGGGCCCACGGCGACGGGGTGGCTGCGTCTCGTTGGCGGCGGCGCTGCTCGAGACGCGATGCCGGTACACGGTGGCCCGAGGACCCTTCCAGACGTCATAGACCCGCGCCATTCCGTAGCGCCGCCGCGTGGAGATCGAATACGCCCGGCTCATCTCTTCGACCTCCACCGGGCCAAAGGGCGTCCGCCCTCCAGCTTGTCGATCTTCGCGTACAACAACTCGTTGGCCATGGTGATCTCGCCCACCTTGGCATGGAGCCGCGCGATCTCCTCGTCGCGGTCATCCCTCTCGCGCTCCTTCAGGGCGCTCTCCGACGCCATGAGAACCCGATCGCGCCATTCCGACAGCCGGTGGACCGGAACGTTCAGATCACGCGACACCGCCTCAAGGTTCTCGCCACGCGTCAGCCGTTGAACTGCCGTCAGCTTGTGCTTCGCGGAGAAGCGCCTCGTACCGCCGGCCACGGCCCCGTCGTCGCCAGCGTTATGGGCGCGCGCCGACGAGGCCGGGGCCTCCGTCGCGCCTGATGTCGTGATCTTCTTGTCGTCCATCTCGTACTCCCCTGATCCAGAGAAATAGCGCTACGGACTGTCTCAAGAAACCGTGCCCCGACCCACTTGGCCAAGTCGACGCCAATGATTGATACTTCCTTCATTGCACGATCCTCCTGATCCGATCTGGACCATCGTGGCACAAGTGCCATCAGGAGGGACTACCCAACCCATCATCAGAGCCTACTGTGGGGCAAAAGCCGTCCCCAGCATCAGGTCATCCTCTGTACGGGGCAGCTGGAAGCGGCCACACGTGTTCATGAATTCCGTACAGGCATGACGCGGGTGCAGAGATTGTCGAGCTAACGAAAGTCTCTTGCGAAAGATTTGGTCAAAGTGGCGTTTCGGCTTGATGTTCGGATACGCGCCCTCGCCCAGCCAATCTGGACAGTTTCGCCAGAATGACACAAAGAGCCCAAAGGGATGCACGGGGTCGTGGCGATGCCGCGGGGGAGCGAACAGGCCGTCGTACCGTCAGGCCGAAACGTGGCACGGCCGCGCTTTTGCGGTCTCGCATCCCGGACCACGCGACCCGGAGACCTGCGATGAGCGACCCCCTTTGCCTTTCCCCCGCCAACCAGGCCCTCGCGCAGCTGCGCGCCGCCACGCCCTCCGGCGCGATCCTCCCCGAGCAGCAGATCGTACCGGGGCTGCGCTTCGTGACCGACCCCGAGGCCGGCTTCGAGGGGCGCTACGACAGCCCGCGCGGCCGCCTTCTCGAAATCGAGGTCACCCACCGGCACGAGGCGCGCTGGCTCGGCCTGCATCTCGATCTGGGCCTTGCGGATCTCGACGGGCTCGGCCTGATCGGTCTGGGCGCCAGCATCGCCGCCCCCCATGCCATGGCGGTCAGGCCCTGCATCCGCTCGGGCGAGGAAGACACCTTCCGGGATGCCTTCTTCGACAAGACCATCGCCGCCCTGCCCCGGCCGCTGTTTCACCTCGACGCCCTGCTTGCCGAGGGGCGTCACCCCGATCTGCCGCAGAACGCGCCCTGGCGCGAGCTGGTGCTGTTCCTGCCCACCGGGGATTTCCGGATGGCGCTGCACGACCTGCGGGTCTTCGCGGCATGAACACGGCGGATGTGACGGGCGCGACCAACCTCGCGGTGGTGATCCCCGTATGGAACGATGCCGCCGGGCTCGACCGCCTGCTGGGGCAGATCTCGCGGATCGACGCGATCACCCAGGTGGTGGTGGTCGACGACGCCTCCGACCACCCGGCCGATCCGCTGGCGGCGGGGTGGAGCGCCGACCGGCTCGGCGCGGAGCTGATCTTCGCGCGCAACGCCCAGCAGCGCGGCGCGGGCTATGCGCGCAACCGCGGCCTCGCCAAGGTCACCGCCCCGCGGGTGATCTTCTTCGACAGCGACGACCGCTTCACCCCGGAATTCGAACACCTGCTGGCCGAGCTGCCAGACGAGGCGTTCGACTTCTGCCTCTTCGCGCATGCCGACAGCCGGGTGGCGCGGGAGGGCGGCTGGGGGCCGCTGCCGGGCGACGAACGCCTCTGGGCCGAGGCCGGGGTCTGGCGGGCCATGGCCGAGCTGCCGCGCGACAAGGTCCCCGACCTGATCCAGCTGACCGCCTATCCCTGGAACAAGATCTACCGCACCGGCTTCCTGCGCGAGCAGGACATCCGCTGTACCGAGATCATGGTGCACAACGACATCGAACTCCATTGGCTGAGCTTTCTGCGGGCCGAGCGGATTCTGGTCTCCGATCGGGTTGCCGCCGTGCACGAGGTCCACCCCGCCGGGCACAGATTGACCAACCGCGGCGGCGCCGAGCGGCTCGGCGTGTTCGACGCGCTGGCCGGGGTCTCGGCCGAGATCGCGCGGGCGGGGCCGGCGTTCCTGCTGCCTTTTCTTCGCTTTTCCATGGCGCTGTTCCACTGGGCGCTCGGGCTGGTCGGGGCCGAGCACGAGGCGGCCTACCGCGCGCGGATGCGCGCGTTCCTTCTGGCCTGTCTCGACGGCGAGGGCTTCGCGCGCATCGCCCGCGCCGAGCCGGAGCTTGCGGCGCGGATCAACGCCTGCCTGCGCGACGGCTGCGAGAGGGCCCCGGCATGAGCACGCTGAGCCTGATCGTGACGAGCTTCGACGTCGGCCCCTGGATCGAGCAGGCGCTCGACAGCGCGGCGCGGGTGCTGCGTCCGGGCGACGAGCTGATCGTCGTCGACGACGCCTCGCGCGACGAGGGCCCGGCGCGGATCCGCGGCTTCGCGGGGCGCGGCCGTCTGGCCGAGGGCGTGGCCTTTCACCCCGTGCTGCTGGGGTGCAACACGCCCGGCGGCGTCGGCCCCGCCGCCAATATCGGCCTGGGGCTGGCGCGCGGCGAGATCGTGGCCTTTCTCGATGGCGACGACTGGCTCGACACCGAAGGCTTCGCGGCGGTGCGCGCGCGCTTCGAGACGCAGCTGGCCGAGCCGGTGCCGGCGGATGTCATGATCGCCAACTACGCCGAGTGGAACGAGGCCGGCGGTCACGGCCAGCCCCCCGCCGATGCCTGGCGCTGGTCCGGCGTCGAGACGCTGCCCGAGCCCGAGCTGCGCGACAGGGCGCTTTCGATGATCGCCGTGCCCTGGCGCAAGCTCTATCGCCGCGATTTCCTGACGGCGCGGGGCCTGCGCTTTCCCGAAGGGGATTTCTTCTTCGAGGACAACCCGTTCCACTGGGCCGTCTGCCGCGCCGCGCGGCGGATCGTCTTTCACGACAGGCGCCTGTGCCACCACCGCGTCCACCGGCCCGGCCAGACCATGGCCTCCTCGGGCGAGGAGCTGCTCGCCTTCTTTGACCATTACGAAACCATCTTGTCGGACATCCCCCGCAAGGACCGGCATACGCGCGGCCTTGCCATGCTCTGGCTGGTGGAGAACCTCAGCTGGCACATGGGGCGGCTGCGCCCGGATGCGATCGCGGCCTGGGTCGCCCGGGCCGAGACGGCGCTCGCCGCCCATCCGGGCCGCGACTGGCGCAACCGGATCCTGGCCGGGCCGATCGGCGCGCGCGAGGCCGAGACGCTCGATCTGATCCGGCAGGGCAGGACCGATGCCGCGATGCACCGGCTGATGCTGGGCGCGCTGGCCCGGCAGGAGGCACGTTTCGGCGAGGCGCTCGGCGCCATGCGCGCCGAGATCGGCGAGTTGCGCGGCCAGATCGCCCGCGCCGCCGCCGAGACGCCCGCCGACCCCGCGCTGCTGGCGGCGTTCGAGCGGGCCCGCGCCGCCGGGACCTAGCGGCGCAGCTTGAGGCTGACCGCGCGCAGCGGGGCGGTGATCCGCCACGAGGTGCTTTGGCGCAGCCCGTGGATCTCGGCCTCGCGCTCCTCGATGTGCCGGACGAGCTCGGCCAGCTCGTGCCGCGCCTGCGCCAGCGCCGCGTCCTGCTCGGCAAACCGCTCGTCGCGCGCGGTCTCGGCGGCGCGCATCTCCTTGAGCAGAGTCGCCAGCCCGTCGCGCTCCCGGCCCGCATCGACCGCTTTCATCGCCGTTTCGGTCAGCGCCGCGTCGCGCTGCGTGATGACCTTCATCAACCGCTCGCGCTCCGCGGCCCAATCCTCGGCGGCAGCGAGCCGCCCCTCCGCTGCCTGCCCCTCGCCCAGCAGGGCAAACATGCGCCGCAGCTTCTCGCCGGCGTCATTATCATGGCTCAGCTCCACGAGGCGCGCCACCTGCTCGGACGGCGCCGCCCCGGTGCACAACACTACCAGCCCGGCACCATGCGCGAACTCGACGCTGTCATGCGCCCTGCACAGATCGTCGAGATAGACCCGATCCTCGGCCCCGGCCTCGCCGCTGCGGTGGATCAGGACGATCCCGTCTTCCGCCATCCGGTCGCGCCAGCCCGCCTCGAGCAGCGCGGCGGCCTCGCCGGGCGGTACGTCGAGGATCAGCAGGTCGACCGAGCACGGCGTGACCCGGCTGAGCGCGGCGCGAGGTGGCTGTGCGACCAGCTCGGAAAACTCGCTGTATTGACTGTCATTATGTGCCGCCAGCGCGGCGGACAGGCCCTCCGGCCCAGTCGCGATGCCGATGCAAGTCGCCCCAGGTCCATGGCGTTCTACCGTTTGGCAGGCGGCGAAATAGGATACCCCCTGATCGAGTCCGATCTCCACGATACGACTCGGTCGCGCTGTATCGATTAACCAGAACAGGAACGGTAGGTGATGCAGCGTTCGCGCCGCCTCGAGATGCCTGGCGCGCTCGAACAGGGCTGGAGTGACCAGCGCCGCAAGGGCCTCCTGCGGCCGCGCGAAAGGCGCGTCGCGTCGCCAAAGCATCTTGGATGGGTCTGCCATGGAGTGAACTCACCTCCGTTTCGGAACTGCCTTTGTCAAGCTCGGCAGTATGAAATAAAGCCATTACGGGCAAGACTTGGGCGAGACCGGTATCCACGGGGAGAGATGCCATGACACGGTTTCACGATCGGTTTGCTCTGCCGCGGCAATCGCAGCGGACGGTCCGCGAATACCGTTTCCAAGTCCATGCGAACGCCGCGGACCCGAGAATCGACCCACCAAAGCGCAACCGGTGCTCAGGCACACCGTCCGAAAATCGCCTCGACGCAGAAACGGTAGCAATCGGATGAGCCCCCCCGCGATCCTCTGGCTCGGCGTCCACAAGACCGGCACCACCTTCCTGCAGGGCTGCCTCGAAGCCTCGCGCCCCGCGATCGAGGCGCGGGGCATCGACTACATGCCGCTCGAAGATTTCCGCAACGCCTGCACGCGGCCGCTGCTCGACCGGCCCGGCCAGGCCCCCGCACGGCCCGCGCCGCACCGGTCCGGCGCAGCGCGGCAGCGGCTCGTCTTCGACGAGAACATCCTCGGCCTGGTGCAGGATGTCTGCACGCCCGAGGGGCTCTACCCGCAGGGCGCCTGGCGGGCCGACGAGGTGGCCGATCGGCTGGGGCTTGCCGCGCCGCATCTGGTGCTGGGGCTGCGAAGCTTCGACGGCTTTTTGCCCTCGCTCTATTGCGAGACCCTGAAATCGACCCCGTTCCGGGCGTTTCGCGACTTCCTGCGCTGCCCGGCGGAGCGGGTGAGCTGGCTGCCGCTGGTGGCGGGGCTCTTGCGCGCCTTTCCGGCCTCGCCCCTCACGATCTACACCGCCGAGGCGCTGCGCGGCCATGAGGCAAGGCTTCTGTCGCATCTCCTCGGCCTGCCCGAGACGGCGATCACCCTGCCGCAGGAGGCCGAACGACCGGGGTTCTCGCAGCGCGCGGTGGAGGCCATGGAAGCGGCGCAGGCGCGCGAACCGATCGGACCGGGCGAGGCCAAGCGGCTCGCCGCCGCCCATCCGCGCGGCCCGCAGGCACCCGGCTTCGATCCCTGGAGCCCGGCGGAGCGGCGCGCCCTGCAATCGCGCTGGCAGGCAGATATCAAGACCCTGCGCGGCTGGTCGCGCGTCCGGCTGATCGACCCCGCGGGCCCCGCGCTTGTTCGAGACCGGCCCGCGCCCTAGAACCCCCCGAGAAACGACAAGGCGCCATGACGATGAATGACCACTGGATCGAAGCGATCGCGGGCTCCGTCTTCTACTCCGAGGAGTGGTACCGCGCGCGCTATCCCGACGTGGAGGCCTCGGGCCTCGATCCCAAGGTGCATTACCTGCGCCACGGCGCCCGGCTGGGCCGCGAGCCGGGCCCCGATTTCGACAGCGCCTATTACCGGCTGATCTGCCCGCGCGCCCAGCAAAGCGGCCTGCCGGCCTTGCTGCATTACGAGCTCGACGGGCGGCACCGCGACCTGCATCCCGGCACGCAGGCCCGCGAGGAAGCCCGCATCGCCGCCCGCAAGCGCGCCGACATGCTGAGCTACAAGCTCTTCGTCCTGGGCCTCGCACCGGCGGCGCGCGAGGAGATGGAGCAGGTCTCCGACGGCGCCGGACGGCCGCTGACCCGGGCCTATGTCGCCGAGCGCCTGGCCTGGTGGCACCTGTGGCGCGGCAGCGCAGCGCAAGACTGGCACGCGGCGCTCGAACAGCTCGACCGCGCCGCCGTGGCGGGCACGCAAGGCCGGCGCGGTGCCCGTCTGGCGCTGCTGCGGCTGCTGGCCCTGATCCGGCTGGGAGAGAGCGATCCTGCGCGCGCGCTTCTCGAGGAGCTGGCGCAAGGCGGCCTGCGGCGGGCCGATCACCCGATCGCCGCCACCGGGCTCGAAACCGATGCCGAGGGCCGCAGGCGTCGCCTCAACGCCGCGATGCGCCTGTCGGATCTGCCGCTGCTGGATGTCGCGCCGGGTGCCGCCTCCCCGCTCGACCGGCTCATGGCGCGAAAAAAGCTGCCGCCCCGGCCGGGCGGGCGCCGGGTGTCGGTCGTGCTGGCGGTGCCGGTCGGCATGCCCGCCGAGACGGTGGCCGCCAGCCTTGCCGCGCTCGCCGCGCAGGACTGGCCGGATATCGAGCTCGTGGTCGCCGCCGCCGAGAACGCGAAGCTGCCCCCTCTGCCCGAGACCGCGCGCCGCGTCACGGCTCCCGACGGAGCCGATTGGGGCGGCATCGCGCAGGCCGGTCTCGACGCCGCGACCGCCCCTTTCGTCACCCTGCTGCGCGCGGGCGACCACATCCACCCGCGCCGGATCTCGCTGCAGGCCGAACACCTGATGATCCACCGCGAGGTCATGGGATGCACCGCGCAATCGGCCTTCCTGACCCCCGATCTCGAAGCGCGGATCTGGTGCGGCCCCTGGGGCGTGGGGATCGTCCATGACGACCCCGAGGCGCTGATGTTCCGCCGCGCGCCGGTGCGCGAGGCGCTCGGCGCGCGCGACCAGGTGCCGGGCGCAGGCGCCGAGTTCGTGGCCCGGATCGAGCGGCATTTCGGAGCCGACGCGCTGGCGCGGCTCGAGACGGGCCCCGTCACCTTCCTGCGCGATGCGCCGCGGCCCGAAGGAATTTCCGAGGCCGTCTGGGGCAGGCTCGACCCCGAGAGCGCGGGGCCGTTGCCACATGGCGCCGCGCGCGACTACCTCGAAGCACAGCGCCACCACCACGAGACCGGCGATCTGCGCTATGCGGCAAGCCAGCGTCCCTTTCCCGCCCCGCCCCGGCTCACCGGGCAAGGCCGCCAGCATTTCGACGTGATCCTCGCTTCGGATTTCCGGCTGATCGGCGGTTCGACCCAGTCCAACGCCGCCGAGCTGGTCGCGCAGAAGCGCGCCGGTCTCAATACCGGCCTGTTCCAGATGTACCGCTACGATTTCTACGCCCATCCCGAGCGGATGATGCTGCCCGAAATCCGTTCGCAGATCGACGGCGAGACGGTGCAGGTGATCGACGAGAGCAGCGAGGTCAGCTGCGATCTTCTGGTGCTGCGCTATCCGTCGATCATCGAGAACCTGCATGCCCACCTGCCCCGTATCCGGGCCGGGGCGGTGAAGGTGATCGTCAACCAGCCGCCGATGTCCGACTATACCGGCCAGGGCAAGGTCCGCTACGGGCTGCGCCGCGCCGATGACAACGCCGCGGCGATGTTCGGCCAGCGCCCGGTCTGGCACCCGATCGGCCCCTTGGTGCGCCAGGCGCTGCACGAGCATCACGCCGAGGAGCTGGCCGGGATCGATCTCGCGCCGCGGGACTGGTTCAACATCATCGACATCGACGGCTGGGCGCGCCCCGCGCATCGCCCCGACCCGTCGCGCCCGCCCCGGATCGGCCGGCATTCGCGCGACCACGAGGTGAAATGGCCCGACCGGGCCGAGGAGATCCGCGCGGCCTATCCTGTCGACGGCTCCGCCGAGGTCCATGTGCTCGGCGGCGCGCGCTCGGCCGAAGCCGTGCTGGGGCATCGTCCCGAAAGCTGGACCGTGCATGAATTCGGCGCGATGCGGCCGCAGGACTTCCTGAAGGATCTCGATTTCTGGGTCTATTTCGCGCATCCCGACTGGGTCGAGAGCTTCGGCCGCACCATCATCGAGGCGATGGCGGTGGGGGTGCCGGTGATCCTGCCCGCGCTCTACCGCCCGCTGTTCGGCGAGAACGCGCTCTATGCCACCCCTTCGGAGGTCCCCGGCCTCGTCGCCCGGCTCCGGGCCGACCCGGAGGCCTACGAGGCACAGGTCGCGCAAGCGCAGGCGCATGTGCGCGACACCTACAGCTACGAGATGCATGCCGAGCGGATCCGGCACGCCATGCGGGGAGAGGCGTGATGGAGATCCCCCGCGGCGGCCTCAAGACCTCCGGGCAGGAGCTGGCCGAGATCCCGCGTCATGGCTTCGGGGCGGCTGACGACCTGGGCCCCGAGGCCGGGCTGTTCCACCTCGTGGAGGGCGGGCACCGCTACGATCTGTTGTGGATGCCCAAGCCCGGCGCGAAACGGCTCTTCGTGATGCTGTCGGGCGATGCGATGCGCAAGAAATACGACCCGCCGGTGTTCCAGCGCTGGAAATGGGCGCCGATGCTGCCGGGGCATTGCCTCTACATCTCCGATCCCTCGACCTACCTGCACCCCAGGCTCGGCCTGGCCTGGTACGCCGGCACGGCCAGCTACGACCCGCAGGCCGTGATCGCCCGGCTGGTAAGCCAGATCGCGCAGGCGCAGGGCGTGCCGCGCGGAAGCATCGTCACCTACGGCTCTTCGGGCGGGGGCTTTGCGGCGCTGCGCCTGGCTGCCGCCCTGCCCGCCGCCATCGCGGTGCCGATCAACCCGCAGATCACCGTCACCGATTACCAGATGCGCAATGTCGAGACCTATCTCGAGATCGCCTTCGGCACCCGCGACCGGGCGCTGGCGCTGCAGCTTTACCCCCGGCTCAGCCTCCAAGCCTGCCGGGAGGCGCTGCTCGGGCGGCGGATCGTCTACATCCAGAACCGCTGCGACACGCATCACCTCGAGGCCCATTACACGCGCTTCTGCGACATGATGAAGGCCCCGCTCGAGCCGAACCCGGACCAGGGCGCCTTCCGCCGGCTGCTGTTCGATCACGAGGGCGGCCACGGCGCGGCCGAAACCCAGGAGATCTTCGACCAGGCCATGCGCATTGTCGCCGATTGGACCGGCTGAGCCGCCTGCCTTGCTTGCAGCGCGAACTGGCCCTGTTAGACGCGCCATCGTGACCTTCACGGACCGGGGAGCCGCCGATGGGCAATGCCTACGACCAGAAGGCCTATGCGAAGGGCTTCGTCCTGTCGCGCCATGGCGCGCCGCGGGCGCCCTCGGCCTGGACGTCCGGGCGGTTCGCGGGCTTCGATCTCGCCCATGATCCCGCGCTCGAGACGAGGATCGTCGAGGCGCGGGGCATTTCCATTCTCTGCTTCGGACCGATCTGCAACGCTCGGGCGCCGGAGCTGTCGCCCGAGCGCTACCTCGCGCAGCTTGCGCAGGCCCGAAGCCTGTCGGAGAACGCGTTCCACGAGGAGCTGGGCTGGAGCTGCGGGCGCTACGTGCTGCTATGTGCCGCCGGGGAGGATCTGCACGCCTATACCGACGCCGCCGCGACCCGGCAGGTCTTTCACCATGCCCGGGCGGAGGTGCTGGCCTCGCATGTCTGGCTTCTGGGGCGCAACGCGCCGGAGGCGAAGCGCAGCCAGCCGATGGAGCATCGCGGCGGCTATCCGGGCCGGGCGCTTCCCGTGGCGGGCGGCTACCGGCTGACCCCCAACACCCGCCTCGACCTGCGCAGCTTCGCGGTCGAGCGCTACTGGCCGCAAGAGCGCCTGCCGCGGATCGACAGCGCCGAGGCGGCCGCGCGTGTCGGCCGGCTGATGAAGGGTGCGCTCGAACATGCCGCCCGGTTTCGCAGCCCGGTGGTCTCCGCCACGGCGGGGCTGGATTCGCGCGCGACGGTGGCGCTGTGCCGCGACATCCCGCAGGCGCGCTTCTTCACCTATTACCGCGGCGATCATGTCGACAGCGACCGGCCCGATCGCGATTTCGCGCAGGCCCTGCAACGGGAGACCGATCGCCGGATAAAGCTCGTCGACCGCGCGGACGCGCAGGGAATGGACCCTGATTTCGAAAGGATGCTGGACCGCAACACCCTCGCGCCGTGCCAGCGCAAGGTCGCCTGGCTGTGCCATCAGAAGTTCGCGGATGACCCGATGCTGCTGCATCTGCGCTCCAACGTGGCGGAGATCGGGCGCGAATACTACGCCAGGTACCGGTTCGAGCTGAAGAGCCCGCGCGACATGGCGCGGCTCTACCTGCACCCCAACCGGACCTACAAGGTCGACTACCTGCTGAAGGTCATCGAGATGTTCGAGGACTTCTCGACCGCGACGGGCTTCTTCGAGGCCACGCGGATGATCGATGCCAAATCGCTGTTCTACTGGGAATTCCGCATGTCCTCCTGGCTCGGCAACGCGCTGACCGAAAGCGACATCGCGCTCGAGGCCGCCTCGCCCTACAACTGCCGCAAGGTGATCGAGGCCATGCTCTCGGTGCCGCGCGAAGACCGGCACGCGGGCAGCGTGCAGCGCCGGATCGTCGCGGCGGCCTGGCCGGCGCTCACGCGCTATCCGCTCAACGAGGCGCCGTTCTGGCCAAGCGGCATCCCGCAGGATCTACGCGCCCATATCCCCGACACGGTCGCGCCGGTGCCGGCGGTCGATTAGGGGCGGGGCATCGCGCAGGGGTCGCGGCATCGCGGCTTCGGTCTGGCGAAAAACGCACCGCCACATGCACTCTTTCCTTCCATGTGCCACCTTTCCCGCTATCCATGGGAAAACACCGCACATCGGGGGAGCCCCATGAGCCGCGAGCCGCTGCCGCCCTATTTCAACATCGACCCCGACGCCGCCTTGGCCGAGCTGGGCGCGCCGACCGATGCCGAAGGTTTCGCCGCGAGCGCGGCGGCCTGCGCGCGCGGGCGCGCCGATCTCGCCTCGCGCGGGCTGCGCGAGGACGGGGCGCGGCGCCTGCGCCCCTTCTCGACATGGGAGATCACCCGCTACCTGATCCCCGTCGCCCCCGCCCATTTCCGCCGCGTGCTGAAGGCCAACCCCGATCTGCCGCAGGGCCGCTCGGAGACCGAGGGCGGCGCCAAGTGGTTCAGCCTCGACGAGGTGCTGCGGCTGCGCGCGCATTTCGGGGCCGAAGGCTCCAAGTCCAAGCCCTACCTGCCCTACCGCCCCGAGGGGCTGCCCGCCAAGATGGTCGCCGTGGCCAACTTCAAGGGCGGCGTCGGCAAGACCTCGACCGCGGCGCATCTGGCGATGTCGGCCGCGCTCGACGGCTACCGCGTGCTGGTGCTCGATCTCGACAGCCAGGGCTCGATGAGCTCGATCTTCGGCGGGCAGGTCGCGGATGAGTGGCAGACGGTCTACCCGCTGATCGCGCGCCACTACGCCGAGCATCTGCAGGCCGAGAACGCGCGCCGCGCGTCTCGCGGCGAAACGGCGCATCCGCTCGACGACACGCTGACCGAGGCGCTGGGGCTCGGCGCCGCCGATCTCGTGCAGAAGACGCATTGGCCCAATATCGACCTGATCGGCGCGCAGCTCAATCTCTACTGGGCCGAGTTCCAGATCCCGGTCTGGCGCATGGCGGCGCGCGGCTGGAAGCTGTGGGACGCGCTGACCGAGGTGCTGGAGCGCGACGGGCTGCTCGACGCCTACGACCTCGTCTTCATCGACACGCCCCCGGCGCTCGGCTACCTGACCATCAACGGTCTGGCCGCCGCCGACATCCTGCTTGTGCCGATGGGCGCGTCGTTTCTGGAGTTCGACTCCACGGGCCGCTTCTTCGACATGCTGCACACCACCTTCGCCTCGATCGAGGAGGGCGAGAACCTCGCCGCGCGTGCCTTGGGGCGAGAGGAGACGGCGTTCCAGTGGGACGCGGTGCGCACCATCGTCACCCGCTATGACGGCGCGCAGCAGGGCGAGCTGGCGGCCTTGATGCAGGCCTATCTGGGCCGCGTCATGAGCCCGCACCGGCAGGATTTCACCGCGCTGATCGGTCAGGCGGGCGAGCAGGTGCAGGGCATCTACGAGGCCGATTACCGCGATTTCAACCGCGAGACCTATGCCCGCGGGCGCGAGACCTTCGACGAAACCTATGCCGCCTTCAAGAAGCTGCTGACGGGCGTGTGGCGGCGCGAGGAGCTGGAGGCGCGCGCCGAGGCGGCGCAATGACGGCAGGCGCATGTTTCGCGCGCGAAACATGGCCCCGCGAAACGACACCGCGCACGATCTTCATCACCCGGTAACCCTTCCGCCCCATCCTGACGCGACCCCTGCAAGGAGCCTGACCATGGCCAAGCGCAAGCGCCTCTCACCGCCCCGTTTCGAAACGGGGGCCCAAGCCGCCCCCGAGACCAAGTCGGCCTTTCCGACCTACCCGCTCGGCATCGCCCCGACCCGGACCATGCCGATCGCCGCCGTGGCGGGCGACGCGGCAGGCCGCGCCGCGCTCGACGAGATGAGCCGCAGCATGGACGAGGCGCGCGCCGAGGGGCGGCTGATCCAGTGGCTGCCGATCGCGGAGATCGACGCGGGCTACCTGATGCGCGACCGGATGGGCATCGACGAGGAGGAGATGCAGACGCTGGTCGAGAGCCTGCGCGCGCGCGGCCAGCAGGTGGCGATCGAGGTGGCCGATCTGGGCGAGGGGGCCAGCCCGCGCTGGGGGCTGATCTCGGGCTGGCGGCGGCTTTCGGCGCTGCGCCGGATCGCCGAGGAGGACGGGGCGGAGGGCCGGGTGCTCGCCATTCCGCGTTCGCCGCGAAACGCCGCCGAAGCCTATTGCGCCATGGTCGAGGAAAACGAGATCAGGGTCGGGCTGAGCCATTACGAACGCGCCCGCATCGTGGCGCGCGCCGCCGACGCCGGGGTCTACGAGGATGACATGTCGGCGCTGCGCGCGCTGTTCGGCGCGGCGCCGCGGGCGCGGCGCTCCAAGATCGGCAGCTTCGTGCGGGTGGTGCGCGCGCTCGACGCGGCGCTGCGCTTTCCCACGGCGCTCGGCGAAAGGCTCGGGCTCGAACTGGCCCGCCGGCTCGACGACGAGCCCGATCTGGCCGCGCGGCTGAGCCGGCATCTGTCCGAGGCCGCCCCCGAGGACGCGGCGGCGGAAGCGAAGCTTCTCGAAGCGGAGCTGTTTCGCAGCGAAGCGCCCGAGACCACCGGCGCGCCCCGCCGCCCTGCCCGTCCCGCCCCGATCGAGCTTCAGCCCGGCCTGTCCTGCCGCGAGACGCCCAAGGGGCTCTTGATCTCAGGCGCATTGCTGGAGCGCGACGGGGTGCGCGAGCGCATCCTCGCGCTGCTGCGCGAGGAAATGGGCGGCTGATGTTTCGCGCGCGAAACATCACTCGTCCTCGTCCGAGCCCATGTTCTCCTGGTGCCGGGCGATCGCCTCCTCGACATCGGCGTAATAGACCAGCTTGCCGTGTTCGAGCACCACGCCCGAGCTGCACAGCTTGCGGATCTGGTTCATCGAATGGGTCACCACCACCGCCCCCGCCGTCTTCATCCGCTCGAGGAACACCAGCCGGCTCTTGCGCTTGAAATCGGCGTCGCCGACGCTGGTCACCTCGTCCACGAGATAGGTGTCGAAGGGGATGCCGATCGAGACGCCGAAGGCCAGCCGCGAGATCATGCCCGAGGAATAGGTCCGCACCGGCGAATGGAAATGCGGGCCGAGCTCGGCGAAATCCTTGACGAACTCGACCAGCTGCTCGGTGTCGACGCCGTAGATCCGCGCCACGAAGCGCGTGTTCTGCGCGCCGGTCATGTCGCGGTGAAAGCTGCCGCGAAACCCGACCGGCCATGACACGGTGCCGGTGCTGACGATGCGCCCGGCACTGGGCTGGATCGTGCCGCCGATCATCCCCATCAGGGTCGATTTGCCCGCGCCGTTGCGCGCCAGAAGCCCCACGGATTCGCCCGTGGGAAAGGTGACCGTGGCATCGTCGATCACCACCTTGCGGCCCCAGCGCGTGGGAAAGCTCTTGCTCAGGTTCTCCAGCCGGATCACGCCGCGCCCTCAGCGCCGGTCGCGCAGCGAATAATAGACGAGGCTGCCGATCGCCCAGGCGAGAAAGCCGAACAGCGCCACGATGCCGATCATCATCTCGCGCTGCGGAAACTGCGCCCGCTCGGCCAAGGTCGGGCGGATATAGGTGGCGAGGTAGCGGCTTTGCCGCTCGGCCTCGGCCTGCGCCGCGTCATAGGCGGCGAGCGCCGCGGTATAGGCGGTCTCGGCGAACTCGCGCTCGACGCTGAGCCGCTCGAATTCGGAGATGGTGGTGGCGTAGTTCTCGCCCGTGGGGCCTTGGCCATTGGCGCCGAACTTCTCGCGCTCCTGCGCGATGCGCGCGCGGATCACCTCGATCCGGCGCTGCGCCTGCGCCACGCGCGGATCGCCCTCGCCGGCGCTGTCGCCCAAGAGATCGAGGTCGATTAGCGCCGCGGCGAGCTGGCCCTGCAGCGTGTTGAGAAGCCCCATCTGGCCCTGGATGTCGGCCGTGGGATCGACGATCTGGTTTTCGACGCGAAACGCCGTCAGCGCCTCGCGCGCTTCCTTGAGCCGGTCCTGCGCGAGATCGAGATCGGCGCGGGCGTAGCGGGTCGCGTCCTCGCGCGCCACCGCCGACAGCTCGTTCACCGTCTCGCTGCTTTCGAGATAGATCTCCTGCGCGATGTCGCGCGCCTCGACCGGGTCTATCTCGACGATCTGTGCAGGGCGCATGACAGCGTCGAGTTCGCGCATGGTGCCGGGCTGGTAGTGTTGTGCACCGGGGCGGCGCCGTCCGAGCAGGTGGCGCGCCTCGTGGAGCTGAGCCATGATAATGACGCCGGCGAGAAGCTGCGGCGCATGTTTGCCCTGCTGGGCGAGGGGCAGGCAGCGGAGGGGCGGCTCGCTGCCGCCGAGGATTGGGCCGCGGAGCGCGAGCGGTTGATGAAGGTCATCACGCAGCGCGACGCGGCGCTGACCGAAACGGCGATGAAAGCGGTCGATGCGGGCCGGGAGCGCGACGGGCTGGCGACTCTGCTCAAGGAGATGCGCGCCGCCGAGACCGCGCGCGACGAGCGGTTTGCCGAGCAGGACGCGGCGCTGGCGCAGGCGCGGCACGAGCTGGCCGAGCTCGTCCGGCACATCGAGGAGCGCGAGGCCGAGATCCACGGGCTGCGCCAAAGCACCTCGTGGCGGATCACCGCCCCGCTGCGCGCGGTCAGCCTCAAGCTGCGCCGCTAGGTCCCGGCGGCGCGGGCCCGCTCGAACGCCGCCAGCAGCGCGGGGTCGGCGGGCGTCTCGGCGGCGGCGCGGGCGATCTGGCCGCGCAACTCGCCGATCTCGGCGCGCATGGCGCCGAGCGCCTCGCCGAAACGTGCCTCCTGCCGGGCCAGCGCGCCCAGCATCAGCCGGTGCATCGCGGCATCGGTCCTGCCCTGCCGGATCAGATCGAGCGTCTCGGCCTCGCGCGCGCCGATCGGCCCGGCCAGGATCCGGTTGCGCCAGTCGCGGCCCGGATGGGCGGCGAGCGCCGTCTCGGCCCGGGCGACCCAGGCCGCGATCGCATCCGGGCGCAGCCGCCCCATGTGCCAGCTGAGGTTCTCCACCAGCCAGAGCATGGCAAGGCCGCGCGTATGCCGGTCCTTGCGGGGGATGTCCGACAAGATGGTTTCGTAATGGTCAAAGAAGGCGAGCAGCTCCTCGCCCGAGGAGGCCATGGTCTGGCCGGGCCGGTGGACGCGGTGGTGGCACAGGCGCCTGTCGTGAAAGACGATCCGCCGCGCGGCGCGGCAGACGGCCCAGTGGAACGGGTTGTCCTCGAAGAAGAAATCCCCTTCGGGAAAGCGCAGGCCCCGCGCCGTCAGGAAATCGCGGCGATAGAGCTTGCGCCAGGGCACGGCGATCATCGAAAGCGCCCTGTCGCGCAGCTCGGGCTCGGGCAGCGTCTCGACGCCGGACCAGCGCCAGGCATCGGCGGGGGGCTGGCCGTGACCGCCGGCCTCGTTCCACTCGGCGTAGTTGGCGATCATGACATCCGCCGGCACCGGCTCGGCCAGCTGCGTCTCGAAGCGCGCGCGCACCGCCGCGAAGCCTTCGGTGTCGAGCCAGTCGTCGCCATCGAGAAAGGCCACGATCTCGCCGCGCGCCAGCCCCAGGCCGATATTGGCGGCGGGGCCGACGCCGCCGGGCGTGTTGCACCCCAGCAGCACGGGGTGAAAGGCCACGCCCTCGGCCAGACGGCCGCGCCCCGCGAAGCCGCGGATCCGCGCCGGGCCCTCGTCGCGCGAGGCGTCGTCGACGACGATCAGCTCGTCGCCCGGACGCAGCACCCGCGCCGCGCTGTCGAGCGCCTGCTCGATCCAGGGGCCGACGTCGAAGCTCGTCACGATCAGGCTCAGCGTGCTCATGCCGGGGCCCTCTCGCAGCCGTCGCGCAGGCAGGCGTTGATCCGCGCCGCAAGCTCCGGCTCGGCGCGGGCGATGCGCGCGAAGCCCTCGCCGTCGAGACAGGCCAGAAGGAACGCGCGCATCCGCGCGCGGTAGGCCGCCTCGTGCTCGGCCCCGACCAGCCCGAGCGCCCAGTGGAACAGCGCCATGGAAAAGCGAAGAAAAGGCAGCAGGAACGCCGGCCCCGCCCGCGCGATCTCGGCCGAGACCCCGGCCAGCGCGTCGAACACGCCGAGCCGCTCGGCGCCGCCGCGGTTGGTCAATCTGTGCCCGGCGGGGTGGACCTCGTGCACGGCGGCAACCCGATCGGAGACCAGAATCCGCTCGGCCCGCAGAAAGCTCAGCCAATGGAGTTCGATGTCGTTGTGCACCATGATCTCGGTACAGCGGATGTCCTGCTCGCGCAGGAAGCCGGTGCGGTAGATCTTGTTCCAGGGATAGGCGGTCAGCTGGATCAGGTCGGGGACCTTGTCGCGCGGCAGCTCGGCCATGGCCCGCCAGACCCCGGCCTCGGCCCAGAGGCGTTCGTCGCCCGGCAGCGGCCCCCAGCCGCCCTCCCGCGCCACCCGGCTGTCGGCATGCGCGAAGAGGCAGAAGTCGAACGCCTCGTCTGGCAGCTCGGCCAGCAGGTGTTCGAATTCCGGGGTGAAGCGGTCGTCGCTGTCGAAGAAGATCACCCGCGGGGCGGTGACCTTGGCGAGGCCGCGGTTGCGCGCATAGCCCGCGCCGCGCTGCTGGGCGTTGCGCGCGAAGATCAGCTCCGCGCCGAGCCGGTCGGCGCTCCACCCCGCCGCCAGCGGATCGGCCGGGTGGTCGGAGGCGTCGTCGACCACCACCACCTGGGTGATCGCGTCGATCCGCGAGATCTGCCCCAGCAGGCGGTCGAGCCCGGCGGCATCGTTCCATACGGGGATCACCACCGCGAGGTTGGTCGCGCCCGTCACATCCGCCGTGTTCATGCCGCGAAGACCCGCAGGTCGTGCAGCGCCATCCGGAAATCCCCGGTGGGCAGGAACAGCACCAGCTCGCGCCAGGGCGCGTTCTGCGGCAGATCGGGGTGACGCCCCTCGGCAAGCAGGGCGTCGAGGTGAAACAGCGGCCGGGGCAGGGCGGCGATGGTCTTGTCGAAGAAGGCATCCCGGAAGGTGTCTTCCTCGCCCGAGCGGATGCAGGGCCTGACCGCCATGGCATGGGGGGCGGCGATGCTGGCGCCCAGACCGATCAGGCCGAGCCCGTCGAGATCCGCAAGGCCCAGATCGAGATGCAGGCCGAGCCAGCGCGCCTCGTGCCGGTGGGTGACCTCGATTTCGAGAAGGCGGCCGCGCGGGCTGTCGTAGCGCCCCTCGAAGCCGGCCTCGGGGTCGGTCACGAAGCGCAGCCCCGGTACGATCTGCTGCTCGGGGAGGATCGCGCCGGAGGGCGTGGCGGCGCGCAGCTGCGCGAGGGCCTGGTTGGCGGGGGAAAGGCAAAGGGGGTCGCTCATCGCAGGTCTCCGGGTCGCGTGGTCCGGGATGCGAGACCGCAAAAGCGCGGCCGTGCCACGTTTCGGCCTGACGGTACGACGGCCTGTTCGCTCCCCCGCGGCATCGCCACGACCCCGTGCATCCCTTTGGGCTCTTTGTGTCATTCTGGCGAAACTGTCCAGATTGGCTGGGCGAGGGCGCGTATCCGAACATCAAGCCGAAACGCCACTTTGACCAAATCTTTCGCAAGAGACTTTCGTTAGCTCGACAATCTCTGCACCCGCGTCATGCCTGTACGGAATTCATGAACACGTGTGGCCGCTTCCAGCTGCCCCGTACAGAGGATGACCTGATGCTGGGGACGGCTTTTGCCCCACAGTAGGCTCTGATGATGGGTTGGGTAGTCCCTCCTGATGGCACTTGTGCCACGATGGTCCAGATCGGATCAGGAGGATCGTGCAATGAAGGAAGTATCAATCATTGGCGTCGACTTGGCCAAGTGGGTCGGGGCACGGTTTCTTGAGACAGTCCGTAGCGCTATTTCTCTGGATCAGGGGAGTACGAGATGGACGACAAGAAGATCACGACATCAGGCGCGACGGAGGCCCCGGCCTCGTCGGCGCGCGCCCATAACGCTGGCGACGACGGGGCCGTGGCCGGCGGTACGAGGCGCTTCTCCGCGAAGCACAAGCTGACGGCAGTTCAACGGCTGACGCGTGGCGAGAACCTTGAGGCGGTGTCGCGTGATCTGAACGTTCCGGTCCACCGGCTGTCGGAATGGCGCGATCGGGTTCTCATGGCGTCGGAGAGCGCCCTGAAGGAGCGCGAGAGGGATGACCGCGACGAGGAGATCGCGCGGCTCCATGCCAAGGTGGGCGAGATCACCATGGCCAACGAGTTGTTGTACGCGAAGATCGACAAGCTGGAGGGCGGACGCCCTTTGGCCCGGTGGAGGTCGAAGAGATGAGCCGGGCGTATTCGATCTCCACGCGGCGGCGCTACGGAATGGCGCGGGTCTATGACGTCTGGAAGGGTCCTCGGGCCACCGTGTACCGGCATCGCGTCTCGAGCAGCGCCGCCGCCAACGAGACGCAGCCACCCCGTCGCCGTGGGCCCACAGGGGCGGCGCCCGATTGCGTGCTCCTGGAGAAGATCCGCGCCGTCATCGCCTCGTCCCCCTTCTCCGGGGAGGGCTACCGGAAGATCTGGGCGCGGCTGCGGGTTCTGGGCATTCGCACCGCTGCGCGCCGCGTGCGACGGATCATGAGAGAGAACGACCTTCTGGCCCCGCGCGGTCCGGTCCAGCGGAACACCCATGCCCATGACGGGACGATCGTGACCGAGAAGGTCGACGA
>JACLAD010004319.1_pt1 | contig 19948 bp, 14 predicted proteins | sample 8027901 | NCBI WGS metagenome assembly JACLAD01 (sample SAMN15725071, study PRJNA655200) | protist metagenome | isolation source: fluorescence activated cell sorting (FACS) single amplified genomes of... | place: Spain: Blaines Bay Microbial Observatory, Mediterranean Sea | collected 2016-07-05 | reverse complement strand
CAGCGCTTTCTATTTCGTAGAACATCTCACATTGCTAGATTTGAGATATTTGTCGCCTGCTCAACCGCATATTCTATTGTTGCAAGTAGATTATCTGCCAGCCTATACATATCATGTATATACATCACAATGGACGTGTTTAATAGACAACAGTTATAGTGTACCTGCTGTGGTTGTTTATGAACTACCAGAACATACTTACTCTTCTTTATCCGGTCCTTGGTTTGCTTGTAGTATTGGAAGAATCCCTAATGATGATTCAAGTATAATACGCATTACAGATGGCAGTGTCATGAGTGATGGTAGACTGATCGACAGTTCAACTGAGATAGGGAGTGACTCTGAATTGGTTTCAGCATTACACTTGTTTGGGAATAGAAACTATGACGACGATGACGACGATGATAATGGAAATGAGATTTCAGGGAGTGACCTGCCGGGTGGTGTGGCCACTTGCAATTATCTTCTATATCCACATTTGTATACAGTTGAACAACTTCTTACTATGCAATCTCTGTGCTCAGGGCCATCCAATTACAGTATGGTCGTCATCGAAGAAATGAATAAAAAGGTGACCGGAATATTTGAAACCGCATTTACCAATAGTAGCGACGAGCCCACCCGGACCTTGGACACTCTCTCGTCATCTACTACTCATAGTAGTAATGATTATAGTAAGAAGACAGCAAGAGAAGACATCTATGACAATTTAAATACTTTGCGAAAGCAATATAGCGTAGCTACTTTAACAGCTTCATTACCATATGACCATACGAATTGTGAGATTAGTACAGATTCTGGTGGACATATAGTACCTTGCTTCACTTCCGCATCTTCTATACATAGTCTTATGGATGATGATGGAAGCACTTATATGGATACCCGCAATACTAGTGCTGGGAATATCTATGGTGGGCGCAACATCATCAATACTAATGCAGAGAAAGAGTGGACCAACGCGAGTCACTGGGCCGGAAATGCGTTCAATCAAGAAAAAACGCGCAGTCTAAACATGCAGGGAGTGAAGCAGCGGGGTGGGCCTCGATACTTGGTTATTGATACCATCACGCCGACAGTGTTGGAGAATCCTTGGAATACTAGTGCTGTGGTGCTTTCTGGTCGAACTTTCACTAATACCACTGTATGTGTGTTCAACGGTGTGTCCGACCCCGCCGCCACTCTTGTGATCAATGCTAGATTGATAGAATGCCGTGTGCCTTCACAGGGTATTATCAGGGACATTGGTGTGGCTGTCACGGTCGTAGACGAGACCAACAATTTAACTTCAGCCAACAGCATCATCCTCTCTTATAGAATTGATCAACAAACGATTGCTAGTTTACCATCATTGAGTGAAGAAGAGACATGGTACGACAGCGATGCCGACCCGGAAGCTGACAAATCTGCCACTCCCTCTTCTTTACATAGTGCTAGTGCTGGTACTGCTATCTGTTTGAGTGCAAATGGATGTGATACGCTATTTAATATAAGCATGCCATCAACTCTACAATCATACTATAAGGCATTATCTATGGACTTACAAGAACGCCATTTCAACACACATAAAGAATGCAATGAAATGGAATTGAAATACAATGCCTTCCGTATCTTAAATAGCGCCTCTGCATCAACTTTATTAAGTACTCTGAATTTGACGCATAATGATGGAACAGTGCGGAATTTGTGCTCTGGTTCAAATGTGACGAATATGCATACGCAAGAGTACAATAGAATTGTTACTGAGCGATATTCAGCAGTACATAAATTAAATGCTCAAGGAAAAGATTTTGTATACAGTTGGTGGAATACGAGCATGAACACTGAACACAGTTCTATTGCTCAAGCATATACTAGGGCACATTTCAATGATATCAACATCACCCACTCACCTAGCAGTGGCGATGGGAGTGACAGCGGAGGGGTGGATATTGCGTTCGTATACCCTGTTGATATGATTTCTAATAGCTCTAGTAGCGGTCTATACTATTTCAGCGATTCTTTCTCTATAGTAGATAGATGGTAAGATATTATGTCATATGAATTGCACTATGCCTTGTGATGGTGATGATAATGATGATGAGTATACTAACACCTCTCCTTCTTCTCTGCTTCATGCTGTTTCGATTCATATATTCCTCACTTTCCATCTCCTTCTCCTTCCTTCACTATACCCTTATCATCTGTCAGGTGTGTGCGTATGGCAGGCACTCTATCTGAGTGCTATAACAGTGATGTCACTGCTGTGAGCAAAGTGAAAAGTGGTAGAAGTACCTCCTTGTTCTGTCCAGTCAATACCTACGGTGCTGACCCAGGTCAAGAACATGTGGCGGAGCTGTTATATCAATGTGTACACTCAAGACATAATGCCAGTGTGCGTGTATATCTCGACAAAACAGAACAATTCGGATACAGCATTCCCACCCAGGCCGTTCCACTCTACGATAGTGATTCTATTCATGGTAATTCTATGGAACCAGTAAACTACAGCCCTGTCGTCAGTGGTAGTAGTCCTAACAGTGGACCCATAGAAGGGGGTACCGTCATTACCTATACGGGTCTGAATCTTCATTCCATTCGCTATTGTTTATTTGTTCTTGCCAGCGGAAGTGACAACCGGTACATCCCGGGTGGGAACAGCAAGTATAAATATGCTGTGAATGCTACTGCAGTAGGGGATAATAGTTTCCAATGTATGACACCAGATGTTAGTGCTGCAAATAGTTTGGTTGCTCATGTTAGTTTCAGTATCAATGAAATTGCTTGGTTGCATTTTTATGATAGTGGTGCAAGTGCTTTTCAATATTATCCTACGCCTATGCTTTATGGGTCATCATTGATAGATACAATGTATAGCACAGTCTCCATCTATGGCAGTGGATTGAATGTCAAATACGATGGTGAGTGTATGGTTTTTCTTCTCCCTGTTGTTATGACTATGACAAAGATGACCATAATGATGATGATGATGAGTATACTAACCACATTCTCTGCTTCCTGCTGCTTTCTATTCATATATTCCTCATCTTTCCATCTCCCTTCTCCTTGCCTTCCTTATGCTCACTATACCCTTTCTTGTGATCTCTCGACAGGTATGTGCCGATTAACTTTCAGTAGCGGGTTGACTTTGCAATTATTAGCAACTACCGTCTCTGAATATCGTATTCTATGTAATAAAATCCCGGCAGAAGTATACAGGCGTTATTATATTTTAGCACTAGAAGTATCCTACAATGGCCAACAATATCAGTCAGTGCCTTTATCTACATCGACTATGATTGGTGGTGAAACTGTCGATAGCTACATCATAGAGACCCGTAATGATGAGGGCCATCTGGATCAAGCCATATTGGAAGAAGTCACTCTAGTGTCTCCGTGGTCGCCACTCACTGGTAGTACTAACTCTACACCTGCCGCAGTGGTGGCTAGCCTGTCCAGTGTATCTACTAAGAAGGCTGAAAATGATAGTGATGATAACAACATGGATAGTACTGATTCACATGTAATGACGTATGAAGAATTGCTGCTAGTACGCCCTATCCGTTTTGCCACTTTGTGTAATGGGAATAGTACTGTGGAGGTCCACTATGATGTAATCCATCCGTTGAAAGCACAAAGGGTCTATGGGTATGTCCTCCTCGCAATTTTATAGTAGATACCTTATATTCCTCCATGGTAATAGTGTTTGTAGTGATGATGATGGTGGTGAGGGCTAACGCAACCATTCTCTCTCTCTCTCTCTCTCTCTCTCTCTCTGATATTTGACCTTGTACTCCTCACTTTCCATCTCCTTCTCCTTGCTTCACTACATCAACTTCTTTCTATACAACAGGTGCTATATGGACGACATTCATATCGGTGATGCAAAGCTAATTGATTATTATATCCTTTCCTGTGCCATTCCTTCCCTCCAGCCTGGAACTTACACCCTCACTATTCATGAAAATATGATGACAGTTGAAGAAGGAAGTGGGGCTTTAATCAATAGCAACACCACAAGAGTTTACATGTCACGCTTGACGTCCGTGTCCTGTTTGCCACAACCCAAGATCAAGAGTGGAGAATTGCGTCGTTTAATGGATCTTGAGGGTCAGCAGGGAGTGGAGGCCGTGTTCTATGGGTTGAACTTCCAAGGTGAGCATTTTGTACCCCTTTGGATATCGCTTCTAGTTACGCCTACACGCACTTATACTGTTTATGACAACCACACCTAACATGTCTGCCCTATATTCTCTACTGGATACCCTATTATCTGTAGGAATCACTTCTTATATGAGTTTGACTTGCTCCTTTCATCATCTACAGAATAAACATACGATGCATTATAGTGCAATGATGAGCAGTACTAATACCCTCAAATGTCAGGTAAATGCATTACTACCAGGCATGTATCGTATTGGAGTGACTTTAAATAAGGGTCGATCTCATCTTTATACTATCGATGCGTGTTTGACTTATGATCTCGTACATGATGGAGGTCTCATATCTAGTGCCATTCCCACCGAGGAGTGCACGCTGTCACTTCTAGAAGCAAGTAGCGTACATAGTAAATCATCACTGGCTAGTCAAGTACATAGAAGTATTGATCGAATTCACCCTCGTGTGGCTACTACCACGAAAAGCACGAAAGTGACTGTACAAGCCCCTTTCTTGTTTCCAACGTCCTTCTATCAGTGCCTATGGACGGGAGAGACAACCTTTAATACTCAGAGACATGAAGCTTTGCAATCGACAGTGTTTAAAATCTCAACCTCGGCCGTAGTCACCTCCAAAGATGTTCTCACGTGTCCCACCCCGACCGTGAGTGACGGCTTGGGACCTATCAAAGGAGCATATTTGAACATATCTAGTGCATATGGTGATACTTGGGGCAATAGCGATCTCACCTTCGATTTTATTCCGGTGATTACAATAATAGATGTTCAACCACGTGTGCTAGATTCGGATGGAGGTCAATTGGTTGTCATCAAAATTTCGCCAGGGGCTATACCTGACCTGGGAGCGATTGACGACGGGTTGATGGTCTACTTCGATTATATGGCCGTTGAGGCTATGAGAGTGGGCAACAATACATTGACATGTCGAGCACCTATGTTAGGTTTGCATGCAGTATCAATCTCTCTTGGCAATAGGTTACAATCATTAAGTACCTCAATGAGTGTAGATGTACAACCATCCTCTCAATATATCTCTTTAGAGCCTACTTTAGGCAGTTTCCATGGAAATACCAATGTCACCATCACAGTTCCGTTCAAACTCATTGACCGTTTTGTTTCACCTACCATCAAATTCGGTGATATTGATGCAAATAATTTGACGATAAACTATGATTCTATGGTGACTACAGAACATGGTGTGGAAACTGTAAGTATATATGTTTTGACTCCGGCAGTTCCGTTGTCTTACATGGGAATGTTAAGGGTGCACCTTTATGATAAGCAACTTCTTACCAGAGCAGATGATGATAATGATGAAACGTTGTATAACCTAGCCACGGAGGGAGTACACGAGTTCTACCTAGGTCGATACTCCTACTCTCGTCCAGCAGATGTCGCTTTTATTACACCATCAACAGTGTATAGGAACAAGACTATTACTGTAGGGGTACAAGGATCATTCTTTGAAGCTAGGGCTTCCTTGCAATGTATTTTAAATAATGGTCAATGGACTGTCCCAGCAAGATTTATTGCTAGTCATATGATTAGTTGTACGATTCCATACACCATTACTGGGTCAAGCACACTGTACCGTAACAGCCTGACTAGTGGTGATAGCACGAATATGTCTACTATTGACATAAAAGTGACGAATAATGGTCATGATATCTCACTGCATTCAGTATCCTTGCTGATTAAGAATAGCCTAGTGGCAAATTATATCTTACCTTCGCAAGGTTTTATCAGTGGTAAGACGCCAGTCGCTATTGATCTAGAAGTCGGTCTAGAAGGAGGTGGACTAAGATGTAGATTTGGTGGCGTGACTAGTCCCATTACAGCTTACAAAGTCTCCACGACCCGGTATATTTGTGTGTCACCACCCACTCGTTTCGCTGGTACGATCGATTTGGAAATTTGGGATGAAACTATGATGCTTGGGTCTACCCCCTTCCACTACGCCGACCAACCCGAGAATGTCACCCTCAGCACTTCACGTATTTTGGCATTAGGAAACGACTCGTTTACTATTATCGCAGACACAGGTATTGAAAGCAACAGCAATATCAGTGCACGTTTAAGACATAGTAGTGGTGAGTTACTCAGTTCCAGTATGAGTGGATGTAAGACTGGCTGGTTATCTCAACAACCTATGACGAAATCGAAAACAATCAAAGATTGGGGAGTGGTTTGCTGGGTCGTGGCTCCACATAGTGATATCGATTCTGTATACAGTGTCGAGATCAGTAACAATGGGATAGATTGGTTAGCCAATTTCGTCAGTGTGAATGTGTATCAACCTATGGAAGTAGTTGTTGTTGAAGATCTTCATTTGTTCTCTGGTGGTGGCAATATCATCACATTGACAACTACTCATACTCAAATGGCAGTCCCTATGTATTGTGTATGGAATACTGTTTATCATAATAACAATGATATGGGACGACTTGGTATGCCCTTTCTTTCAAATCAAGAGAAAGTTGTGTATGTAGATGCTATTCCTAGTAATAGGCATGATGGTGGTAATAAATACTCTTGTGTGTCACCATCTTTGCCTGCAGGTCGAACATCTACTTTTAGTGTTGTGCAAGGGCATGCAAAGACTCATAACAAAAAGCGAGTTTTGATCGATTTATTAGATGTTATTGTATACCCTGAACCTCGAGTGCAACGAATTTCTCCATCTTCCATTGTTAATGGCGCGACGACACCAATTTTAATCACATTCACTACACCGATCATGAGCAACTTGATGTACTGTCTTTATGGAAGTTTTAAAAGCCCTATGTTGTACAGCAATACAGATACAGGTGTCTGTCACATCCGACCCCGCCAGAGTGGCACAAATACAACATTAAGTATTGGTATTGGCAACAGTCAAAATCCAATGATTGCAGGTATGATTGATGTGTACGACCGACCGAGCGATGTCACTCTCAACGCCAGTGCAATTATCGAGATGGAATTATCGTATATTCAAATATCTTCCCCTTCGTGCTCATTACCAATGGCGGGGCTGTATTGTATCAGTACCAAGAAGAATGATGGCAGTCTTATCATTCCCCCCATCAATTACAATGATGGATGTAGCCTGACTTGCGTTGTCACTCCTACAACCATGTCCCAATATGTGTCGTTCACTGTCTGTCCTGATGGTAGTAACAATGATAAGCACATATGTTCCCAACCCATCTATGACACTTTGTTGCCTGTTGTTAAACAAGTATTAATCACCGCCATTTCGCCACACTCCGGGTCGATTCGAGGTGGTAATAGTCTGATGATGATTGGACAAAATTTTGAAAATGGCAATGAGTATGTGTGTATGTTTGGTGCCGCTGGATTCAGTGCTAGTGTTTACGTACGAAATCATAAAGAATTGATCTGTATGGGTATTCCTCCTTATTTGCCAGGAGAGAAAGTCAGGGTCAGTTTATACAGTCATGGCCTCAGTATTGGTATGGCACAGCAGAGTTATGAATATTTGCCTATGTTGTCTGCATTCAACTCTAGCACGAATATCATTAGTGCTCAAGGTGGTACTATCATCACTTTAGCGACCCGAGAACTTCCCTCCCATGGAAATCGATTGTTTCAATGTTTCATCGGTACTGCATATGTGGATGCGACGGTCATTGATAAATATACATTGGAGTGTCTCTCTCCTTCTTTATTGGAACATCAAGGAAGTGCCAATCTTGTGATCACTGTCGATGGTAGTGAATTGAGTGATGTAATGGTTTTACAGGTTGTAGATGCACCTAGAGTTGTGTACCATGAACCTATGACATTCAAAGGATCAACATCTACAATTTTTTCATTAATGTTTGATGGAGCCATAGACACTTATACTGCAGGTCATCAAGATATGGTAGATGGACAACTTATGGTAGTCATTGAAGGTCAAGCACGTACTAGTCTCAATCAAGTGAGTACTGGAATCTTGAATAAATTCTACCCGACAAAAATTGAACGAGATGAATATTCTGATTCGATGCTATATGTGACGTTTGCAGGTTTGGAACCTGGGACATATAATATGACAGTCCGGCATTTAGATCATGAAGTGTATAGATATATGATCGTAGCCACTACAGGAAGTAGTATTCACCGAGTGAGTCCATTGGCAGCATTCCATACATCCAATACACGACTCTATATCGATATGGCTAGCAGTATTAGTCAAGCAGATCGTGAACTAACACCCAAATGTTGTTTTCAACTGACAAGTAACAGCAATGGCATAGTAAGTACCAACAATATCAAGACGAGTTTCGCTTCATTGATCTCAGCATCTCAATGGTCATGTAGTCTTCCAAGATTCATAGAGCAGGAAATGGTCATGGATTACTATGCAATGAGTGTTGGTCTTATGTATAGTAGTAGTGATGCCTGTGAAACTTCCTTTTTCGAATTTGAAATCTATCGAACACCTACAGTCATATCATTATCTCACGAGAGTGGCACGCTGCTGGGTGGGACGCCTTTGACTTTATATTTTGATAAAGAGGTAGATCATAGTGCACAAAGTGCACCTCAATATCATTGTCGTATCGGCTATGAAATTGTGATGGGTCATTTGCATGGTAAAGATTCTGTACTCTGTGTCACTCCCGCACACCCAGTTGCAGGAGCTTTTCCTTTGGAGATTTCAGTCAATGGTCGTGATTTCAAAGATACGGGTTATCTCTATCAATATCTTCCTCTAGGTGTCCGTGATAATGCTGTTAGTGTTGATATTGCCACGCCTGTAGTGTATGATGTGAGTCCTAAGTATATTCCTGCTGGAGCCATGAAAATTGTACACATCATGGGTAGTGAAATAACGATGGGCTGCGAGTGCTACGTCGGGTCGAGCATCGCCGTGAGTTCAACTATCATTGACAATACTAAGATGGAATGTGTCTTGCCTGTGCATATTCCTGGTAAAGACTTCCTGACAGTGGTCAATAGTAATGGTGAAGCTAGCAAAATGTACGAACTCACCTTCGTCACTCCCGCAGCGGTATTACATGAAGCAGGTGGGGGTTGTACTCCAACGTATGGACCACGAACAGCACACACAAGTATAACTGTCCATGGTACAAACTTTGATGTTGCCAACTTAGACTATGATGGCCTATTGTGTCTCATCGGTGATGATTGGGTATTTGCTGACCAAATCACAGCCACTTCTTTAGTTTGTATGGCACCTCCAAACGATGTGAGCGGTAAAGTGGTAGTGAAAGTGGCTACTATCGACAAAGAATTCTTACCAGGTAAGAGTGCCCTGTCTGATCTGACTGCTGGATAACTCCTAATTCTGCAATGCACTCATTTGAAACATTGAACTAACTGTCTTATTCCATCTCTCTTACCACCTCTCATTATCCATCACCCTACTTCTAACCCTAATCCGTCATCAGGACATGCACTCTTCGAGTATATCGAAGATCCTCTGATCTTCGATTCTCAGCCCGAACGTGGCTCTACAGATACAGAAGTGCTTATTTTTGGACGTGGTTTCCTACGTATACCCAATCCTGTTTGTGTGATTGGAAGCACTGAAGTCGTCACAACTGTTATTGACGATACTCAGGTCTTATGTCAAATTCCGACTATGGATGCTGGTACTTACAGTGTCACCGTCAATACAAATGGTCAACATTACTTACGTAGTGGTGCCACATTTGAATTTTTCTCTCAAGTTAGTTTGACTAGTCTGTGGCCGTTTAATGGCCCAGCTCTCAAAGGATCTACTATCGTCACAGTATATGGGCAAGGCTTTGAAAACACTGTGGACATTAAGTGTCAATTCGGCTCTACATTCAGTGAAGCTGTTGTATATGCAGATGATATGCTGAAATGTCGTATCCCTCCCCAGCGACCCGGACGCGTAAATGTGACACTCCTACAAGACGGTACTCCATTACATGCCCCCGAGGAGAGTTTAGAGTTCTTGTATACTGCAGATGTGAGTGTTGACAAAGTATACCCACCGTTTGGTTATACCGCTGGTGGGTATGCTGTCTTCGTATTCGGTAGCAACTTTTTGAACACTTCGTCATTAGGCTGTAGATTCGCAGATATGCAATCCAGAGGTATTTATTTGAGTAATAGCAGTGTGATTTGTCTGGCACCTTCGCCCCTGGGTCGAGCAGAGTTCGCTACAGATTTGGTGGATGTAGAAGTAAGTAACAATGGCTATGATTTCTCTGAATCAGGTATTCAATTCAGGTACTCAGAACCATGTGACAGTGGGTTCTTTTGTCCGGGACTGGGACGTTCTCTATGTCCTAACGGAACTATGTGTCCAGTCAATAGTAGAAATTTCACCTTATGTACCCCCGGAACTTTCCAACCCCGTGAAGGGCAAGCTGATTGCGCATTGTGTCCTGTAGGCTATATATGTCCTGATCTTGGTATGTCAAGGCCTATAGTTTGTCCTCCGGGTGCTATTTGCGATGTGATGGGTTTGAGATATGCTAGCAAAGGTTGTCCACAAGGTCATTATTGTCTCAATGGTACGAAAGCAGCTACAGCCATGCAATTTGCGAATGACTCAAGTGGCGTTTTCCCACCCAACAGTCCCGCTTGGATTGAAGATTATACTTCTGGTGTTTACTATTACAACAGCAGTGTCAATGATTATAGTTATACTACATGGCCCATAGATGAATATGCTTTGGGAGAATCCAGAGGTCAGTTACACAGCTTTTCCCTTATTATTATCCTCATCATATTATCAGCGACACCTTGCACTAACATCATTATTATTATTATTATTATTACAGTCATGCATCCGCCAGCATTGCAATGTGATGGCCTAGATTGTGAGCCCGGCTCATTAAATGTTATTGCAGAAGCACCTTGGCCATGTCCTATTGGGTTTTATTGCCGGACCGGGGTGACTTCCCAAATTAGTATACCAAAAAATTTTAGTACCCCTCAACGATGCTTCGATGGTTTTTTCTGTCCACGTGGTTCCGGCAATCCCGAAGGTACTGGTCCATGTCCCACAGGATATTTTTGCCCGACACAGTTGGATGCCATCGTATGCCCAAGAGGACATTACTGTCCTGGAGTGGGCAATCGTGCCCCAGTAGAGTGCTACCCAGGTACATATAATCCATTCGAAGGACAAGGAAATTGTACAGTATGTCCGACGGGACATGTATGTCCCGGATGGGGTGGTTTGCTGCCGGAACTGTGTCCAGGAGGGTATGTATGCATGTCCTTAGGTTTGTCATTTCCAGTTGTAATGTGTCCTCAGGGGTACTATTGCGGGGAAGGCACATTGACATTGGATCCGGCTGACCCGAGTCCATTGAGACCTGTAGCTTGCCAGGAGGGAGTGTTCTGCTTGGGTGGTGTGTCGTCGCCAGATGTGATCGATTGGATTCCCACCCAGACTTATGGTCAAAGTAAAGCACAGGTAAGTTCAATTTTCAAACTCTACTATTTTCCTACTACTCTGTCTTGTGATGATGATCATGATGATGTTGATGATGATAATGAGTATACTAACCTCTGTATTCTCTGCTTCCTGCTGCTTTCTATTCATATACTCCTCACTTTCCTTCTCCTTCTCCTTCCTTCACTATGCTCACTATACCTCATAATCAGCCATGTTCACAAGGTACTTTCTGCAAAGAAGGGGCTTTCATGTCCTCTGGTTCAGGTCTATGTTTTAGTGGTCACTATTGCCCTCCTTTACAATCTTTCCCATTGGTGACACCAATTGGTAACTTCGCCAAAGAACGTGGTGGTGTTGCACCTACATTGTGCTTTCCTGGTAGTTATGCTCCTTTAGAATCGCAGGTCGATTGTTTAACATGTCCAAGTGGACATACGTGTGTGAGTTACGGAACATATAAGCCAGCTATTTGTCCAGCAGGTTCATTTAGATCTCAAGTAGATTCAGTGACATGTCGTTCATGCGATACTGGTACATATAGTTTTGAAGTTGGCAGTACTGACTTGTCTATGTGCTATCCCTGTTCGAAAGGTAGAGTTTGTGGTATACCTTCCATGACATCACTATCACAATCAGGTGTCTGTCCTGCTGGATATATCTGTGGATTTGGGACAGATACCAGTAGACAATTTGTTCATAAATGTCCTGGTGGATTTCATAGTGGTGATGAAACTATACCTGAAAACCAATATGTAAGCTTGTGTAAACCTGGGTTCTATTGTAACAAAGGAACTTCCACTGCCACTGAGCTGAGAGCCAAGTGCAGTGTGGGGTATTTCTGCCCATCATCTACTCCTTCAGCTACACAATTAGACATCAAGTGTCCGAAGTTGACGACATCATTATCTGGTGCCGAAACTGTACAAGCATGCAGAGTCTTAGAGGTAAGATTTTTGATACACATTATATATGATGGTGACCATAATGATGATGAGGAGGAGTATACTAACCTCTGCCTCATCTCTCTGCTTTCTGCTGCTTTCTATTCATATATTCATCACTTTCCATCTCCTTCTCCTTGCCTTCCTTATGCTCACTATACCCTTATTGTAATCTCTCACTATACCCTTATGATCATCAGATTGATGTTTGCGATAAAATCCTCACAGATCCTACAGATCCTTACAATGATGTAACATATCTAGCTACATTTGACTACGATTTACTTGATGGTAATGATCAGACCATCTCTTTTGATTCAAGTAGTAGTGCTGCAACACAAACAGGCGAGGTTCGTGTCATTGAGAAAATTCAAATTACAAATGAGTCCAGTTCTGTGCCATATTGGGTGAATGACACGATTGAGGCTTACAGAGTATGTCCACAGTATGGTTCTGGTCAAGTTCTGATTGATGGTACCAAGCAAGCTCAATATGATGCTGATGATATTGGTGGTGTGAAAGTAATGATCATCGGCAGTAACTTCCGGGATGATAACAATAATTTCTGTAAATTCCGTACCTGTATATCAGCTAATATGGGGAGACATCCACGTCGATGTAAAAATCAAATTTTGAATCAATTAGGTTTAGATATGCCTGAAGCAGGTGTGATGTCCACATCGATACATATTTCCAAAGCCAAATATATATCAGAATCGCGTATTGAATGCTATGTACCAGAGTATCATTTTGAAGATGATTTCGATACCTCTTTTGATAGCAGTCTCACTGCATATGAATGTGGATACGTGACCTGGGATGGTCAAATCACGACTGATATGACGAATGGTAATAGATCGTATATCAGGCCTTGTTATGATGATACTGAAGGGTGTATGCATTTGCCGTACAGGTACATAGACTTCTCTCATCATCCTTGCTTTTTATTAGACATACTTGCCTCGTCATCACTATCATCACTGTAATACCATCGTTATTCGTAAACTATTGTCAGAAAAGCCCTCATTCTGTCTAACCGTCATCATTCTCTTCAAACTCTCGTTCTCTGTCTCTTTCTTCCATTCCCAAACATTTACGTATAGTGGCTACGAGTATTTTATCACGTTGATGATCCCATGTCATGTAGGTGAAGTGTTCGAAGGTATTTGCACTAATAACCCAGAACAAGGCTATTTCTTCAATCCATGTATGTCCGCAGAAGTGGCTGTGGAAGTAAGCAACGATGGAGAACACTGGTCTGGGGGTACTGATATGACAGGACAATTTATTCCTGGAACAATTCAGATTTATGATGAAGAAGCAAAAATTTATCGTAATCATAAAAATTTTGAACGACCCCCTACGTTTGCTGTCTACACCTACATCCAACCTGAGTATTGGTATGACAACAATCTGATACTTGAAATGGAGAAAGGATACTGTGCTTTGCCTAGATGGTCTGAAGAGAGTTCACGACCCCGAGAGGAAGGATGGTTTGAATTACAAGCGTTAGATGCAGCACATGTGCATTTCGATTGGAGCCATTTGCCAGCGGATCTGGTCTATAATCAACATTTTGCTTTGCATCTATCAATTTTGCCCTCTAGATGCAAAATAGAACTGTGTTCAGCGTCGCGTATTCGTCTCAGTCCAGAAGAATTCGTACCATGCAGGAAAAGTAAAGAGTTGCCGGTGTGGTTTTTGGACACTAGTGTGCCGAAAAATGTCAAAACGAATTTGACAGTATTCGCACTGGGTGAGTACTAACCCTGACCCTGACCCTGACCCTAACCCTAACCCTTATTCCTCGCCTTTTGTGCCTCGTGAGAGCACGACAATGATGATGAGTATACTAACACATTCTCTGCTTCTTGCTGCTTTCTATTCATATATTCCTCACCTTTCCATCTCCCTTCTCCTTGCCTTCATTATGCTCACTCTACCCTGTTCGTATCAATCCTTAGATGATATGATATTTAAAGTTGAAGTTCATATTTTGCATGGTCTATTCCGTCCATATGCCCCTCTATTCTATAATACTTCAACTGTTCGTATTGTACAACCATCACGTGCGAAATCATTTAAAGGTGCTCATAATACTACATATAGACGCCTATCTAATTATGTCTCTTATGAGCAAAGATTCGTAGAAATGAGATACATTTTTGTTATTGTCTATTTGAAAGAGGATATTCTAAGTATAAGTCAAGCGTTGAACATGCCACCAATGTATCAAGACCATGAAAAAGGTCGAGCTTTGGTTATGTATAATGCTAGCGTACGAGATGATGTACCAGTAATTGTCCCTGTAAAGGAAACATTAGATGCTGGTACAGCCTTTTGGGATCAACCAGCATCTACATTAGAAGAGTCAAAAGAAATGTTAGATGCCTATTTCGAGACTTTCCATGGCACTACATTCGATGTCAATGGCTACTTGTTCGATTTTACTAAAATGCTTTTACCTTACTTACCGTATTTTTCAAGCTGTAATACATATGACAGCTATGTGCCATTTTGGATGCTTGTGGAAGACGAGTTAGCATGTGAACTTCCCGAAGATCAGGATGAAGATTGGCCACGATACAAAGTAAGTAATATGGGGTTGTATTGGTGATTATATTGATGGTAATCAACCGATATGAGTATACTAACACATTTCTCTGCTTCTTGCTGCTTTCTATTCATATACTCCTCACTTTCCATCTTCCATCTCCTTGCCTTCCTTATCTCACTATACCCTCATCATTATTCTAGTTCGATCCTCTACCCGATGCTGATAGTATCAAAATTGTAGAACCGTTTGATTTGTTTGCATCCCCCATAGCAGATCACTGTGAACGTGCTTTAACATGCCATTATGAAGAGGATCTGGAAGGACAGGATGACACTCCTAGATGGTTTGAATTGGGCACTGATGATGAAATATTTAGGTTTCTGCGATATCCGGTAGATTATGTCGAATACACGGGTCGTGAAGGCACTGCCTTAACAACAGGTGATGCAGGTGGTCAGCAAGCGTATGAGTATTGGAAATTAGACTCAGATGATAATTTTATTCCAGTGGGTGTAGATGCTGATGCTGCTGCTGAATTTTCTGAGTTATGTACTTTCCAGTGTTTTGCTAGAGAATATGAATTAGAAGTTGCTTATATGCAAAAGAAGAGTCCTGAAGGATATTATACCAAACAAATCATTATAGCCGGCTTAGCAGGGGATAGTTATGATTTTGATGCGACTAATAGAGAATATGAATTAGCTATCAAATACCATGCATTAGGATGGTTTGATTTGATTTTGAATTTCGCGTTTGATTTGCCTATTTTCATCGCATTATTTGTTGTGATGGGTGGCATGATCGTAGGTATGTCACATAATTCTGGTCATTAATATGTCTACAAGGGCCGTGATGAAGTTGATGATAATGATGAGGAGTATACTAACACGTTCTCTGCTTCCTGCTGCTTTCTATTCATATATTCATCACTTCCCATCTCCTTCTCCTTGCCTTCCTTATGCTCACTATACCCTGATTGTAATCTCTCACTATACCCTTATCATCACAACAGGCCTGTGCTTCATTGTGTGGTTTATCTGTCAAATGACAACGGTATTAGCCAACCCACCTCCTTTCAGGTTATGGCAAACCATCAAGTTGACTGTACCACCATCCATTGTTGGTGTCTTTTTGGCAATTATTCCAGTCTACATTCTCACTAGTATGGGTAATATGCTGATTAATGGCAAATTTTTTGATTCACCTACACGTCCTGAAGTAATGCCTTATGGTGACCCTTCAACGGTGTTATTGGATCCATATAATTTAGCTTATGCCGATATGCCTGAAGAAGGTATACCAGATATATTAGAAGCAGTAATATTACCACAAGAACAAGAAGACGCTCGTAATGGACGTATTGGAACAGTCTTCTTCGTAGTAGCCTTCTGCTGTTTTGTTGCTGGAAATGGAATGTTCTTTCCTCGTGCCATCACAAAACGTGAGCGTGATATTCAAAGACGTCGCACATATTTGGCTGAGAAGGACTTCTTGTGGACTCCAGTAATGTGGCAAAAAGCGAATTTTATGTTTACCAGTTTCGCATTTGGCGTGTTTTGTGTACAAGCAGTGCAATTGTCTTACTGGGGATCCTTTGGTGATGTGATCTATATTATCATTGTTATGCTTGAAATTTTTGGAGTCTTTTTCGATTTTTGTTTAGTACATCAATTACAAGATGGACTCCTTGTAGCACCTATCTATGCGGCGTATATCTTCATCACAGGGTTGATTACTTTCGGTTCAGATGATTTCGTAGAATTTCTTTTTGGTTTTCTTATCGGTTTTGCTATTCAGGTGATGGCTCGTATCTTCCAAGGTGATTATGAGAATTTGGCGGTTGATATTGTGAAGTTTATCTTCAAAATGACATTCCGTCTGATTAAGATGGTAATACCCAAATATTTACATGCTAGCTATTATGTAAGTGGCTGGATTGATTTCTGGGAAGATGAAGATGATAAAGAATTCAAAAAAAGAGATGTAGATGGTGTTCAAAATACCGGTGATGATGCTGAAAGTGTTGAACCAACATTGGAAATGTACAATGGCTTTTGTCAAGATACAGTAGTGTTGTGGTATATGCCCTATTTCGTATATTTATTCATGCAATACCGTGTTCAAATTGGTATCCCTGCCATTTACGGTATCAGACAGTCAGATATGTTGATTTATATGATGTTTCAGATCGTCATTTTGTTTTTTCAACCCATATGTGATTCATTAATGCTGATGTCAGTGGAATTATATAGTGGATGGAAAGTATTTGACTATCTAGTTTACTCACGTTATCGGTATTTACAACGTGAAAGACGTTGGAAAGGTATGGAAGACAGTCTAGATGAATGTATTGAAGAAGGTTTGCGCAAATTAGACCAAATGTGCTTTTCTTCACAATATTTCATGATGTTATGTGTTCAAATGAATGGTGTGATCTATACTGTCTTTGCCATGGAAATATGGTTGAAAACTTTTTATAGTCCTTTCACTGATACAGCCTTTGGTTTATTGAGTGGTATTCTGATTCTATGTTATATTGTCATGGAATGGGTGATCATGTATTTAGCACAGAAGTTAAAAATATGGAAAATCAAACATGAAGATACTGCATGGCATATCATGCAACAACAAGATGACGAATTAGATATTCCTGGATGGGAAGATTTGAAAGGTGCAAGTCATGAAGCCTTTTTAATGAATCAGCGGATTACTAGTGAAACCTTCCGTTACAAGTTCTTGGAATATAATCGTACATGGTTGATCAATCAATTGCCACAATTGTTGACTCCTCGTACGATGAGACGATCACGTCCATACTTGATCAACCAATTTGCACGAATCATCAATGCTAGGTACATTTGCCATTACTTCCATCCTTTCAATACTCTGAACATTATCCACCCTGTGATGATGATAATGATAATGATGAGTATACTAACCTCTACTCCTGCCTCTCTGCTTCTTGCTGCTTTCTATTCATATACTTCTCACTTTCCATCTCCCTTCTCCTTCCTTCACTATACCCTTATTGTAATTTCCATATCTAATATATAGACGTGATGACATCAGTGATGATAGTGATGTAGACATGACCAAAGGTTTCAAGGAAGTACATTTACTTGCTCCATCAAGAAATATCATTCGATGGTGGTTAGGTAAAGCGAAACGAAGATTGAAATTAAAGAGTGTTGTCGATCCATTAATTCGTCGTGCACGTGGTGCTGAATGTGAGCAATGTTTAAGTCGTAAAAAATTACATATTGAATATGAAATTGATGTCGACGATATGGCTACTATGTATGATAGAGCTTTTCCTGGTGATGAAGAAGTAGATCAAGTCCAATGGAAAACATTTTGGATGAATAATCAACGTTATCATACCATTTGTTTAAATTGTCTCACAAAGAGGAAGGAAGTGGTTACACGTGCTGCTTTAGCTGGTGTAATGGACTTATCAATGTACGATGATGAACAAGAAGAATATCCTGATTGGGGGCCAGTTTATTTGACAGCAGCAAGTAAAGCTATTTTATTGAACTGGTATCGAAAAGCTCAACGAGCACGTAGAGGCAAAAGAGGTGCTAAAACACGCCGTACGAAAGTGGTCAAAGAGATCAGTGATGATGAAGGTGAGAAGGAATTGGAATGGGTCAAGAACTATGTCCCACCTAGTCAGTCGACGATCGCCATTGCCATTAAATGGGTACGTACTGCCCGTGCGCGTCTAATGAAACGACGAGGTAAAGGAGTGTCCTTGCGTGAAGCAGATGTAGAAGAAGAAGAAGATATTGGTGAATCTTTCAGATCCGGTAAGAAGAGTCGAGGCGCTAGAAAGTAAGTGCGATGATTTGTATCTATATCTGAAGTGTAGAGAGAGAAAGAGATGGAGATGGTTTGAAAGCTAATATATAGAAGAAGCAAGAAATAATAAGAGAGAATATATATTGTTATCGAAGAGAAAACGACCTTTAATATATGTGGTATATATTATACAATAGGCTTACAAAATGTAAATCATCAAGACAAAAATAATACAGTTAATAAAACATACACACACACACACACACATGTCTACAATCAACCTAGAGGGTGATGGTCCATGTTAGGGTTAGGAGCTATCTTCGCTGGAATCACTGTTAAAGGAAAAAACACTGAAAGCATTGCACGCCTTGCCTTCTGGCTCTTCTTCTTCTTCTTCTTCTTCTTCTTCTTCTTCCTCGTTGGCATCCTCCTTTTGGTCATAATGATTATCGCTGTCCTTGTCGCCACCTCCTTCCATCTCCTTCTCCATATGTTCCTTCTCCTTCTCCTTCATAATACTACAATACAAAGAACATCTCTCTGGAGTATACCTCACTTTCTCTCTCTCTAATGGTTGTTTGAGTCTGACCGTCACTGTATCGACAATACCTTCTCGTTTCAATTGTTTTAACACATATAAGCGACGATTGTTCAAAGAATAGTAATTGCCATTCGTGTCTGGTATGATGGTGATCAATGGCAATGTAGTCACTAAGGTCACTCCTTCGCGTATCTCCGATAACGTGTCTTCAATACGTTTTCCACATCCGGTAAAGAACGGGCGTATCTTACTATGCGTGAAATAGATGCCGAGAGGATCAATGGATAGAGTGTCATTACCTCCTCCACTGCTATCGCGTCCCTTAGAGCTTCTGGACTTCGACTTCGACTTTCGCATCACCTCTACTTAATATACACTCAACGAGGGCAATCAATGATGATGCACTTCCAAAACCAAACTTCTTCGCCTCGAATGACTCAAACTAAATCCCTGAAACAATAGCTCAGTCCACAGCACTGCAATAGGTATCTTAGGCCCTATGAAGGCCGGGTGCTGAGCTATAGGCTGTGATGGTCGCGAAATCGTTCGCCGAAAAAGATG
>JACLAD010001905.1_pt1 | contig 19958 bp, 13 predicted proteins | sample 8027901 | NCBI WGS metagenome assembly JACLAD01 (sample SAMN15725071, study PRJNA655200) | protist metagenome | isolation source: fluorescence activated cell sorting (FACS) single amplified genomes of... | place: Spain: Blaines Bay Microbial Observatory, Mediterranean Sea | collected 2016-07-05 | reverse complement strand
TGGAAGCGCTATCAACAGAAAACCCAGAGAAAACCCTCGAGAATTTAGATTTATTGATACAGAAAAATGAGTAGATCGCATTACGAACAACATCCCTTCTTTCCCGCTCTGCTGACTCCCTTGGATTGACTTCCGCTTAGATGGACGTTTCTGCCAGATCCCCGCCGACCCGCGGATCCGGGAGGTTGTGCTTGGTCCGCAGTCGCCCGCGACTTCTCATCCAAGTGTGCAAGATAACGCTGGGCAATTGTGAGGAAGACAGCATCAACTCCCTCCGAGGTCTTGGCACTGGTCTCCATCACAGGCATGCGGAGCTTCTGGGCTAGGGCCAGTGCATCCTCGCGCAAGCTTTGTGCCTCGGTGCGACCGGCCTCATCAAGCGACACAACAAGATCTGCTTTATTTGCAACAATAAGGCTAGGAATTTTCCCGCAGAATTCACGAACTGTGGAGACCCACTTTCTGATGTCTTCCAAAGACTCTCTATTGGTGCAGTCGTATACAAATATTGCAGCATCCGCGCCTCGGTAGTAATTCGAGGTGATCGTGCGGTACCGTTCCTGTCCCGCAGTGTCCCAGCACAACATGCGAACGCGCCTACTACCAACAGCAGTGATGCATGTCTTAAAATCGACGCCAATGGTAGTTTGCGAGTTTATCTCGAAAGAATCGTCCGCAAAGCGTGTCAGCAGATTACTCTTTCCAACACCACTGTCGCCCACGATGATGATTTTGAACTTTGTCATAGAATTCAGCATTTCTTTTGTCGTTGTCGTCGCAGAAGTATGCGCAGGGGCTTTCAACTCAACTGTATTAAAAAGTCGCAGGCGGTCCGAAGTGTCGAGCCGAGCTTTGTGGGTCCTGCGATGTCCACGGCCTGATGCACCAGCTCCGCGGGTTTTCCTGCTCACGCCTCCGAAAGTAGCTGGCTTGTTCATAACCGTAATTGTCGCATGCATCGTCGGTGGCGCAAAGTTGTCGCTGTTGTACTGAGGTCGCAGCCAGATGCCGTGGCGGCGGTCGTAAAAAAAAGGCGCACCACCGCCCACCTCACCGAGAGCCAGACTTATCTGCGTTTCGCCACCAAATATCATGACCAGATTCTCACTGAGAACACACATATTGTGAAAAGCAACGGGCATTGGTATAGATCCAAACGACTGGGGTGTGCTCCAAACACCAGTTTCCGTGTCGAGAACGTGGAGAAGAGATCCGGTTTTGTAGCTGTCTACAAAGGCACTCTGGAGATCGACGTCAGATGAGCCGCTCGAGAAACCTCCAGTAATAATAATGCATCGTTGGGTGCTGGAGCGCCCGCCTTTTCCATCCAGACGCTCTAGTGGAGAAATAGGAAGTGTCGCAGTATGACCAAAACGCGCGCTAGGCGGTGCTCCCGTCATATCAGGACGTTCCCATTGCATGCCCGAAAGGCACAATCTCCATAAGTCACCGAACGCCTCACCACTAGCATTCGTGCCCCCAAAAACATAAACAGAGTTTGTCGCTGGAACAAAGGTACAAGTATGATGGAGCCGGGAAGCAGGTTTACTCTCAGAATCACCAAACTCCAGTTTGTTCCAGATGACCTTTTCAAACTTGCTTCTTTTGCTCTGCTCAGCAACATTGACGATCCACATGTCGTCGGGGCGTAAGGAGAGTTTAGGAACACCCTGAAGAAAATAACGCTTACGCGGAAGATCAGGAACCCATGGTCCCCCGGCATTTCTGCGTGACTTATCGGAACCACTCGGCGACATGTCTGCTGTATCATCTTTTCCCGCGGCCATCCCCTTTTGCGGAGGTGCCAGGCCCCCGTAGACTATAAAGGCGTCAGGACTTACTTTCGTCATTGTATGTCCGAACCTGCCACCACCACAATTTTGGCCATCGTCATCCAAGGGCTTCCACTGCATATTTGTTACGTTCAGACGGTACACAGTTGTGTCGCTGCAAACTTGCCCAGGTGAAACATCTGTGAGGGCCCCACCAAATATATATAGCAACGTTTCGCGGCGTACAGCAATGCATCCTCCTATTCTACGGGGTGGTGACATTCCGGAGCAGGTTGTAGCAACAGCTGTGAGGACGTTTCGTGACTGTAGGCATCCATTATAACACGAAAATAAAAGGCAAGAAAAAAAAAGTTGATAAAAGTCAGTACAGGAACTATTACGTGTTATAACCAATGGGGGAGGGAGGCAACTTACACTTCTATCCAAGACACTTGTGGTACCGTAGAACCGCTCCGTGTCCTCGCCATTCCCCTCTTCGGCGCGGGAACTCCCTGTGGCAGCGGCACCGCCGATTTTACCCAAGTCCGACCTCCCCCCACCTCCAGCAGATCGAGAGCTCGTCGAAGGTGTCGGAATGCCCGATAGAGCTTCTTCCCCAGTCTCATCCAGACCAATGCTCTCCATCGACTCGGATACGGGGCGCGGCGCCCGTGCAATAAGCTCCTCTTCTGAGTCGCTCATGGTCTCGGAGGGCACTCACTTTTTTCCACAAAAGATATACGGGTATCAAAAAGGGGTCGAGTCCCCCTGGTCGAGTCTCTCGAGTCTCTCTCTCGATCTGTTTTCGAGACTCTAACTCTTCTCTCTCTCATGTGCCTCTCTCGCGTGCTTCGTGTGTGTGGACTCTTTCAATGTGTGGTGAAAGGCCATATAACAGAAGCAGTGGCTCAAAACTTCCATGAAGCGTGGTGAAAGTGATCTAGATCGAACTTCTCTCCCGCGAGAACCGCGTCATCATGGGCTCCAAGAAGAAGAGAAAGCGCATGGCTGCGCTCCGGGGACCCATTTCTATACCCAATGCATCGAAGAACCCGAAGAAGAAAAAGGAGAAGAAGAAGAGGGAAAACTGGGAGAAAAGCGGGAAACCTGGACACTCCCAGGCGAAAGCGAGTAGCGAGGCTGCAAAGGAAGGTAGTCAAGAGTGTGACCGGAACAATGCGCAGAGAGCAACCGGTGGCGACAAAGATCCTCAGCATTCTGGGGATGGCGGTAAAATTCCTGCACTGTCCAGCGAGACGCTACAAGTTGAACGGGTCGGTAAGGCAAAGGGTGGCGACTCGACCTTTAGCAAAGAGATACCGATGGCAAACGAAGATGACGCACTGCAACATCAGCACATTTCTGGCGATGGGGCTGCGTCCCCGGCAGCCTCACACGATATCAAATATTCGAACGAGAAGGCTGATGAGGACGAGTCACCTCCTCACATTCTTACAGATGACCGTAAGTCACTGGCTGCAGGTATCGGGCAGGCAATCGCTGGAGAGGAAGTCACAGACTTTTCTGAGCGGGGCCAGCGTGTACTGGGGTGGCTTTTAGCCCCACTTAGTGAAGATGATTTTTTCGCCAAGTACTGGCAGAAATTTCCTGTCGTTATGCGCAGGCCTAATTCGCCAGAGTATCTTGGGGGTTGGTTTTCTTCCAAAGAATTGTGGAAACTCATGGATAGCGGTAAATTGAAGCTCGGAATAGACCTGGATATAGCGCGCTATAAGGACGGGGTGCGAACGACTCCAAGCAGCAACCCTCCACTTAAGGCCACCCAAGCATCTAGGAAGTCTATTTTCCCCATGTTTCGTGAGCAAGGCCATTCCATCCGACTTCTCTCCCCCCAGCGCCACAGTCAAAAGGTGTGGCGTCTCTTGGCTTGCATGGAGGACTACTTTCAGTTCGGCGCGGGTTGCAATATCTACTATACACCGGCGGGTGCACAGGGTTTCGCTCCGCATTACGATGATATAGACGCATTTATTCTCCAGCTCGAGGGCCAGAAACGGTGGCGCATGTACAATCCCATAACCACACTTCCTCTGACCTCTTCAGCCGACTTTACGCAGGATCAAATTGGAGATCCGATATTCGAAGTTACTCTCGCACCTGGTGATATCATGTATTTTCCTCGAGGCTGGATACATCAGGCTGTCAGCGTTGCTGATGCAGACTCGCTCCACATGACCGTTTCCGTCGGACAGAGGACAACTTGGTATGACTATATGCGCATTGCTGTGCCGCAAGCCCTCGAGCAGGCCCTTGAGGATAACGAGGAGATTAGGGAGTGTCTGCCCGTAGGATATACGAGATATATGGGCCTCGTTCACGCCAACCCCGAGGATGAAGGCGAAAGTGGCGGTCCAGCTACCGCTGCTCCCCCATCCCCGAATCTCCGGGAGGCCTTTATCAACAAAGCAGTGACAATCTTTTCTGAGATGGTTTACTCCATGAACTTTGATCGCAGTGCGGACGAATTCGCAGCAAAATTTCTTCACGATCGTCTTCCGCCTGTCTTGAGCAGGCAGGAGCAGCACCGAAGCAAAAGCGGGTATGGCGGCTCGAAGCTGCGCGCCTGTCCTGTGAGTCGAAAGAGTCACGTGCGAGTCATCCGCCCCGATGTGCTGCGAATGACGGTGGAGGGCGACACCGTGCAACTCTGGCACTCGGTTGCAAATTCGCGTCTTTACCACGAGGAACCTCCCCACGGCATCGAATTTGATGCAGACGCGGGACCAGCTCTCGAATATCTCTTCTCGCAGTACCCTGCTTACGTGCAAGTGGGCAGAGACTGGGGAGTCTGGGGCAAAGCCGGCCTTCAGCTATCGAATGCGGAAAAATCAGAGGAGCAGCTGCTAATTTGCCAGGAACTCTACGAGAACGGTCTCCTCGTGACCAGACGTTGAGCAAAGTCTCTACTAGACCGAGTAATCGAAATCGAAATCGAAATCGAAATCGAAATTAAAATCGAAAAAAAACACGCTCGAGTTTCGCAGGTTAGGGTTAAGAAACCAAACCCAGCCAGAATTACTTTCTTGATGAATTTTAGTGAAGTTTTAGTTTAAGTTAAAGTGAAATTGATTGAGCATGCCGGTAAAGAATTGTCCTCGACCACCCCCCCCTCTCGCCCCTCCTCCTCCTCCTCCCTTTCCTGTAGCACCACTTCCTCCCCGTCCACCGCCGGCTACCTCGCACGATGTCCCTGTCACCGCTGGGCCAGCCGCAACCCACTGTGTGCCCCCGGAAGAGCCTGTACACGCAGAAGAAGGAAGCCCCATCATCGAAGCCCTTCGTCAGTCTCTAAGTTTTTTAGGTATCAACGACGCCGTCAGGTGCAGGGGCTCGATAAAAGCTCTGTGGGTGGGGACCCCGACCAATGTCAGCTACTTGTCTGTTAGTCGATATTTTTTGTCTGCAAATCTAGCAACTCGCCTGACTCGATCTGGGACAGTCGCGGGACCTTCGGTCGAAACAATTTCCTTCAGTGGAAAGCCTACTTCTCCGCGGAAAGATGTGACAAGCGAGACGTTGAGACACTTGCTCGCCGCATTTCCACGTATAACATGTATAGACGCAGCAAACTGCATTTGCCTGGAATCCATACCACTGGATAATCTCTGGTCCAAGGGATTGCACCTTCGGAAGATTGACTTGACTTCTGGCAAAAATTTCACGGACGAGGCTCTTGTCACACTCGCACTTCAGTGCCCACAACTGAGAGAGATAAGGCTCAGCATCTGCCACCAAATATCTGACGTATCATTCGCTGTGCTTGTCCAAAACTGTCGGAAAATTCGTGTTTTGCACTTACCAACCTACGTTACAGATGCATGTCTGTTGAAACATGCAGCAGCGATGAAATCCTTGGAACTTCTTTTTCTGGTGTATTGCAAGAATGTCAAGATGCAGAGCACAATCGATACATTCAAAGCTGCTGGCGTCAAAATATCAATTTGGCTTCCATCGCCCCTGAAGTAGTGCTAATAATTCGCATAAAACGAATGATGAGGGAAGGGAGAAGGCACGGATGTGGAAGCTTCAAGACAAGTTCAACGCTCAGTGGTTCAAGGCTGAAGCGCTGTTGCGTAGTAAGAAAATTGTCTATGTTCTAAATCTAAATTTTAGGAAAATATCTAAATTTAGTAACAGGGTCGGTTTACGGGTGCATCGACTGCTATACGGTCTATACGGTCAGCATAATAACAGAGGTGCTACTGTTCCAAAATAAAATTCGTCACCGATCATGCATATCGGCCCATGGATGGTTCGTTTCGTCGCCGCCGTGCTCCGTTGGCAGCTTGGCGACGTGAATGTCCAAAAAGTTGCATGTCATTAGAATTTTGGCTTTCTGCCTCCCGACGCATGCTTTCGGATCTTTCCCACTGCTCTGACAAGTACTCCTTTATCCGTTGGTCGGCCTCCACTTGCATCGCAATGGAATCTCTTTCCGCCGATATAGCTTGTAAATTCTCCGTCACTTCTTCCAATTCCAAACGACTTGCCTCCCACTGGTCAGCTAAAAATTCTTTCATACGACTATCCGCCTCAACCTGCGTTACCAGGTCATTGTTCTCCTTCTGTAAGGCTTTCAACTTCAACTCCAGATCAGAAACCTGGCTATCTAAGAATTCCTTTACCCGAGCATCAACGTTTACCTGCTTGCTAAGGTTATCGCGTTCCGCCTGGCATGCCTTGAGTGCACGGAGTAGGCGCTTGGCACGAGCTTTTTGTTGCGTCAAAGTTGTTGCGTAATTTCTATTCCCCGCGTCCCCTCCGTTTGAGTCATCTGATGCAAATTCCTCTTCCGTGTTTTGCGGTTCTGCACCTGGATCTTTTTCATATATGTGAACCCACCAGGGCTGCCTTTGGCGCGTCGCATTTCTCTGAATATACTCCTCCCAGTGCAAGTTTGACACAAAAAGTGATGGCCCCATCGTGGCCAAAGAAAGCATAAAGAGGATGAGATTGAATAAAATAAACGTGCGCTCAAATCGCCATAGCCAGGAGAGTCGAATACTAATACTCCTCTTCTTCTGCCTCCTCGCATTGAACAATGACACCGACTTGCGCCGGGCGGAAATTTTCCTCGTGCGAGTTTCCGTTTCCCCATGTCCACTATCATTGCCACCACCATTGCTGCGATCATTTCTGCGATCGTTGCCGCCACCATTTCTGCAATCATTGCCGCCACCATTGCCGCCACCATTGCCGCCATCAATGTACGCATAAGTGCTCATGCTTGTTCGAGGTTCGGAATTTCGGAAGCTCTCTTGCGCTCGTGCCAGGCCAGTGCCAGGCCAATGTACTATAGTACGGGATATTACGCGAGAGTGAGGAGGAAAACAGAAACTCAAGTTGGACGTTTCAGTTCATGGAAATAGGGGTATTAGCACGAAGTGAACACCACCAGTCAAACACGCGCGGCGAATGTCGATCGCGCGCGTCCGCGACGCACGTCCGCACGAAAGTGGGAACCCGGGATTTTTGGGGACAAAAATCAGTAGTCCCCACAACGGGGAAATGTGGAAGAAGGGGGCACAGAGCGGGCCAGGAGACAATTATGGTAGTGCCCACAAAGGCCCAGAATCCCGGGTGCCCCAAACAATGCGTACGCACGTACGCACGTACGGGCGTACGGAGTACACCATCCCTGTTGTGGGGACTACTTTGTCGCCCCCCCCCAAAAAAATCCCAGGTTTTCACCACACGGCTGTCCCGGCTCTCGCGCGTGTTTGTCCGTCCGACTCCAAACCTCGATCTAGCATCTGAACTCTAACTCTAAAAAATCCTGAAGTTTATTATTATAAATTTAAAATCACTTTTTCGACCCCAATCGAGATCGTGGCAGGATCGTGGACAATATTTTGGCGAGACTTGGGCAGAAAGTGGTGAACAAAACATGGAATAATTATGCATGTCCCACGTCCCACCCACAAATATAAATAGAAAACCACGTCCCGGCTCCTTCTCGAATCTCATTATTCATCCTGATCTTTATCATAATCAAGTCCCAGTGCATGCATTGCACTCCGGTTGGCACTAGCACTAGTGATAGAGCACTGCGCACACCAAACGTGTTGACTGTTGCGCTGTAGCATACTTCTCCCTCACCACACTCTTCCCATGTTTGCTCCGTAAAGCACCATGCTGTCTTGTCCGAAATCTACATCTGGCGTTCTGCGTAATATTCTAGATCTAATCACCGCATGTGGATTGAGTCATTGTCTCTGCGTCGTGACAGCAGCTTTCCTTCTGCCCACCATTCGTGCGGACGTAGCGCCGGGGCGATTTGTTCCCTGCGTCAGAGCAAACGTGAAATGCCTTGAGTCATGAACTCTATTACGACTTGAAATATGATAGCCCCGCCCCTTCATGAAGGATGACGCGCGACCAGAGGCGGGGCGGCCCGGCTTTGCTTTCCGAGGTCGTCGTGGCGCGATGCGCCCCCCCACGCGGCGAAGAGACGCTGCCAAAGGTCTCCCTGTGCGACTGTCAAGTACGGTTATGCATTTTATTCCTCCCGGCCTCTGGAATTTCATATTTGGTGGCGTACCGGTCAATGCTGGGCTTCGGCTCCGCGAGGACAAATTTTCGCATGTTTCCAAAGACGTCCTTCGTCCTCGAGAAGTGCCTTCTTTTCGAAGGTTGTATTGCTGTACCATTACCTTTGTTTGGGATTCTATGAACTGCTTTCGCGTGATTTTGTCGTCCTCATTCAGGGATTGGCGCACCAGTTCGCGCTGGAAAGAATCCTTAATCGCAGTATTCTCGCGTCGAAGCTTCGCGCCCACGATGTGTGGATTTATCTGCGAAAGAAATCCACGATTATTGATGCCCGCACCACCTCGATGGATGTAGACGATCACTTCCAGGAAACTGATCCAATCAAGCCCATTCTGCGCTCCGCCGAGAGCTGCAAGAAAAGAATCGAACTGGTTGTGGGAAAAAATGACACCAAGCTCCTCGAGGATACTACGTAGTGCAGTCTTAGAAATTTTTCCTGCTTTTTCCTGGTCATGAGTTTGAAACCTCTCACGGCAATTTCTTAGTTGGCTCGATGTCAGCTGTTTTACCACACTTGCATGCCTCAGCTTCTCCTGGAGGGAAAGATTCTTTCTCCTTGACTCTTCCACTTTGTGGAGCTGGTCATCTTGAAGGCGCTTCTCCACGTTCCGTCTTCGCTCTTCGAAGCGGTTTCGCCCCTCTTGAGACTTTCGCGCCCGGTCATCTGCGAGTGCATTTACGCGTCTCCGATGTTGCGCACCATTAGCCTGCTCCCTACGGAGCAGACTGAGCCGCGTTTTATGTGCTTCTTCAGCCCCGTGCTGATTTAACATCTCTTTGCGTCGCTGCCTCGTATGTTTTGCTGCTACGGAACGGTGATAGCGCGCCTCTGCCGTCCGCCGCCTCTGATTCAGATACGCTCACAAGTCGCTTCCCAGGAGAATCCGAGGACATACGGCTCCTATCTCCCCCGCTCCGCCCAGGCAACTTCGACTGTCTTTTTAGGTCAAACGCGGAGTACAACGTGGATCCACAGAAATTTGCGGTGCGTCACTTCCCCGCCCTCACGTTCCTTGGGTGGCGGGCATTCGCTGACGCGGCCCTTTCGCACCTGTTAATGTGCACCATGAATCTTACCGTGACTTGAGCTTGGATCAAGCGGGGAGGGGGGTAAAAGAAAAAAACGCCCAGTTTAAGTTTTCTCAGCACCCCCCCCCCCACACGCAAACGAGAGCTTTTCGCAAAGTGTGTCGCAAGTTGAAGTCTTACCAGTAGTAGTGTCCGGACCGAAGGTTTTTGGTAGGCTTTGACTTCGCACACAAACAAAAACACAAAACAAAATTTTTTTCGGAAATGAAAATATGAGACGCGTCTCGATGGATCGAGACAAACAAGAGACCAGAGGGGTAGGTAAGGAGACGACAGCAGCTGCGTCGATGTCATCTTCGGAGATTGTTAGACTCCGTGGCCTTGTGCGGCAGGTGGAGCTCGCACTCCATCCAACGGAAAAGCAGGAGGCGATGAATCAACTCCTTCGCCATCTGCAGAGGCAAGGAACTCATATTAACACGGAAGATGGCGACAGCATCAGTGCGTTGGAGGATAAACTCTCACGTACACGGGCAGGCTATACTGACCTTCACGCAAGAAAATTAGCTTTGAATTCTGAGATATCCCACTTTGAGCATGCGCTTGGAAAGAAGAAAAGTGCTTTGCAGAAGCAGTGCGATGACTTGAAAGAATTGGACGCTGCATGTGAAGAGCTGCTACATCGAGTAAAAGAATATCAGCGCAGCAACGTGTCCCAAAAAAGACGCGATCGTGTGGCCCAAGAGCTGAAATCTGTTAGGTGTGAAGAGAGTGCGCTGAAAGATAGCATTGGCGTTCTCCGTGCGGATATCCAACGCTTCTCAACGCAAGAGCACCATCTCATCATCGAGAGGGACCACCTCATAGAGGAGGAAGAGAAACTTATTGAAAAAATTGAGCACATAGAAGGTCAGCTTGAGGTTGCCCATGCTCGGCACCAATCGTCCTCTAAAAGTGACTATTTGCAGCGGCGACAGGCACATATTAACGCAGCGGCACAAGAGCGCAGAATAAGGGAGTCTGAAAAAAGCTCTCGACGTCTCCATAGGCAGGATGCTCGGCGCGAGAAGTGGGAAAACGCTCGAAAGTTGCTCGATCAGCGCATGGAAAGCCGGAAAAAAAGAGCACGGTCTCGAAGATCTAGTGCCTCCCGTAGAGGACGCCATGGTTCTCAAAGTCCTCGGGTGGTTCGCTTAAAGGCGAAACTAGCAATGGTAAAGGATGATCTTGCACAATATCAGCGTCTGAACATGAAAAAGTCCACCGCAAAGGATGTTTTCGGGATTGTGCGTGAAGCCAATACCTCAACACGCACCCCAGCATCTTTTGCGCCGCCTCTTCAGGATTCTCTCCCGGCGCAACGTGAGTACCCAATTGAGAATCCTGTGGAACAGTCATGGAAAGCGAAAGATGACAATGCGCCTCCAGCAGCAGCAGGTCCTGAAGTTACATTGCAGGTGGGTGATCTTTGCTGGCTCGATTATAAGCAATACGGCGACCGTTATTTATGTATAGTTGAGCGAAAGGAGCAAAACTTGCTGCGGGTCAGATATATGGACAACACAATCGAGGAGAATGTGCCCAGTTACCGCGTTATCCCGGTTGGTATCGAGCTGTCGCCCGAAGTGAAAGCCGCTGCAAAGTTATCGTTTCCGGCAGCTAGTGTTACCGATTCTGCAAAAGAAAGACACAATTTTGAGGAGCCCGAGAGACTAGCAGAAGCGCAGAATCATTCAGCTTGGGGACCTGAGTGGAGGGCGTCATGGGATCGAAACTGGAGATTTCGAAATGGAGAGTTTTTTCGGGCGAGCCGTGAAAGTTTGGATTCCACCTCGAAAGAGAAAAAGAAAATGCCTGGCTATTACCTTGACCTTGAATTTCTGAACAATTTGTTTAAAGACTCTCCAAGTGGTCAGACCCGTCGGTTTTGGCTAGTTCCAAAAGCACCGAAGAACGACGAGCGATCTGATCACCACGCATGCGAAGTTCTTTCGCCGCGCCGGAAGCGTTTGGTAGGAGGCCAGCGGCTGCGTTGCGACTGGGAGAGCTGGCGTCTGCGCGAAAATCTACATGAGCGTGATCGAATCCTCTCCCGTACACTGAAAGTGAAATCTATTTGATGTGTTATTGCGTACTAGTTTTACATGTTGGTGTCAGTGTCAGTGTCAGTATCAGAATTCAAGATTTGGCCAGTTATTCAGTATTCAGCCAAAAAATTAGACTTTAAAATATGACACACGAAGCGAGAAACTTGCAAGAAGCTGAAAAACCAAATCTGAGGCGTTGCTTTTACACATAGGCGAGCAAGGCTGACCGAAGAAGTGTCTCATTGGCGGCGAGGGTTCCATTCGTGTACATTCCATTTCGCCAGCGGAGGGATATTGACCTCTCGAACGGCAGTGGGTCAGCGTCGTGAAATCGAAATGCAGTGACTGCGTGCGGATACAAATATGAAGACTCTGACGTCATTCCTGAGAGAGGCGAGGCAAACTCGCCGGCGTCGAAATATTGCCCCGACAAGTAGTAGTCTTCAAAACCGCTGCTTAATTGCATGGGGACCGTAGCGCCGTCAATGAAAACTTCGTGGATGCCTTCCAGGCAGAAGGCACTGCTCGATTGAATTCGCTGCCATGTGTAAAGCAGCGTTCCCCAACTTGTGTTAAACACGCTTCGATTGAAAAAACCAAGCGTCGCCCACTCGGCTGGAGCAAGCTTTACGATGCGTCTTTGAGACCGGAGTCGAGCCGTCGGAGGTAGTTGCAGCCCGGAAATGGGAAGTCTCACAGGACCGTAATTTTCCACACCAGCAATTTTGGAAAAAAAAGAGCGAGGTCGCTCCATCGTACTGTCAGCTGCCGCCGTGATGCGAATGCTTTGACGAAAAGGAATTGCGACAGTTGAATATGCCCCGCCACCAATTGCGGTGCGGCCTATACGGAAATTTCCCCACGGAAGGATCTTGGACATGTGGGTATGGTCCGAGGAATTAAAATATGCCCCTGTGAGCTCATCTATAGTCAATTCCACGGACGCAGTCGTCTCACCATCGACGTAGTACCGTATTAGTGTTGCAGAGAATGTGGGCCAATTCAGCTCCCCTGTGAACCATGACAACGTAACTGCATGGACCACATCTTCGTCAACGTTAAAACTATCCTCGGAAGAGCGGTGACTCCCGAGGCCCTTTGCGTAGTGCTCTGCAAGAACAAGCTCTTCTCCTGATGGACGAAGGGTCTGAGCAGGTTTGTGTGTATAGGAAAAAGGCACCGGCACGGGGGGCGATTTCGCCGCCGCCGCCGTGAACGCAAACGTCAACAGTCCCCACTCCAGCGCTCGGACTGTCCGCATTTTTCACTTCGCGCCAATGGTGGAAGACACGGGAAGACCGCACACAGCCACTCCAGGGTAGATGTCTCTCTTCCTCTGATATTTTTAACTGCTCCTCTCTCTCTCTCTCTCTCTTCTCTCTCTCTCTTCTCTCTCTCTTTTTTCCAGCTCCCACATCTCTCCCATTCCCATCTCTCTCTTTTTATCTTCTCTCTCTCTCCTGTGTGTCTCTCTCTCTCTCTCATCTCTCTTCTCAAAAAGACAAAAAGATGCCGCCTCATGTTCCCCGACTGAGCCGCAGAGATGTGGCCGAAGCCCAACTAAATCTCGAGCGACCCGCGCACCACGAGTGTTTTGCATTTTACTCATCTGTGCTTGGGGGTATAATCACGGACCCTGATCTCATGAACGTGCCCTTGGACGATCACATGGTCACCCGCGGCCATGCCGTGTTTGACACCTGCAATGTAACACGGGGGCGTGCCTTTGGACTCGATATGCACGTGGAAAGATTTTGCAAATCGGCTGCAGCGGCGAGGATCGATGTTAAAAGAATCGGGGGGGCGAAGAGGATAAAGGAAATTGTCTTGGACACTATTGCTGCAAGTGGAAAGAAAAATGGAGTTTTTGTGCGAATGTGGTTATCGATTGGAAGGGGAGATTTCAACATCACTCCGTATGGGTGCGTCCAGTCTATGTTGCCAAGTCTATACATCGTCGTCCACGCGGACCCGAGTGCGAAACGGGGAGAAGTTCTGAGTGAGATTCAACCCACCGCTGAAGTGACTACAGACATTCCACTAAAGAACTCACTCAGCGCAAGCATAAAATCTAATAACTACTTGGTCAACGCTCTGTGTGCTATGGATGCGCACGACAGAGGCGGTCACTATGGCCTTCAACTTGACGAACGGGGATTTCTGGCAGAAGTTGCCATCGGAAGTGTGGGATTCGTGCTTCCTAACAAGAGGTTTGTATCACCCAAGCCGGGAAGAATTTTGCGAAGCACAACTGTCAGGCGTGTATTCGCGCTTCTGCCGCAACTAGTGGAGGAAGGTTTTATTGATGGCTTTGAATTCAAAGATGTTTCTCCAGCAGAGGCTTCCAGCGCTATAGAAATGGTTGGAATGGGTGGACATGGAGTGGAAGTTATCACGAAGCTCAATGGTAAGCCTGTTGGCGATGGGAACATTGGGCCTGTGGGTCGAAAATTGGTAGAAACTGTGCACAAAGATTTGCTGAGCAACGAAGAGCATCTTCAAGAGATTCCCTACTCTTCTTACGACTGCAGCCGACGAGGAACAAAAGAGGTGACTGATGTGAACCGCTCGTCCAGAATGCTTTTCGTTTGCGCCGTTTCTGCTGCTGCAATTGCCCTTACTACAACATATCTGTGCCGAAGGAAACAATGAATAATTACTGGTGTATACGTACACGCTACAACAGTGGGATCTCCTACTCCTGCCTGTTTATGTCTCATTGTGATTAATGATTATGATTATGATGCCGCGCGTTGTATGTCGAATGTCGTACACCGCGTATACCGTTTTCGCATGCCGTTGGACGTATTTCAATCTATCTAATATAGGATTAAGATAACATAATAGACCAGTCATTTTTTTAAAGATGTGCGAGAGTGCGAACGGAGGATTTAAGCACTTTGCCGACTATCCTAACCAACGGTGCGTGAACAACAACGTTCATGTCGCAAAAGAACGCTCAAGTTTGTCCACTACCTCAAAATATTCAAAAGATACCAACATTTCCTGTAGATTTATCGCTTTCAGTTTTAGACGCCTCTTGTCCTTCCCTGGTGCTTGGAACAACTTGTGCACTAGGCACGGCAGGACTAAAAATAGCTTGGGCATCACCAGATGAATGTGAAAAAACTTTTTTGGTCAAAACTGCCAGTGCATCTTCTGTTGCTTTGGTTTCCTCTTCATCGTCTGGATTTTTGGTAGCAACAGCATTTCCACCGAGACGAGCTCCTGCCATAACCATTAGACCTCGAATTCCAGAGCCAAAGCTGCCCATCGAACCAAACGCCCCCACAGCAAAAAAGATGAACGCGAAAAGCAACGCGAGAATAGCTATCGCACTGGTGACCGCTTTCGCAATTGTTGTGTTTGTGACGCCAGCATTTGCCATTGCGTCTCGGGCAATGGCAGATGTCAGGTTTTCCCACGCGCTTTTGAATTCATCTACCGTGAGCGCTCCATTTCCTCCTTTATCGGCCGCCGAAAATATGCGCAGCGCACGTGATTGTGAAATCGTCAGCTGTAGATCTTCAAGAAGTAGCAGAAATTCCTTTGGCTCCATTGTTCGGCTGCCATCTTTATCATAGACTTGGAAAATTTGTGCTGGGCTCAATTTTGCGGAAGTCGGTTTTTGCAAGAATGAAGAAGCACGTAGTGATGTACCAGCAGTGGTGGTGGCGTTGGCGGCGTTGGCAGCGGCGGCAGCGGCGGCGGCGGTAGCAGTAGTCACAGCATTCATTTCCCTAGATATTCTCTGGCGCTTGAGTGTGTTAGCTACATTTTTCTTGTGTGACTGAAATTCCTGATACATGCGAGCGAGGGAACTCTTCGAAACTACTTTTGCGAGCAAGCGATCTAGTTTTTTCTGCACGCGCTTCGCCATCAAGTCACGAGCTTTTAATGCGTCTCTATACTTGGACGTGCAGAATGTGACACTCCCAGCAATGGCAACAGAGTATGGCATGATTGTGACAGGATTTAAGACTGCCCCGAGAATAATCCATAACAATGCATTGAACAGTGTGAAAAGCATAAGAATCACATAGATGTTTGCTGCTGTCACAAAAATTAATCGTATTATCCTTCGTTTGAGAGACGAACGTTCAACGCCGATAAAAAACATGAAGAGTTTGACAGTGCTGATTGCGTAAAACGTAAGAAGCAAGCCGAAAAATATTGCGACTTCAGCACTGATGTGCCGACTCTGTAAAACGTCACTATCAAATGGCCTAAAAACAAGGTCATTGACAGACAATGGTATCCTTACTGCAGTAGTTCGCTTTTGAATTTCTTGCATTCGGAGTGCAAGGATGGCCAGTGGGAGAGGGACGCACAGACAAAACACACTGCATATTAGTACGTAGATCAGCGCACTGAGGAAATTTCCCACCGTTCCACTTTTTCGCGTTTGTTTCGCCAGATCAGTTATTGTTTTCAAATCCTCTGCGTTTCGCATTTCGACGCCGCTTAATGCATAAATTTCTTCCCTTGCAAGTGCATTTAGGCCACCGAGCTTCGAGTCTGTATCATCCAGGATGATGTGAATAGGTTTGATCAAGTTATTACAGCAAATCAGGTCCCTTACATATTCCCGATCACACAGGGGAGCTCCTTGCTCGTCTTTCTCTTCATCACCGCTCTCATTCCCGGTGATCGCATCACATGCCTCGACGATGTTCGTTTTCAAGGACTTAGCAGTTTGGAGCATAAAGTCTCCAACCGTCTTCCGACGACCCTTTCTGGTCGTTGTGGATGCTGGCTTGACCTTTGGTCGCCGGAAACAGCAGCATGAACTCCAGCTCTTCGCACTGGTATCCATTTTCGCTGGGTTTGTACTTTCCTGTTTTGTGCTGTTGTTCATTCCTCTTCCGGACATTTTCATGAAATATTCCAATGATATGTCTTGCAGGTCGGCGAAACTCAAGCTGTCGGCATCATTGCCGGTGGCGACGAAAAGACCGGTTTCATAGAGTAAATGCTTGTAAGCGGAAAATTGAATTCGCCGCGAGAGAAGCTGCCGGCGACTTTTCGCCGATAAAAAATTTCCACAGGTAGCGCAGGTTGTCGTGTTTGCGAACATATCTGAGCTGCTTAACCCGCCTCGAGCACGTTTGAGCTTTTGCCTTGTCTTAGGACTCCAATTGTTCAGCCCTTGCGGTCGACATATTTTACACGGCACATCTCGCCATGTCCGCACCGCCCTGCCGAAAAATTTTTGAAACAGCGAATTTTGATCATTTTTGCGCTGCCACTTTTCGAGTTCATAGCGCGTCGCACGTCTTAAACCACGCACAATTTCTACAAGAGTTGATTTCAACAAGATCCCGTGTCTAGCAAGAGTCGATGTTTGTTTCAGCACCAGGAGCTGCCGGCACTCATTATCATCGCAAAACTGCGAATATTTCTGCTGAAAACTTGCTATTGTGGATTCACCTGGAATATCACTCTTCCAAAACTTTTTTTCTGGCTTCAAAATACAAAATTCGCTGCGAAGAAATTTTTCTAAAGAGTTACGACGAGACTGCCACACCGATCGAAGCAAAATTTCCGGCAACTCGAACGGACTTGGACGAAGTCTTTTGGATATTGCTTTGTCATTGTCAAGCTTCTGGTTCGAATCGCCCCACTTCAAATTATTCAAAATCATATATTTGACTATTTGGAACACGATGATGCCAATTCCCAGCAACAAAGTTGCTATTCCTGTCACGAGCAGAGCGACAAAATCTTCTTGTTTGTAATTGCCGGATCCAGCCGCTGAAACGCATCCGAACCCCACAGCACACAAAGCGACTGCAATCGTGGCAGATGTGACCATCCGATTCGACTTCGCCTTTCCCTCCACTATTTCTCGTTGCTGCAATCTGAATACTTGTGATCTCCCGCGAGAGATCCGGAGATCATCTTCATCTTCTTCGGCGTTGAAGTCAAACTCAGCGATATTTTTCTTCATGTCTTCGCTGCAAGTCTCATCAAAGAGCTGCGGGGCAGATCTAGCATCTAAAAAATTCATACTTCTCTTGCGAAGACCGGTCCTCGTGTCGTCCAGTGGTGAATCAGAGTGCGCTTTAGAATTGGTATCGTTATGACCATGGCGATCGTTCCTTCGCTCCACTTTTTCCAACTCATCATGCCGAGCAAGAGCCTTTTTGTCTTCCTCTGCACTGTGATGATTTTTCATTTCCTTGCTCAGTATGCTGCTATGTGCGTCATTGATCTGATTAAAAATGTATCTCTTGAGCTTTTTACTTGCATAGTATCGAAGAACCCCAGCCGAAAATAAAGCAAAGAGTGTCGCAATGAAAGCAGCGAGAATCAAAGCCAGTACGAGATTTCTGTTTTCTTCTATTGAGATCTTCTCACGCGCGATGGCACCGTCCTTATTGAAACTCAGCGAATACTTAATCGCACTGTTCTTATCCTTATATGCTAGTATGCTTCTGCCTGTTGATAAACCAATGCTTTCAAGAAGCAGTGCATAAATGTAAAGGGTAGCATGTAGCTCCGGCGACTCATCGCCAGCTATATCGGCAAATGAGAGATCGGCCCATGTGGCATCACTGAGGGAATGTGCCGATCTTGAAACTCTAGCACTGGAAGAATTATTTCCGGAGGTATTTGTCGATGTCATCGTACCACGCATCGAATTGTTGCCGATCAAAGTCCGCTGCGCCGTGTATTCTTTTTCTCCGCGTATGGGATACCTTGCATCCGCTGTGAGTAAGCATGGCCAAAATCCGGCGACGAGCGAAATATCAAAAATCCTTAATCGTGGAACCAATACGCCAGCAGATAGGATATCCCAGTATGCAGGCTCTAACTCAAGGAAAGGTTTCCGCGTAGCATACAGCCACTTTCGCTGTGGAACTGGATCTCCGAGAACATTAATAATAATGAGAGAATCATCGTCAGGTGCCTCTGAAAGCCAGCTTTTGATAGACTCGAGCGAGGCCTGAGAGCTAGGCGATAGCATTGGCCGGGGAAGACCAGAGAAGACTTGGCGGGAAGAAGGGGTCCGCAGTGCTGATTCTGCATCTACTCCTACATCGACATAAATGGAACCTGTCGCGCTCTCAATCGCAATTTTAGGAGCAGACGTTCCACTCCTCTGCATTGAACCACCCGATGGAGTGCTAATGTTACCGGGAAAAAGGTAATGCGACGTGTTTGTTTGCATCGTCGCGCCATCTAAACATTTGTATGGTAAATGATTCCGACTGATGCAATCTGCGGAGACTACATAGTAACCGAATGGCTGAACCAAACTTTCGAGCACTAGTGGATGCTCTGAGCGTATGAAAACATCGCTAGCTCTGGTCTTTATTTCAATAGAATCATATCCTGGATGCAGCTCCATGTCGATTCCCCCATCTGGGCCTTCCATGTCGAAGGAAAGTGACCTTATGGGAGCCGTGCCGCTGGAAGTAGTACTCTTACTGATGCGGACGCGAGAGTTTTCTCCGTTGAAGGAGATGTGACCGATTCTGGAGCTGAGGCTATTAACTTCGAAGGCAGTTTTCCTTGCATTTATATGCAAATGGACGTAATCATCCGGCAGGTCTTCGCCCAGAGCAACAACCACCTCGCACATAAGATATCCATCTTCGATAAGGACACTGTCGTATAAACCTAACGATCTTAGAGCCACTTCGACAGAAAAGTCTAGCCCATCTTGCTTTCGCTCTTCTGCCAGTGCAGCTCCTGGCCAAGGAAGCGCAATCATTCCAACGATGACTTGAAGTGTCCGACCCGCACCTTTCAAGGAAATCACTCTCAGGGAGCATTCTTCTAAGTTGAGGCCAAGTGAAATTGTCTTTCCATCCAAATCTGAATTCTGAGATAATAGGTCAAATTTTTTCTCCCATCGAATGGTCGCCATGAAAGACGGAAACGCGGCCACGAGAGAAACAACAACAAGTAAAAAGGCGAATGTTCGACTCTTCCACGTTCGCTCCGCGCGCATCCGCACCTCATACATGGCAGTTTCACGAAGAGACTGGAGGATATTCTCTTGCGCCTGCTTTTGTGCAAGTGCTGCCGAGGATAAAACACGCTTTTTCTTCCGTTTTTTAAACTTTTCGGAACCGGAATACGTCTCGGAATCTCTCTCTGCAGCTGTTACATTTTGTTTTGCTATTTTTCTATCTACTACTTGCTCCTGCCCTTCCGTACGTTGCCTCTTGTTTTGGCCACTCTTGCCGCTGGATCTTGAGAGATGGTAGTTGTTACCTGTTGCGCCGTGACTTGTTTCTTTGCTGTGCACTGTCACTTCCACCGTCTGGTTAACATATTGCTCTATTTCATCGAGACTTGACGCCTTTTCCTGTGAGTGTTGCATCATCGTGGCTGCATCATCTTTGCCGGGGGCTGGAGCTTTCACCTCGCCGAGTCCGGAAGAAGGGTCAGGGAAGAGTTGTCTTTCCTCCATCTTGAGAGAGAACGCCGAAGAGAAAACCTCAGACATAACTGCAGCCGTTATATTTACGTACTACTGTCTCCA
>JACLAD010004062.1_pt1 | contig 19960 bp, 20 predicted proteins | sample 8027901 | NCBI WGS metagenome assembly JACLAD01 (sample SAMN15725071, study PRJNA655200) | protist metagenome | isolation source: fluorescence activated cell sorting (FACS) single amplified genomes of... | place: Spain: Blaines Bay Microbial Observatory, Mediterranean Sea | collected 2016-07-05 | reverse complement strand
AGCTCGAATAGGCGCAGAAACTCACCACAGATTGCAGCATTGTCATGTTTGGCTGGCGTCGTGACGGCAATCCGGGCATGCCGCGGGAACGTTTCTGCACTATGCTGGTTGAATCTGCAGGCCAACCGCGGCCCGACTGCAGCCAGAATCACGGAATGCGCGGATGGCGAACCCCACCGGCCCGAAAGATGATGATCGCGCGCCCGCGACCGGGTCGCGCGACTGGACCAGCTATATCGTTCCCGTAGGCCTGCGCGCCATCGCCGTGATGGGCGCAATCGGCCTCGCCACCAGCGCCCTGCTCTGGAACACGATGTTTGCCCAGCTGCCGAAGCTCCCGGCCGATGAGGCCCTCTGGGAGATGGATCGCCAGCCCGCCATCGAATTCCTAGACGCCTCGGGCCGCACCATCGCCATTCGCGGCCCGCGCTATGGCCGCGCAGCCTCCCTCGCCGAATTGCCGCCCCACGTCGTCAACGCCTTCATCGCCGTCGAGGACAAGCGATTCCTGGCCCATGACGGCGTCGATTATTCTGCCATCATCCGCGCCCTTCTTGAAAACATCCGCGCCGGCTACACCGTTCAGGGCGGCTCCACGATCACCCAGCAGCTCGTGAAGAACCTCGTCTTGACCTCCGACCAGACCCTGCGCCGCAAGGCCCAGGAAGCGCGCCTCGCCATCGAGCTCGAGCAGCGCCTGACCAAGGACGAGATCCTCGAACTCTATCTCAACACCACCTATTTCGGCGCCAGCGCCTACGGCATCGACGCCGCCGCCAAGGTCTTCTTCAACACCGACCCACGCGAACTCTCGGTCGCGCAGGCCGCCTTTCTCGCCTCGGTCCCCAAGGCGCCGTCCCGCTTTGCCCGACCTGAAGCCTCAGCCGCCCTCAAGCAGCGCCAGCTCTACGTGCTTGACCAGATGGTCGAAGCCGGCTTCATCAGCACCTCACAGGCCGACGCCGCCGCGACAGCCGACCTCGCCTTCGCCACAGCCGAAACCGCAGCAGACACCGCGAACGACGAAGCCGGCGAAACCGACGAGGCCGAACTCAACCTCGATTTCCGCGGCCACGTCCTCGATTACGCAGCCCAGCAAATCGCGGAAATGATCGACGATCCGCCGCCAGACCTCATCGTCCAGCTCACGCTCGATCTCGACCTCCAGAATGGCGCGGAAGCCGCCGTGTTCGAACGCATTTCCACACTTGGCCCGGATCGCGGCGCATCCGAAGCCGCAGCCATCCTGATGGACCGCACCGGCGCCATTCGCGCCATGGTCGGCGGCGTCGACTATGAGACCTCGCAGTTCAACCGTGCAGTACAGGCCCGCCGCCAGCCCGGATCCGCCTTCAAGATGTTCGTCTTCGCCGCCGCCCTCGAAGCCGGCATGTCGCCCCGCACCATCCGCTACGACGAACCGATCCGCATCGGCGACTGGCGACCGCGCAATTACGGCCGCGAATATCGCGGCGCCGTCACGCTTGCCGAGGCCCTCGCGGAATCGCTCAACACGGTTTCCGCCACCATCGGGGTCGAAACCGGCCTGGAAAACGTCACCGACCTCGCCCGCCGCTTCGGCATCCAGACCCAGCTCCACAACTACCCCTCGGTCACGCTGGGCTCGGACGAGGTCACGCTCATTGACATGACGGCAGCCTATGGCGTCCTCGCCCTCGGCGGCCGGCAGATGGCGCCGTCCATCATTCAGGAAATCCGCAATTCTCGCGGAGAAGTCCTCTACGCCCGACCGGAAGTCGAACAGCCCCGCGTCTACGACGAGGAACTCGCCCGCGCCATGACCGGCATGCTCACCCGCGTCGTCATCCAGGGCACAGGCCGCGCCGCGCAGATTCCCGAGTGGGACGTCGCCGGCAAGACCGGCACCTCACAGGATTGGCGCGACGCCTGGTTCATCGGTTACACCAGCGAATACGTCGCCGGCGTCTGGGTCGGCAATGACGATGACACCTCAATGGAGCGCGTCACCGGCGGCGAACTGCCAACGCTGATCTGGCGCGACATGATGGCCACCGCCGTCGATGGCAAGGAACCCGGAGAGCTCGACGGAGCAGAATCGCTCGAAGTCTTCATGACCAACGCCGACATGGAGCGGCTGAACTTCTACCGCGAACTCTCCAGCGCCTTCCGCTCAATCGGTCCCGGCCGCCAGCGTACCGCCCGCGAGCTCAGCGAACTCTGACGCCGCGCCTCAGCTATGCGCTTCCTGCCATTTGCGAGCGTTGTTGCCTTCGTCGGGAATGCCGCCCGCCTCCTTCAGCATGTTGGCGACATGCATCAGGTTCCACGCCATGAACTTGATCGTCCGGTTGGTAAAATTGTTATCGAGCCCCGCACCGTCATCGCCATAGGAAGGCCCCGGCCCCGCCTCGCCCAGCCAGCAGGAATCGGCCTGCGGCGGAATCGTGAAACCAAGGTGCGATAGCGCATACAGCACATCGCGCGCGCAATGCTTGCCGCCATCCTCATTGCCGGTGACGACGCATCCGCCAACGCGGCCATAATATTTGTACTGCCCTCGCTCATCCAGCTCGCCGGAATATCCGTACATACGTTCAATCACGCGCGAGCAAACGGAGGATTTCTCACCAAGCCAGATCGGCGTTCCGATGACGACGATATCAGCGTCATAAATCCGTTGCTGAATCGGCGGCCAATCGTCCTTCGCCCACCCCTCTTCGGTCATGTCCATCTGTACGCCGGGCGGAATGTCATGATCTGCTGCACGCACGACAGACACTTCAACACCCTGCGACGTCATCTCTGATATCGCCTTGTCCATCAGTCTTTGAGTGTGGGACTCGTCGTTCGATCGCTTCAGACTGCAGTTGATGAAGACTGCTGACAAATTCTGGAAGGCCATGTGTTTGCATCTCCTCGGCTAGCATGGAACCATCCCGCACAGACCAAGGGAACCCGCCCCGGCTAAAGACGTTGCAGGATCGCATGGAAAACATTGCCCCGAACGCTCCCTCTCCCGAAAATCAGCAGCGATCATTTCAAAGGGATGATTGCCTGCGGGCGTTCAGGCACATTCGCGACCACTCAATGAAGCTGGCCGCGCCGCTATCGCCCGAAGACCAGACCCTCCAGTCGATGACCGACGCCAGCCCGACCAAGTGGCATCTGGCGCACACCACATGGTTCTTCGAAACCTTCCTCCTCGAGCCGCACGACAAATCCTACACTGCATTCGATCCGGCATATCGCTACCTCTTCAATTCCTACTACGAAGCCGTCGGCGAGCGTCACCCGCGCGCGGCGCGCGGCATGCTATCGCGTCCCGGCGTCGACGAGATCTACGCCTACCGCCGCCACGTCGACGAGGCCGTCACCCGCTTCCTGCTCACCGCCAGCGAAGCCGACTGGCAATCAATCGCAGCTATCGTCGAACTCGGCCTGCAGCACGAACAACAACATCAGGAACTGATCCTGATGGACATCAAGCATGCCTTCTCGCTGAACCCGATCGTCCCGGCCTACGATCCGCAGACACCGCCCCCGTTAAAAACCGCCGATCTCGGCTGGGTCGAGATCCCGGGCGGCCTTTACAAGATCGGACACGATGGCCAGACCTTCGCGTTCGACAATGAAGGCCCTCGTCACCGGGTCTGGCTGGAACCCTTCCGCCTCGCCACCCGCCTATCGACGAACGCCGAATACCGCGCCTTCATGGAAGACGGCGGCTATACGCGGCCCGATCTCTGGCTCTCCGACGGCTGGGCCGAAATCCAGGCGCAGGACATTGCCGCGCCGATCTACTGGCGCCAACGCGACAATCAGTGGGTCGAGTTCACGCTCCACGGCGAACAAGAACTCGATGCCCACGCTCCCGTCTGCAACATCAGCTACTACGAGGCCGACGCCTTCGCCCGCTGGTCCGGCAAGCGTCTCCCAACGGAGGCCGAATGGGAAGTCGCGTTCTCGCGCGCCCGCATCGAACCATCCGAAGGCGGCTCACTGCATCCCGCCGCCGCAACCGGAGACGGGCTGACACAGGCCGCCGACGCCTGCTGGCAATGGACGAGTTCTGCCTACGCCGCCTACCCCGGCTACAGCCCGCCCCCCGGCGCCATAGGCGAATACAACGGCAAGTTCATGTGCAGCCAGTTCGTCCTGCGCGGCGGCGCCTGCATCACACCGCGCGGCAATGTCCGTCTCACCACCCGCAACTTCTTCCCGCCATCCGCCCGCTGGGCGTTCTCCGGCGTCAGACTGGCTGAGGATCATGCCTGATCAGTTTCACAACAAGACCAAGCGCGCAGACTTCGAGTTCATCGACTGCAAGCACGAAGACAAGCCGTTCCGCACAGCGTTTCTCGAAGGGATGACGGCGGCCGAGAAAGCCATCCCCTGCCGCTACCTCTACGACGAGCGCGGCTCCCAGCTCTTCGATCAGATCTGCGAACTCCCCGAGTATTATCCGACGCGAACCGAAACCGGCATCCTGCGTGACTCAGCCCGCCAGATCGCCGACCTCATTGGCGAGAACGCAATCCTTATCGAACTCGGCAGCGGATCGAGCACAAAGACCCGCACCCTTCTCGACGTGTTGAAATCCCCGGCCGCCTACATACCCATCGACATCTCCGCCGAACACCTTGAAGCATCCGCGAGCAGCATCGCGCAGGACTATCCCGGCCTGCGTGTCATCGCTATGTGCGCCAACTACAGCAGCGACTACGACCTACCCGACGTCGAAGGCCGCCGCGTCGGTTTCTTCCCCGGCTCAACGATCGGCAACCTCACGCGCGACGGCGCCCTCCAGCTCCTCGCCGACTGGCGCAAGCGCCTCGGTCCCGACAGCCTGATGATCATCGGCGTCGACCTCAAGAAGAACAAGGACCAGCTAGAAGCGGCCTACGATGACGCCGCCGGCGTCACAGCCGAGTTCATCACCAACATCCTCGCCCGCGCCAATCGCGAACTCGACGCTGACTTCAACCTCAACGACTTCGCCTACGACAGCCGCTACGACGAAGAGGCGGGCCGCATCGAGATGCGCCTGCGCTCCACCCGCGACCAGACGGTCAGGATCGGCGACCAGGAGATCGAATTGGCCAAGGGCGAAGCCATCCACGTTGAGAATTCCCACAAGTACGCAGTGGACGAATTCGAGAAGCTGGCCCGGTCGGCAGGCTACGAACCCGTCGCCTGCCACACCGACCCCGACCGGCTCTTCAGCCTCCACATCCTGGCCGCATGATCCGCGCCGCACCGTCGTCTTGACGCCGCGCCCGCCTTCGCGTCCAAGACCGCCATGGCCAACCCGACTCCCATCGCAGCGCTCCGCAATGTTGAGCTGACCCTCGGCGGCGAGCCCCTCTTCTCAGGGGTCGATCTCGCCCTGTCGCGAGGCCAGCGCACGGCCCTCGTCGGCCGCAACGGCGCAGGGAAGTCCACTCTGCTGAAGATACTCTCTGGCCAGATCCAGTCGGATAGCGGCGAGCTCTTCCTGCAGCCCGGCACGACCGTCCGCCGCCTCGAACAGGAGCCTGACTTCGGCGCCGCAACCACCGCCCGCGATGTCGTCACCGCCAGCCTCGACCCGTCTATCCATCACCTTGGCGAGGCCGAACTCGACACATGGCGCGTGCCGGCAGACCTCGATCCGCAGACAGCCTCCGGCGGACAGGCGCGCCGCATCGCACTCGCCCGCGCCTTCGCCGAAGACCCGGACATCCTCCTGCTCGACGAGCCGACCAACCACCTCGACATCGCGGCTATCGAACAGCTCGAAAAGCGCCTCAACGTCTATCGCGGCGCCCTCCTCATCGTCAGCCACGACCGCCGCTTCCTCGAAAACGTCTCGACCTCCACCGCATGGCTGCGCCAGGGCGTCGTACGCTTCCTCGACAAGGGCTATTCCAGCTTCCTCGAATGGGCCGAAACTGTCGAAGCCGCAGAAGAGAAGGCGCTCGACCGGCTCGACACTCATCTCGCCGCAGAACAGCGCTGGCTCGCGCGCGGCGTCACCGCCCGGCGCAAGCGCAACATGGGCCGCCTCCGCAAGCTGCAGGATCTCCGCACCGAACGCTCCCAGCGCAAGGCCGCCCTCACCGACGCCGCAGCCAGCGCCAACCTCAGCATCGAAACCGGCTCGCCATCCTCGCGCCTCGTCATCGAGGCGAAGAAGCTCTCGAAGTCCTTCAACACGCCAACCGGCCCGCTGAAGATCGTCGATGATCTGTCGCTCCGCCTGATGCGCGGCGACCGGCTCGGCCTCGTCGGCCCCAACGGCGCCGGCAAGACCACCCTTCTCCGCCTCCTCCTCGGCCAGCTCGAGCCTGACAGCGGCGGTCTGCGCCTCGCCAAGAACCTCGACATCGCCTTCCTCGACCAGACCCGCGCCACCCTCAATCCAGACGACACACTCTGGGAAGCCCTTTGCCCGCAGGGCGGCGATCAGGTCATGGTCCGCGACAAACCCCGCCACGTCGCAGGCTACGCGAAGGACTTCCTCTTCGATCCGAAACAACTGCGCCAGCCAGTTCGCTCCCTTTCAGGCGGCGAACGCAACCGCCTCACGCTCGCCATCGCACTGGCAAGGCCCTGCAACCTCCTCGTCCTCGACGAACCGACCAACGACCTCGACATCGAGACTCTAGAAATGCTCGAGGACATGCTCGGCGAGTTCGAAGGCACCCTGCTGCTCGTCAGCCACGACCGCGCCTTCCTCGACGGCGTCGTCACTTCGCTCCTCACGCCGTTGGGTGAAGGCCGCTGGCTCGAAACCGCCGGCGGCTATGCCGACAGCCTCTCCCAACTCCCGCAGGCCCGATCCGCCGTGACATCGGCCCAATCGCAGCCCGCAAAAGCCGCACGCACATCGAAGCCGGCCGCCAAGCTCAGCTACAAGGACCAGCGCCGGCTGGACGAGATCGACCGCCTCATGCCCCAACGACAAGCCGAGATCGCCGACCTCGAAGGCCGCCTCGCCGACCCCGAACTCTTCAGCCGCGACCCCTCAGCCTTTGAAAAAACCGCCAAAAAACTGGACGAAGCCCGCGCCGACCTCGAGACCATGGAGCTGGAAGGTCTCGAACTCCTCGAACTGCAGGACAAACTGTCTCACAACGCCACCTAGCTGCGATTTCCGCCCTGCAGACAAGGCTTCCGTTAACCCAGATCAGCTAGTTTCCCCCGCGAGGTCGGGAGAGATGCCAATATGACTGCCCCACACGGACAATTTGCCCTGCTGCTGGATCTCGCCAAGGAGACGTCGAGCGAGAAGCGCCGCGACCTGCTCCGCCAGGTCACCGAAGTCTTCGTGGAAAACGACAACGCCCGCACTGACAAGGAAGCGGAGCTGTTCGACGATATTTTCGCCGCGGTCTCAGCCGACATGGAAGTGGCCGTCCGCGCCGAACTCGCCAAGAAGATCGCCAAGTCCAACGCGCCGCTGAACCGCACGGCCCGTCGGCTCGCACTGTCGGAGATCGCGGTCGCTCGTCCGGTGATTGAAAAATCCCGCGCCTTGTCCGAGCACGACATCCTCGATGTCATCGAACAGAAGGGCCAGGAGCACATGATGGCCGTCACCAAGCGTGACGACATCGGCGAGCGCGTCTCGTCCGCGCTGGTCAACAAGGGCGAAGACAACGTCGTCGCCTCGCTGCTCGAAAACAGCACCGCCCGCATCGACCGCGAAACCTTCGAGAAGGTCGCCGAGCGCGCCCAGAATAACCCACTCCTGCATGCCCCGTTCGTGAAAAACCACAACGCCCCGCTGGACCTTCTCAACGAAGTCTACCTGCAGGTTGAACAGAAGCTCCGCCGCGAAATCATGCGCAAGTTCCACGGCGTCGCGCCGGGAGATCTCGCTGACGCGCTGGCGGCATCCAAGAACCGCCTGTCGCAGGCCTACGGCGCCCTGCCGGACGACTACATGGCCTCGGCCGAATACGTCGACGGCATGGAAAAATGGAAGCCGCTCGAACCGGCCAATCTCACGGTCTTGCTTCGCGAGAACCGCACGACCGCGTTCTGCATCGCCTTCGCCAAGATGACGGAAGTCGATGTCACGTTGGTCCTGCGTCTCGTGAAAACAGCCGACCTCGACGCCATCGCCATGCTCGCGAAGGGCGCCGGGTTCGACAAGGGCCTGTTCGTCACGATCTGCCTGCTGATCGCCAAGGACTCGGCCAATATGAACCGCGCCCAGGCGCTCGGTCAGCTCTACACCGACGTCTCCCAGGCTGCCGCCCAGCGCGCCCTGCGCTTCTGGAAAGTTCGCCAGTCCGCCAAACGCGCAGCCTAGCAGCCAGACCTAACCCTCGCCTTCGTCACCGCGTCTGACGTTCAGCTGCTCCTCGGTCCGCTTGCCCATCCGCTGCTGCGCTTCCGCGACTGCAGGGCTGCGTTCAGGCGGCGCGATGATCTCCGGCGCATCCTGCTGCTGCATGTACAGCGTCCGGCTCGGGAAGGCGAAATCCGTCCCCGCCGTGTGGACGATCTCCATCACCTTGTACATGAAGCGCTCCTTGATCTCTAGGTAATCGCTCCAGACCTTGGTCTTCGTGAAGCAGTAGATCAGGAGGTCGATCGACGACGCATTGAAGTTGTCGACATAGACCATCAGTCCCGCTTCCGGCGGCTTCGCGAACTCCTCCGAATTCCACAGGTAGGCTTCGATCTCGTCGCGGATGTAAGCCAGCTGCTCCTTCGTCGTGCGATACTCGACGCCGATCGCCCACTTGATGCGCCGATGCGTCATCCGGGAGAAGTTCACCACCTCCCGGTCATTGAAGATCGCGTTGGGCACATAGACAGGCGCCTTGTCGAACTGACGCACGATCGTCGAACGAAAGCCGACCTGCTCCACCGTCCCCTCGACCACGCCATCCACCTTGATCCACTCGCCCGGCTCGAAGCGCTTCTCGACCAGCAGGAAAATCCCGGAGATCAAATTCTTTACCAGGTCCTGCGCGCCAAACGCGACCGCGACGCCGAACACGCCCAGACCGCCGATCACCGGCAGGATCGGCACGCCAAAGATCTGCAGCACAGCCGCGGCGCCCATCGCCAGCAACAACACCTGCAGCGTCTTGATCAGCCAGCCGAGCGACGACTCATAGCGCCCCAACAGGAACGAAAACGCTCCCACAGCCCGGTTCAGCGTCCAGAACACCGACAACGTCACCAGCGACTGCAGGACAAGATCGCCGATTTCCCGCGCCCCGCCCTCGAGGTTCATCAGCTCCATCGAGACGTAAACGCCGATGATGATCGGCACCATCTTCAACGGCGCCGCGATCGACTTCACCAGCGCATCGTCGAGGTTGGTTTCAGTCCCCGCCGCCGCCCGCGTTATCGCCCGCACCACCGTCCGCGCGAACAGCCCCCGAATGATCACCGCGATGATCATCACGCCGAGCGCGGTGAACATCTGGCCATACGTGATCCCGCCCTCGACCCCGAACGGGCCTTCGTCCCAGATCTCGGCGAAATAGCTCAGCGCATCATTCGCCCACACGGGAAGAACGATATTGTCAGGCCACCAATCGGGCAGGTTTTCCATGCCGTCCCCTCCGAACTGATGGATCGCCGCATCGCCCGCCCGCCCCCACAGGCGAGACACACCGTCCCATCAAACCGCCACGCTCACCCCGAGCGAGTCGCAGGAAAACTAGCCGCCATGAGTGACAGAGAAAACCTTGACCGCTGCACGTTTTGCCGGTTGGCGCATGCGATGCGCCATTGAACAGCAAATCAGTGGGTGGCGGGAACCGCGACGCCCTCGCGCAGGGCCGCCGCCAGCGCCGCACGAAACCGCCGGCTGCCGGCCAGCTTCGTTCCATCCGACATCTCCACCTCGACGTCGCCCGAAGCCGTCGGTTGATACCCGCTGACACTTTCCGGGTTCACCAGTCGCGAACGATGGATGCGCACGAACCCCGCACCTTCAAGCCGCTCCGCGAACGACGCCAGCGTCCCCCGTGCGATGTGCCTCCCGTTCGCCGTGTGGATCTCGACATAATTTCCCGCCGCCTCGATCCAGCGGATCGCCGCAGCTTCCAGCATCAACACGCGCGCGCCATCGCGCACCTCAATCCTCAGAGCGCCACGTTCTTCACCCGCCGCGGGCTGCGTCGCCTCGGCGGCTCGCCAGGTCCGCCACAACCAGTATCCGCCTGCAATGACAGCATACGTGATCAGGTCCTTGCGCCACTCATACAAGACCTCATTGACCAGTTCGCCCCGGTCGAAATCGTAACCCCAGGGCAAGCCGAGGTACGCCAGCTCCCGCAGCGCCACCATCCCGACGATATGAGCCGCCGAAAACGCTGTACCGGCCGCCAGGTGCACCAGCACCAGCCTTGGCCAGCGTGCGCGCGAAGGCGGAAATCGCTTCACCACCATGACGATCAGCGGCGACAGCATGATCGTCGCCAGCGCGGATGAAAACTCCCATATCCACGGCTCGATCTTCGATGTGTCCAGCCCCGCCCGCGCAATGTCGGTATGGTGAGAAGCCACGTTCACCAGCGCCACCACCACGCTCACCGCAGCGATGATCGCCAGGGGCGGCCATTCCGGCCGCCCGCCATTCGTCACATCTGGACCGCCGTTCGCCACAACCCGCCTTCCATTCGTCCCAGCCAGCCGTCTTTCCGCGTCATTCCGATGGCGAACCACAACGGCTCATGCTCGTCCTGATCCGCCAACGGAGATCAGCACATGACCCTGTCCCACGCCATACCGGACCGCCGCGTCGACCTCGACTGGCTGCGCATCGCGGCCTTCGGCCTGCTCATTCTCTACCACGTCGGCATGTTTTACGTGACGTGGGGCTACCATGTGAAGTCTTCCCACGCCGCGGAGACAATCGAACCGCTGATGCTCCTGTCCAACCCGTGGCGGCTGCTGCTTCTGTTCATCATCTCGGGCGTCGCCACCCGCTTCATGCTCGACAAGCTCAGCATTCCGGCCTTCCTGGGCAATCGGCTCAGCCGGCTCCTCCCCCCGATCATATTCGGCATGCTGGTTATCGTCGCGCCGCAGACCTACTTCCAGATCGTCCAGCAACAGGGCTATTCCGGCAGCTTCTGGGAGTTCTACCGGCAATATCTCCCACTCTCATCGACGTGGGGGCTCACGACGCCGACATGGAACCACCTCTGGTTCGTCGTCTACCTCGTTCCCTACACCATCATCATCGCCGGCCTCGGCCCGCTGCTGAAGCGCATACCGTCCCGCTTTGCCGCCCCCTTCGGCTCCGGCGCACTCCTGCTCATCGCGCCTTGGCTGTTCCTGTTCGCAATCCGCTGGTTCGTGTTCCCGCTCTTCCCCGTCACACACAACCTCACCGCCGACTGGTACAATCACGCAGAGAGCTTCGCCGGCTTCTGCTTCGGCTACGCCATCGCCCGCCACGCCCCGTTCTTCGCTACTGCCGTCAAGACGCGCTTTCTCACGCTCGCTCTGGGATTGACCGGCTGGATGGTCGACATGGTGATGGACCGGATGCCAGCCGAATTCTGGGTGGAGAACATCGTCTCGCGCGACCTGCTCTATGCGCTGCACCAGGGCTGTCGCGAAATGCAGGCGTGGGGTCTGATCCTCGCCGCCTTTGGCTTCGCCCACAAATACCTGGCCCACCACGACGGCCCAATCCGCCGCTACCTCACCGAAGCGATCTTCCCCTTCTACATCATCCACCAGACCACTATCGTCGCCGCCGGATTCTGGCTGGACAAGCAAAGCCTCCCCGTCGTGCCCGAGGCGACGATTCTCATCGCCCTTACAGCCGCCTCCTGCTTCGCCTTCCACGAAATTGTGCGACGCGTTTCGCCGCTGCGGCCGCTTGGCGGACTGAAATACAATCCCACCAGGCCCTCCGAAACGGCAACGGCGTAACGCTAGCGGGTTTGCGTCACTCTTTCGGCGGCGCAAACCCGCGATCGCGCAACAACGCATCGCTGGTTGCATCCCGGCCGCGGAACTCCCGATAGGCCTCCGCCGGATCGACAGCATTGCGCGGCGCATACAGCAGCCGCACGATCCGCTCGGCGACATCCTTGTCGTAATATCCGCCGGGCGCCTCTTCGAAGACTTCCGCCGCGTCAGACGTCAGCACGTCGGCCCACAGATAGCCGTAATACCCGGCCGCATATCCCTCGCTCGAGAAGATGTGTCCGAACTGCGTCGAGCGGTGCCGCATGGGAATTTCTTCCGGCATTCCCAGCGCCGCCAGCTCAGCCGCCTCGAACGCCTGCACGTCGAGGTTGGCAAGTCGCTCGCCCGTCAGCGTGTGATAGCGCATGTCCATGATCGCCGAGCCAAGGAACTCGACCGTATCGAACCCCTGCATGAACGTTCCCGCGCGCCGGATTTTCTGAACCAGCTCGTCGGGCATCGGCTCGCCGGTCTCCACATGCGTTAGGTAATTGTCAATCACCTCTTCCGTCAGCACCCATCGTTCCAGAAGCTGCGAGTGGAATTCGGTGTAATCGCGCACGCCGCCATTCGATCCCGGATAGACGACGTTCGACGACAGGTAATGCAGTGCATGCCCGAACTCGTGGAAGAACGTCTCCGCGTCGTCCAGCGAGATCAGCACCGGCTCGCCCGGCGGAGGCTCGACGAAATTCGAGTTGTTCGACGCCAGCACATATTCCTTGCCGTCAAACGTCGAATGCGAGCGATACGATGTCGCCCAGGCGCCAGAGCGTTTGCCCGCCCGGGCGAACGGGTCGAGGTACCAGTATCCGATGTGATCGCCCGACGCCTTGTCCAGCACCTGCCAGACCTTCACGTCCTCATGGAATACAGGGATCGAGCCATCCGTCACCGGCGCAAATCCGAAGCCGAAGAACTCGCCCGCCACGAAGAACATCGCCTCGCGCAGCTTGTCGAGTTGCAAGTATTGCTTGATCTCGTCGCTATCGAGCTCGTAGCGGTCCTGCCGCACCTTCTCCATGTAGTATCGGTAGTCCCACGGCTCGATTGTGATGCCGGCGCCCTCGGCGTCCGCCAGCTTCTGCATGTCGGCGACTTCTTCCTCAGCACGCTCGACAGCCTTCGCCCACACAGTCTCCATCAGCTCCGTTGCAGCCGCCGGCGTCTTCGCCATGCGGTTGGTCAGCTGCCAGTCGGCATAGGTGTCGTATCCCAAGAGCTGGATACGCTCATTCCGCAGCTGCAGGATGCGCGCTATGATCTCGTTGTTGTCGTGTTCGTCGGCGTTGTTGCCGCGGTTGTAATACTTACGCCACACCTCCTCGCGAAGCGCGCGGTCGTCGGCATAGGTGAGGAACGGATCCATCGACGACCGCGTATTCTTCACCTCATAGACCCCATCCTCGCCCTCGACCTTCGATGCCGCCAGATAGCTGGCCGGCAACCCCTCCGCCTGCTCCTCGGTAAAGCGCGTCGCCCAGCCTTCTTCATCTGCAAGCAGGTTGTTCGAGAACTGCGTATGCAGCTGCGCCAGCTCCTCGTTGATCGCCGCATACCGCGCCTTGCCCGCAGCATCGAGATCCGCGCCCGACAGGAAGAATTGCTCATACGTCGTTTGCAGCAGCCGCTGCTCTTCCGGCGTCAGGTCCAGCTCCTCGCGCTGCTCGTAGACCGCCTTGATCCGCTCATACAGCTGCTCGTTCTGGATGATCTTCGTCGAATGCGCCGCCAGCTTCGGCGCCAGCTCGTTCTGGATTACCCGGAACTCCGGGGAGGACAGGTTCGAACTCCATATGCCGTAATAGGTCGACGCCCGTCCCAGCGGCTCGCCGGTCCGCTGCATAGCGACGATCACATTCTCGAAGGTCGGCGCCGCAGGATTGCTTGCGATCGCCTCGATCTCTACCAGCTCGGCCGCCATCCCGGCTTCCATCGCCTGCTGGATCTGCCCCAGCTGCATACGGTCAAACGCCGGCACGCCGCCATAAGGCCCCTGCCACTCCGCCAGCAGCGGGTTTTCCCGCAACACCTTCGATGTCTCCGCATCCACCGCCGGGATCGCAGAGGTCGCCTGCCCATCCATCGCTGCGTCCTCCTCCATGCCGTTCGCACAGGCCGCCAGACCAAGGGCGAGAACCGAGCCCACTACCCGCGATTTCAGAATAGACATGCGTATCTCCGCAAGTTCCAGCAACAGAATTTGCGCAACCCTAGTTCCTCAAGCTCCCAGCGCAAGCTGCGCCCCACAGGAACGCCGACGCTGTGCCTGCGTTGGAATCAATGCAGAAAACGGAGAAACGAATGCCGGATCACGCCCCGCCGACGCGCGATGAAGTCATTGCGATGGAGAAGCGCTACTGGACCGCCGTCATGGCGCAGGATGGCGACCGGACGGCCGAGCTTTCCGCAGATCCGTCCATCATCGCCGGTCCGCGCGGCGTGATGTCGATCCCCCGAAACGGAATGAGCGCGATGACGAAGGCAGGCGGCTGGCGTCTCAACGCCTTCGATTTCGAGGACATCGAAGTCACCATCCCCGCTCCCGACGTTGCGGTGATCGCCTATACCCTCCACCAGAATATCACGATGAATGGCGAAGCCCGCACCATGCGCGCCGCCGACTGCTCGACGTGGGTGCGCAGCCAAAACGGATGGCGGTGCTGCGCCCACAGCGAAACGCTCCTTGATTCCTGAACGGTCCCGCCAAGTCTAACTTTCGTGCCGCGCCGCCCAGAACGCAGCCGCGCCTTCGGGAAGCTCGCACAGCACACTGTGGAACGTCAGTTGGTCCCAATCTTCGCGCAAGCATTCCGCGACGATCTCGATCGCATTCTCCGGTGAGAAGTCGTGCTGCTCCCGGATGGCGCGGACCTCCGCATTCATCTCCGTCAGGCTCGCAAACGGAATGGTTGGGGCTTGCCGCAATCCTTCAACGAAGACGGCGCGCAGGATCACTGGCAACGCATCCGCAAACGTCAGCGCCTGATCCACGGTCAGCCGCCGCCTGAAGACCATCAGAACGGACTGGACGGTCTTGAACGTCTGGTGACGCGTTACGTGATCCGCGCGCCTGCGAACACGTTCGATGAACCTGTCGAACGCCTCGCCTGCATGGGCGTACTCCATGGGTATGGTCATCCTTGCACGCCTCTCACTGCGATACCGGAAGCCCTTCGGTAAGACAGCCCGCCCACGGCCAACTCGTTCCCGAAAAATTCAGCGGCCCGCTTGACGGCCGGCTCGTCACGTGAATATATCCGATTGGTTATATAACAATTTGGTCTGATCATGAACGCCGCCGCCCTCGACGCCACCTTCGCCGCACTCGCCGACCCCACCCGCCGCGCCATCCTTGCACGGCTGGCCACCGGCGAGGCCACCATCAACGAACTCGCCGCCCCGTTCGACATCTCCCAGCCAGCCATCACCAAACACGTCAAGGTTCTCGAACGCGCCGGCCTCGTCACGCGCCGCGTCGACGCCCAGCGCCGCCCGGTTAAACTGGAAGCCGAACCCATGAAAGCCGCCGCCAGCTGGATTGACGACTACCGCAAGTTCTGGGAGCGCCGCTTCGACGCCCTCGACGCCGTCCTCGACGAGATGAAGGCTGAGGAGGAGCCCAGGTGACGCCTGCAAAGCACCTCAGTTTGTTCGTCTCGGCTGTCGCCGTAACTGCCTGCACAGGAGCTGAAACCATGAAACCGGACTTCGACGAAGCGCTCCACTCCCATTTCACCGCGATCCAGAACCGCGACATCGAAGCATTCCGCTCCGACCTCACAACCGGCGAAACCCTCTATACCATCGTCCAGAACGGCCATGCGTTCACGACGCCGGAGGAGATTGCCGCCGTCCACGCAGACTGGTTCCAAGACCCGAACTACCTCTGGGAACCGCAAGTGGTGAACAAGATCGTTGGCGCCGACCTCGCGATGGCGCTCGTCAAATACCGCATGCGCAAGAATGCCGACGACCCCGGCTTCGAAACGTGGCTCACCTACGTCTTTCGCGTCGAAGACGGTCGCTGGCGCATCGTCCATGACCACAACACCGCGGTCGATTACACGGCATTCGCCCGCGCGAACGGCTTGGAGTGATAGCGCGCCATCCTGCCCACTCTCTCACAACCTCATCTAGGTCGGATAGATCCACATGACTGAAACCTTCTCGGACCAGCTGTCCCACGGCGACTTCACACTAGAACGCACCTTCGACCATCCCGTCGCCCGCGTCTGGCGGGCCTGGTCCGACATCTCCGTCAAGAAACGCTGGTTCCACGGCGGCGCGAAATGGACCGAGACCGAACGCACGCTTGACTTCCGCATCGGCGGTCAGGACATCGTCGCCGGCCATTTCACAGAACGCCCCGACCCGCGCTTCGCCGGCGCCTCGCGCTACGTCTCCACCTTCCACGACATCGAGCCGCACGAGCGCATCATCTCCGTCTACGACATGTGGATCGACGGGAAGTACCTCTCCTGCTCGCTGTCCACGATCCTGTTCCACGCCGACGGCGATCGCACCCGCCTCACCCTCACCGAGCAGGGAACCTACTTCGACGGCCCGGAGCACAACGAGAACCGCAAGCACGGAACCGCCGGTCACCTCGACAACATGCACAAGCTCTTTGCTGAACTGGAGGACTGACACATGCCGGCCCTGACCCCCTTCCTCTGGTATGACGGCCATATCGCCGAAGCCATCGATCACTACGCCGCCATCTTCCCGGACATGAAGATCCACGCTCGGCAGGACATGCCGGACGGCGCGACCATGTCGGCCACGCTGGATATCCTCGGCCAGAAGCTCATCCTGTTCAACGGCGGCCCGAGATACCGGTTCAACAGCGCCATCTCGCTCTTCATCGAGTGCGAAACGCAGGGCGAGATAGACCACTACTACGATCGGCTCGCCGACGGCGGCGAGGAAATGCCGTGCGGCTGGGTCGCCGACCGGTTCGGTCTCAACTGGCAGGTCGTGCCCGCCATCCTCCCCAAACTGCTCGGCGATCCCGATCGCGAAAAAGCAGACCGCGCGATGCAGGCGATGATGCAGATGAAAAAGTTCGACATCGCAGAAATGAAACGCGCCCACGCCGGCCATTGAAACCTGTCATTCCGGGCGGACCCCGGACTTGATCCGGGCGCAGACCCGGAACCCAGCCCCGCCCACACTTCACGAGGAGACCAGCACCCCAATGACCGACAAACCCGAACTCCTCATCGACCGCACCTTCAACGCCCCGCGCCCGCTGGTCTGGCGCGCCTGGACCGATCCTGAACTTCTCGCGCGCTGGTACGGACCTGGCGTAGAAACCGTCATCCACGGCTACGATCTGCGGCCCGGCGGCGAATGGCGCAACGAAATGAAGTTCGGCGACAAGTCCGACCTGTCGAAGATGGTCTTCACCGAGATCGTCGAGCCCGAAAGGCTGGTATGGCGCCACCACTCGGCCGACCGCGACTGGAACATCGCGGCCAACCCCATGATGCCCAACTGGCCGAAAACGCTGCTCACCACCGTCACCTTCACGGACAAGGGCGCGTCCACCGACGTCCGGTTCGTGCAGACGCCAGTCGACGCCACAGACGATGAGATCGCAACCTTCGCCCAGATGGCGCCCAACATGTCCGGCGGCTGGGGCAAGGGCTTTGCCGTCATCGACGACATCCTCGCCGAACTTTCAAACAACCAAGCATAAGAGAGCAACCATGCCCGCCGACAGAAGCCTGAAATTCGAACGCTCCAACCACGCGCTCACCTTCGTCCGCCAGTTCGACGCAACCGCCGACCAGGTCTACCGCGCCCACACGGAAGTGCCGCTGATCCGGAAATGGCTGCTGGGCATGCCCGGCTGGACCATGCCAGAGTGCATCTACGAAAGCCGCGCGGGCGGGCGGTTCCGGTATGCCTGGGCCCACCCCGAACAGGCGGGCTTCGTAATCGAGGGCGACATCCTCCATGTCATCCCCAACCAGCGCATCGTGCACACTGAGCGTTTCGACGGCGTCGACATGGGCGGCGAAACCATCGTCACCACGCACTTCAACGAAGAAGGCAACGTCACCACCATGCGCATGTGCATCATCTACGATGATCCGGGCGTGATCGATGCAGTCCTCGCGACGGGGATGACCGACGGCATGCAGTTGTCCTACGAGAACCTCGACCGGCTCGTGGCGAACTGACCGTGCGCACCGCGCAGATCGCCGGATCTCGGCTTGCCCTGCCCGGCAATCGTGCACATGCTCGCGTGCAAAAGGGAGTGACGCCATGGCCATCTGGATATTGCTCGTTCTCGGCCTCTTCTTGGTGCAGACGCTGCTGGGCCCCGGCTCGCGCTACATGCTCAAAGGCGACATCGCCGGCGCCATGGGCCCACGCGACAATCCCCCGGAAGTTTCCAAAACCGGACAACGCCTCCAGCGTGCGCTCGGCAACATGATCGAGGCGATGATCGTCTTCCTGCCGATCGCGCTTCTCTGCGTGCACTACGGCGTAGAGACAGGCCATGCGATCCTCGGCGCCCAGATCTTCTTCTTCGCGCGGCTGATCTACGTGCCGATCTACGCGTCCGGTGTGCCGGTGCTGCGAACGATCGTCTGGGCCATCGGCCATGCAGGCATCATCACCATGCTGATCGGCCTATGGCCGCAGCTCGGCGTCTAGCCCCCGGCGGACTGCCACTCGGCAAGCTTCTGGTCGCAGATCTCGCGCGACTTCACGTTGGCCGGCCGCTCACCCATCCGCTTGGCGTACTGAACGAACGACCGCCGCTCAGGCAGCGTCTTTCCCTGCAATCCCCACATCACGTGTGCGCCCATGTAGACGTCTGCCGCAGTGAACCGCTCGCCGCACACGAAGGGATCCTTGCCCAGCTTCGCATCCAGCGTCTCGACCGTGTCCTCGAATGTGCCGAAGCCCACCATGCCAACCTTGTCCTCCGGAGTCGTCCAGCCGAACGCATTGGCGGTCGTCGCCTGCTCCAGCGGCCCTGCCGCAAAAAACATCCACCTCATGAAATCGGCGAGTTCACCCTCGCGGGGCCCCAGCCCGCCATCTGGAAACGCCAGCGCCAGATAGCTGATGATCGCCGGCGCCTCGGTCACCACATGGCCGTCATGTCTTAACGCAGGAACCTTGCCCATTGGGTTGATCGCCAGGTATTCCGCGCCCTTGTGACCGTTCGGGCCGTACGGGATCCATTTCGTCTCGTAAGGCTCGCCCAGCTCCTCCAGCATCCAGTGTACGATACGGCCCCGACTCATCGGGTTGCTGTAGAATTCCAGTGTCATGCCTGCGCTCCCTGTTCCTCCCGCCACGCTCCGCCCGCAGCGTAACGGCGTCAAGCCAGCCGGATAAACGCTGCCACCGCCGCCTGCGACAAGACCGACTTCCTGCAAGTCGCAACGGAACGCTCAGGACTCTCATAGGTTATTGCCGAGGTGTGACCACGGAACTGACCCATATGCTGCAACGCGCCACAATTTGCCTGATCGCTGCACTGTGGCTTGCGGCGTGCGAACCCGATCCCCTCCCGGACGGCGAGGAGCCGCCGCCAGACTACCTGACTGAAGGCGAAAGCGGTTAGCCGCGCACAAGTACGGGCGCGCAGAGATTAGCCCACGCGCCCGCCTTCGCTCTCAAGCCTGTGCTGACTGCCTAACTCGCCTTCTTCTGCGCGTCGTCTTCTGAATACGCGTCGTCCAGTTCGTTCGTGGTCTTCGGCTTCGGATTAGCGTCGTCGCCCGATTGCGCCTTGCGCGAGCCCGTATCGGCCCCGGCCGTGTCCGGCGTTGCGGGCGCGCGGTCCTCCGTTGGCTGCGTCGCCCCACTGGCGCCTTCGTCAAGGCGCGCATCAGGATCGTCGCCCTTCGCCGGCCGACTCTGCCCATCGTCGCGCAGGAAGCCCCGATCGCTTTCCGGGCTGCCCTGGCGGCCAGGCACATACCCCGCAGCCTCGGTCGACTGGTTTTCGAGCTTTTCGTCGTCTGTGCGCAACGTCTCGCCGTCGCCGCGTTGACGGCTCGCCTCATCC